>Ga0080004_1181706_pt1 | contig 20535 bp, 12 predicted proteins | sample WasSprMetagenome_FD_69207 | JGI IMG/M metagenome (GOLD analysis project Ga0080004, IMG submission 69207) | Sulfidic aquatic microbial communities from Washburn Spring, Yellowstone National Park, USA - WS (SPADES assembly) (version 2) | ecosystem: Environmental > Aquatic > Thermal springs > Hot...
ATCCGTGAGGCAAGACCTCAAGAGACTCGTATATGAACTCGTATACTCGAAACTATACCAGAGAAACAAGGAGCTGGCAACACTACTCTCAAGCCTAGTCAACCCACAAAAACCCATCTAATACTCAAGTCAGGTAGGTCTTTTCCCACATATTTTTCTTTACTATTCATACATAAGAATAGTTTAGCGAAAGGTCTTCTAATGTCAATCCTCAGGAGTCTCATTCGTTATTTCCCAGGGGGATAAAAATGTGAATGGGAAGGAGCGACTATTCCTTCAAGCAAGGGTTTCCAGTGACTGCTCTTGCCTGCTTTGTCAACAATCGCTTCCACTATGTTTTTTAATACGTTCTTCTATATGATTTCTTATTTCACAAGCGAATCTCTTATTGTATTCTCTAAAAGACCTTACGAGATCACCAGGCTTTGAGAGAACTTCGTAGAAATTGTACACTATCGCGCATATTTTAACACCCTTATACTCACTGCATTCTTTGATATTGGTTTTTCCATCTTGATCCCACTTCGGATATACAAGAAATGTAATCGGGGAATTGAGATAGTGTGCATAGAACATTACTTGATAAAAGTCGCTCGGATCAACTTTTTCTCCTTCTTCCTTTTCGAGTAGCTTATACTTCACATCTATAGGTATTATTTTACCGTTAGCCTCCACTATGATATCTGGTATTATCTTCTCGGGGAATATACTGTTCTCACTGTTATTTTGACTAATCCTATACTCTCTTTGCTCCTCGACATGATAATTCAGGTTTCTCCTCAATATGACACATATGTATTTCTGAAATAATTCGTTAATATCCTCGACTAGTGGAAGAGGCTCCTCTTTTGCAATTATGCCCCTGTATCCTAGGATGAGTAGTGCGAGCATGTAGGCTTGTTTGAACCTCTCATTCAACCTGTTGAACTTAACGGAAGCAATGTTTCTGTTGAGCATGTAGTCTAGTTCCTCGGCGTCGCTTAGGAGCTCTAGGGATTCGTATAGCATAGACCTATACCCGGAGTTATCAACGTGTATTAGCTCCTCGAGGGCCCTGTATAATACACGGTTTAATGGGTTATCTATGCTTAGTCTGTGATATCTTACCATGGGCTTAGTCATGGAAACAGGGTAGTTCCTTAATAGACTATTGGCCAGTAACTTACCACGAATGAAGATAGACTCCTCTATGTTCTCTTGGTAATCCCTGTAAACACCCCTCTTCAACTCGGTATTTAATACACTGACATAGTACCAGCCAAATAGGCTAGCGAGTTCTCCTGGGGTCTCTCTAGAAGCCAGGGGGTGGTATATCTCAGGGATCTTAGGTTTATACCCCTCTATTGTAGAGACCATGATATTAAAGAGCCTCAAAGTATATTCTACTGCCTTTATGCATTCCATGGAAGAGGGTAGGAATTTGGGTGTAACAACTAGCGTTCGATCTCTGTAGAATATAAATCCAATAATATCGTGGATTTTAAATCCTATCTTGTCGACTTCCTTATAGACTTCTACGTGTTTCCCTAAGTCACGATTGGCCTTTATAGCTCCTTCCACAACTTCTAGCCATTTATCGGGCTCATTAGTGTCTTTCAAGTCTACTTGCTCGTCCTCTTTTACCACTAATACTTTATTCCACAGCCTAGTAGTCATGGTGAAGTAGCCCTTGGAGGAGTCAAAGAGGGACTAATATGTCTCTTCGATCTCTTTTTTGAGGGATTCAAGCGCATTCTTCAAGTTTTTGTCATCGATGCGGTTATTTATGTACAATTCCCCGAATGCCTTTTCTAACTCTTCTTCTCTACCATAGAAGTACTCTATTAGGAGGGGTCGGATCTGTGTACACCATATCCTCTTGAATTTTTCTATTACTTTGTCCATGTCCTTTATGTTCATGAAGTATGAGTGTCCTATTCTGTGGTCTCTGTCGAGTTTTTTCTCGAGGTACTTGTTTAGGTTCTCGAAGAATTCCCTTAGGCTGATGTCCCCTATTTTAACGTCGGGGACTTTTTCCTTGTCTGGTTCTAGCTCGTAGAATGCGAATCTCCTCCTCAACGCGTAGTCTACGAAAGCGATGCTTCTGTCAGCAGAGTTCATGGTTCCTATAATGTAGAGGTTTGGTGGAATTAAGAACTTTGCCTTTGAGTAGGGTAGTGTGACGTCCATGTAGTTCTCGCCAAAGAGCCTTTTGTCCTCCTCGAGGAGAGTGATCAGCTCTCCAAAGACCCTCCCCATATCACCACGGTTGATCTCGTCGATGATCAGTACGTACCTGGGGGCTCCATCAAGAAGCTTCATTAATTCCTCATTTCTTGACAACTGGTTGCTCCTTGCCCAATCCGCAATGGTATTTAACACCTTGTTTACATCTTCATCTTTTATCTCAGTCATGGATTCACTTTCGGCTATATTTTCACATGCCTCTTGAATCTCATTCCATGGGATATTATTCTTGAAGTCTACTGATCCATTCTCGTATAAATGCCTTACTAGTCCACACGTGGCCCTGGCGACTATCACCTTGAATACTCCCTGTTCAACCCTGAAATCAACCCTGTTGTCCTCAGTAACCTTAGCCCTAATTCCCTCCACAAACTCCTCGTAGCTGTAAGACGGGTGGAAGGTAATAAAGTACAAGTTATCCCTGTTACAGCCAGTTAAGGCTCTTGCAACTTGTATAGCAATATACGTCTTACCAGTACCGGGAACACCATATAATACTATTTGCTTCTTATAGTCCTTTAAAACCTCCAAGATATTTTTGCATTCCTTATCGCAATGAAACTCGGGATAGTTGAAATAAATGGAGAGAACCTTTCTGATTTTCTTGACTACTTCATCGGCATATTTTCTTTCCTCAGATTCACTCGTATTCTTCAGGAGTTTTTCATGTGCCTCTAAAGCCTGTTCCAGTAGTTTCTTTACTTTTTCAGGCTCTATATCGCGCCTGAAGTTTATCGTCCTCAAGTCTTTTCCTTCTCCAAAAGCCTTTCTCTGCTTAATTTCAATGTATTTTCCCTTACGAAAAACAGCACTCAATTCCTTCCTTGCCCTGATTTTCAATTTTAGAGTCGCTCCTTGGAGCACGTCGTTTAAAAGTTTTTCGCAATTTGGTGTCTTTCGGCTTCGCCAGTGTTCTATTAGTTCGTTCTTTAAGTCGCCTGGAATCAAATCATCCATTTTCTTCCCGGTGTCATAAGGCGTGGACGATATTTCGACGCCTCCATAGAAACCAATGAAATACATTTTACCATTATCAGGACGTTTTGATATGAATAATATTAATCCATTTTTGAAATCCTCTGGTGGACCTCGGATGCCCCATTCTATATATCCATAATAGTAATTCTCATCGAAACCCTCGTAGAAATTCCACCATTCATAGGCAAAACCGGTTTCGCGGACGAAAGCGTAATACGACTCGTCATCCAATGCTCTCCATTTTCGGCTTGTAGACTTATCTATCCCTCTCCAATTATTATCGGACCAAGCGATTTTACCCACTCCCATTGGTAAACAGCTAGATATGGTCTTTCTTTCAAGTGCTAATTCGAGTATTTTCCTTGCATGGTCTAGAGGTAGGTTCTCGAGGTATTTTTGAAGGCTTGTAGGCTTAATTCCCGTTAACTCTGTAAACTCGTCAAGGCTAATCTTTCTTGGGAATTCAATGTAGTTGGAGAGCTCTACGAAGTAAAACGAAGTGTATTTAGGGTTATCTAGCCATTTCCTCGCAAAATCCTCATATTTGTCACTCCACTCACCTATTTCTTGTAGTTTTTTAATTAGATCCTCTCTACCGAGCTTTATTGGTTCCTTACTTACACGGGACACGCCGACAATAGTTTCTTCGTATTCACTCGGTGATTTACTTGTAAGGTAATGGAGTATACAGTCTCCTATTTTGAGTTCCTCCATAAACTTGTATTTTTTCGTTTCAGGAGCCCACAGACTTTTACCTATGCCCTCCGGGTATGGTCTGTGAGTTATTTCAATGTAGAAATTCTTGCACTCTGAGAGAGGATCCCACTTGTGCTCTTCAATATGATCTCTAAGAGCCATAAGATGCCCGCCTTGAGGTAAACCCATGGTAAATTAATGGCTTCAAATTTATAAATTCGAACATTAAGGTTGCTAAGTATCATTAAGTCCCTCATTGGGATGTACTTCTTTTCCGTAATCCTTTAACCTACGGCTTCGTAATAGGAATAAACGAGTAGTGCATGTAGATTCACAAGAATTAAATTTTAAGATAGTTTACTCGTGCCGATGCTATGTAACAGTCTGCCTATTTCACCTGTGTCACTGCATGGCTATACTCCTCCATCGAAGACCGCAAATGCGCATCTCATCAATTTGATCAAATTATTATCATTGAATATACTTGATAGTCTTTAAAGTCTGCTGTTTTGCTGCATCTAGAGAAGAACTACTTTTCTTCTAGAAATCTCGCTAATTTAGCTTTCACTTCATCCGTATAGCATTGTTTTGTATATTTCACTCCCCGCTTAGCTGGTAGGGGTAAGATGAATATCTCGAACCCTTTTGACTCTACTACTTCACCACAGTTTTTGGCCACGCTTTTCTCTCTCAACTCGTTAAACCCTAATGTTTTCAAGGCCTCTAGAGCTGTTGATCCTAGGACAACTATTTTCTTGGCACCCCTAGTTCTAGCTAATTCTATTTTAGCCGATAGAAAGTTTAAACAGTTATTAATGACTTCCCGAGGGATCGCACCCTTACCGACCTTGTTAACTCTGCACTCAATTGCATCTATGAGGAAATAACCTCTGCGTTTAAATTCCCGGAGACCTTCTTCTCCATCCGCATGTATTCCAAGAAATCTAAATAGTCTCTCCCTGAGGAAATTGTCCGTGTAGGGATAATAGAAAAAAGTATTCACGTCTCTAGGTGGAGACTCAGCTATAAATAGACACCTAATAGTATCGGGAATACGCGTCTTGTAGACACCACATTTAACGTAGGGTTTCTCACTTACGTTAACAAAGCCGTTGAATGCAATATTTTTACAGCGATCACAGCTCTTAATTTCCTCGATAAGCTCCTCTAACCCCATTTACAAAACCCTACTCTAGGTTTCCATTTCTATAGACGGGATAATAAAAATAAAATTCACAGAACACCTGCTGAACAAGAATTGTAGTTCATCAGACAGTCTAGAACACCATCTACTTGTCAGTCCTTCATAGTATTATTCACACCAATTCTTCCCAAAGACTTTCCCAAACGATTCACTTATAGTAGTTTCATCCATGGTAGTCTGTCTTCGTGTTTGTAAGCACGAGCGTGTGACATGTTAATGAAGGGTATATGTCATATTCACTTATTTCACGCATCTCAACTCTTCATACAACCTTCTAGCGACTCGCTGGAGATTGGGCTGGTTTACTGGGAAATATCAATGAGAGTTTTAATCGCCTCTCTAATTTATCTTTGATCTTAGAAAATTCGTCTATGTCTAGGGTAATAATGTATTTCACTCCTTTAAGTCTCTTTAAGAGAAGAGCGTATGCCACATGAAGTAGATCTTTTACTCTAACGTCAATTACACTCGTCAACTCTATTGCTTGTTTAAATACTAGTGGAATACTAGTGGAATTCGATTTCTCAAACCCGTAGAATGAGGGGTCATCTATTATCTTCACCTTTAAGCTCGCCTCGATGAAGCTTACGAGAAAACTCGTAATTAAGACACAAGCGTTAGCTCCTCCCAGTTTCTCAATATATATAATTTAATGGCCAAATTACTTGTTCCCCCGAGCGGAGTTTACGACAGAGCACGTTCATAGCCTCCGTGAGAGAAAATGTAGACGTATATAGCGGACCCTCTCCACAGGTAGCGAGTTTTAAGAGAAAGTCTTCAACTACCCTGTGATGTTCTTCATTCTCGAAGAGAAACGATATAAGTACATTAGAGTCGAGATAGTACACTACTCGCCCCACTCTTCCCTTAGTAGTTCTAGGGCGTTGAAGCTAGTAGTCCATGAGAGGCGCATACCGGTCTTTGCGAAGATCTCTCCAAGATATCTCCCCGCCTCCTGCGGAGATATGTTTGTCTCGCCACTCCAGTTTATGAGTATTGGCCCAAGCCTCCCTAGCTTCTCAGCTGCAGACAGCCACTTCTCCACCACGGTCTTAGCGTCACCGCTCACTGTGGCGATAATGTATATACCACTAGGTCTCTTAACGCGCTTGACACGATCAACAGGTATTCCAATACAAGCTTGAATGGCGTCTTTCAACGCTTTAAGCGCTTGAGAGCCCGACTCGAATACCCATCTAAAGACCTCTTGTATCAGCTCCTCGGGCCTCAAACTCAATATTGTCAGCTCCCTGAACACTCCTACTAACTCATAGATCTCTCTCAAGGATGCTGCCAAGTTGCATTGTACTCAAAGACATAAAGCTCTACCACTTCATTCCTTACCACTGCTCAAGTATATATTAATTTCTTCTATTATGCTTGAAAGCTCCTTGCTGAGTTCTTTAAGCTCTTTGGCCAATAACCTCTTCTCGTTTGGTGGAAGTTGAAATATGTTTTGTGTTTGCGAAGATATTAAGCCCATTTTAAGCAAAAGCGACATGAAACGCGTAAATAGCTCTGGCGGTAAAGATCTAGAGAGCTCAAGCAGTCTAGGAGGCGATATAGCTTCCTTTCGACATCATTTATCCCCTTACCATATTTGATCTCGATGTCAGCCATCAGGCTAAGTAGGTCTCCAAGCACGCTCATCAACTCAGTATAAACTTTTAAAGACTCCACACCTTACACCTACCTTACGATAAGTACCTAAATCTAAACAATGGATATTAAGCTTTTGCTGAACCGCTCATTAACCAAACCACCGTGTATCTACCACTCGAAGACCGTGGTTAGCGTTAAGTGGGAACTCCTTGAAAGCCTTGGATCTATTGCTTAAAGCTGGCGTCTTCTAGATGTTTTTAGCCGCTTACTCATGAGGTACACCGACTTATAGTCTAGAGCTTCTCTCTGTAGTGTACTCTTTAGGGCGTTAACATCTTCGAATACTTTGTTGTAGATACTTGGCTCTCTTATTCACGTAAAGCACTCAATATTCTCTGCAAACCCAGCTTCCGTGAAGTTTAACGAGCCCAGTCCCAAAGCATTCTCTGTTAATATGAGTTTTGCGTGCAATTTACTACTAGTCACGATCAGCTCACTTATCCTTGGATAGTAGTGCTCCTCGAAGACGGGGGTATATCTGAGGAATAGAAGAAGCCCTGTAACGAATAAAGCCACGCCCAAAGGCGGTAGCACTATCCCTAATAAGCCCCCTACAATAAGCATGTAGAGACCAGCTCTTGCAAGTCTCGGTTTACCGGGCCTTTTTAATCTTTTCTCAACACCTATCAGCGGAGTCAGCCCCTTAACGTGGGATGGTTGAGGATCGTTCGTGGTGATCAGGCTTACCTCGACGCCTCTCGAAGCTAGATCTACGAGGATCTTCGCAGTCTCTCTAGATATCCAAGGAGACACAATGAATACTCCCCTAGAAGAGTAAATGCTCTCGAGTACAAAGTCCCTAAGACCCTTACCACACCTCACCTCAATAGACACGTAAACACCTCTACACTACATTGCCACGTTCATTCTAGGCTTTGCAGGCTATTTATAGTATTGATGGTTTTCAAAGAGAGTTGATCTCGACGCGATACTTTACAAGTCAACGCTACTTCGACACGTTAGTGTCGAGTTCTAAAGCCGACATTAACCAGGTCGGTATCAACGCTCGCAAGACCTCACCTCCTCGGTAATCAATGACATTAACGTCGCTAATGCATTGTGAAAGCTTTGCACGCCAATAAACCTTTAGACCTATTGAGCACGTTCGCTATTTAATCATTATTGTTTCTAGTGTTGTTTTTAATATTGTTACGTGGCTTACTCCGTTTGGAGGAGACTAATTAGTGGAGACTCTAGTCAACGTCTATGGAATTGGCAGGATTGGTCAAACACTATAGTGTTGCAGATGAGAGGTATCAGCGTTCTTTTAATCTCGAAAAACATCTTGCTTGTTTCTCTTCTTGCGTAGTTGTCGTTATGTTTTTGGTGGTTCGGCACATACTCGGCGAACTGCCGTTCAAGTCTCTAGATTTTTGTTATTCTGAACTCATGACACCGCATACGGTGTATCGCATCAGGTACCTTCCTAATTTTTCAAATAGTTGATCCCGACTACACCTTGACCATACACTTAAGCTTAATTTGGTGTTTTCACAAAATATAAAATGATGGACTCTGTGTGTAAAATGGCTATGAGAGTACTTAAGAAGATCCACAAAAGACCATTCATAGGGTTGCACCTTGGCAAGCTATTCAGAGATCAGATAAGTCCCTACTACACTATGAAGCTCGGTATGTACACCTACCACTATTTCATCACAATTGATCTACTTAATGAAGCACTATTAAGCGTATCGACAACAAGTTCCGAGGTGATCAAGAGAATAAGAGAGTCTATTACATCCGGGGAGATAGAATTCGTTGTTGGCAAGTATGCATTGACGTATCAAGACAGAATCTTAACGTGTGGTTCTCTTAATCTGTTAAGCTCGGAAAGGCCTGAATTCAAAAATACTCCAGAACTCTTAAAAGATGCCATAAAATTTGCAGAGAGATTTGCAAAAGGAACAACTCTATACTCGCAACTTGCTGCTTTTCCATTGTATACAACGCAAAAATCTGAAAATTTACAAAATCTCTATCTCTACAACACAAACTCAGCGGTTATTGTAAGCCCTGAAGGCCACACTTGCTATGCTGGGTTTCTAATTGGAATAATAACCTCGACTTTAATAAGCAGAAATATAAGAGACGACATTAGGAAGCTACCACACGTCGAGTATTACCCAGGAGTCGTAGTTAACGTAAAGTCTGTTGCGTGTAGACCCGAGCTATCAAATACTGATCCAACTATTAGGTGTCGTCCCATACGATTTGAGGCTTTAATAAGTAAATCCATTATCCCACAACTAAATATAACTAGCATGCTTGCATGCATAATGTGGTGTCCCAAGCTAGAAATAGAGAAACCCATTTTAATAGGATTAAAAACCTTGAATAATGAAGAACTAGCCAACTTCATATTCGGTAAATCGCTACTTCTATCAACCTTAGAAACCATTAATGAAGATAAAGCGTACCGGATATGTATACCCGAAGAACGTCTTCAAAAGACCTATAAGAGCTTGGTGAATGAAATCAAGTACAGATTGGGGATGTCATTAGATGGAAGCATGTCCTTCGAAAACATTATCAGCGAGCATGAAAAACGGGGGCTACTATTGAGATTTCATCAAAAGAAGATGCTACTCCCTATAACCATGGAATTCTATCTACGAAGGCGTAAGCTCCTAAACTCCAGTATTAGGATCGTGATGATCTCAGCGAAAAAGCTGAACGATGTAATATATCTGAACAAACGTGACAGCAAGAAGCTGATAGGATTTTCAAGTAGAGTATGGATCATAAGGCCTCTATCCCGTGAAGATAAATTAATGATCATATGAACGAAATTGCCTAGGTTTGACTATCGAAAAAGTTCTCAAAACTTTACCCTGAGTTCGGCTTTGTATGTTTGGAGAGGTTTAATGCTTGTTCCAAAATTCCACGATGTGTATATCCTTAAGTTGTCAAGCTCTATCATTTTTCCATGATGAGGCTCTTCAGTAACTTTCAACTTAAACCTACCATGAAATTCATTCTCAAGAGATCTTAATCGCCCGACAAGATCTGGTTTAGATGTTAATAAACGTTTGTCCATTTCTAAAGTCATTTTAAGTTCCTGATTCTTCTCTAACAATTGTCTAATTAGGGGAACAGTCTCTTCGCTGATCTCCGAGGTGAGTACATAAATAGACCTCCTTGCGAGGAAACTAAGGTCTCTAAGCTGATCTCCCGTGCAATCGATTCTCGATATGGAGAGATTAGCGCTCTCTAACCCCTCGATACCCGTTCCTAAGAACTCCAAGAAAGCTAATAATAAGCTCCTAGAAATTACAAACGGCTGTTCAAGTGCACTATGACAATCTGGTACCTGCAAATCGAAACCACATCCATCCATACACATGTTTGGAAATAGCATTTCTATTAAGATCTTGTAGAGCTCCGCTTCAAAAAGTTCTTCCAGAACATCTCTTACGACACGTTGATCTAATTTAACTTTGCTCCCCAGATATGAAGCGAGACCATCGAGTTTTCTTATAATATGCCACAAAATTACGTATACGAATATCTGCGAATCTATGTAAATATTAGAATTGATCATGTTGTTCACCGTGTTAGACAATAGTGCATAGAACTTGCTAATTACTTCGTAGACTTTGTTTGTAAAGTCTATATCAACGCCCCTCTGAGTTTTTGACGCCACTTTATCTGCGACGATTATCGCGATATTCTTCAGCGCTTCCTGTACGTCTTCTTTTTCTGTTGATGTAGGTTCAATGGAGATTGGAGAGCTAGTAATTACTTCTTCGATAACCTCTTTGAGTGCTTTTGGACTTAATTTACTAACACCAGCCTTTACACTTGAAATTTCACGTGATAATCTACTAGCGATTTCACGAGATGCGCCTAACATTCCATTTTTGGTATTCTCATAGACTCCCGCTAGTATGTACTTACCTGTTATACTATAGAAATAATCAATATAAGCTTGAATTTCGGGTACACGGTTAACAGCGATAGTGTGGATAACATGTGCTAAGGTGTGGGCAACTACCTCTGCGGTGAACTCTCTAAGTCTATTGAATTCTTCGATGTCTTTTTCGATAAACTCTTCAGCAAACTTCTCAATCTTCTCAATATTGTAATGGACAGGTCTCCTGCTTGCTTCAATCGAGAGTATGAACCTCTCGTTATTTTTATCGATCTCTAAGTCAAGTCTTAAATCATTATTGAAGACATTATACCACAAGTACTTTGAGATTAAGAGGTAATAGAGAGGCATATAAATATTATTTCCACTAGGTCTAAGCTTTATAGTGAGAGAGATATTACTTCTATTCACCTTTAAAATATTAACAAAGGCATCTATTAGAGACCTATCAAAGGCTACTAGAAGTGCATTAGTGCTGAAATGCCCCGTACTAATCTTCTTTTCTAATTGTAGTTCTATTTTTCCTACTTTTTCTAAGTACATTGTAAAACTGTTAACATCCTTAGACATGTACACATTATTTATGGTTATGAACACGTAAGGCATCAAATAAACCTCGTCTAATACGCTGTGAATGGTATGGGAGGGTTCAACGCTTATTTTAGAGTATACTTTGGGGAATATCCTTCTTCGCCATTCATAAATTCCTCGACCATAATACTCCTTGCAGAGTAGTATTTTTTCTCTTTTTTCTTCGCAGGGGTCGCAGGTTTTCCCGAGCGAAGTGGGATCTGTTGAAATTACATAACCATCATAACATGTTGTAACGTAATTCAATGTGAAAGGCGAATAGCCTCGTTCCTTCTCGAGAGGTAATATGTAATCGTTTAGTATTTTTGGAATATCACTTCTTTTAAGCGGCTTCTTAATCTTCTTGGCGATCTTATGGAGTCCATAGTAAATCCTTATAGGAGATTCACCGCCTCTAAGCTCAAGCTCGAGTTCTTTATATAGAAGGGGTTTTCCATCGGAAAGCACTCGTGGTATAATAACTTCCTTAAGGATTATTTTGTCCCCGAGATCTTCATAAATCCCGCATATGACGTCTTCGCATCGAACTTTTTCATCGTATTCTTTATTAAGATAGTTCTGAAACTCTTTAAAAGCCTCTTTGAGTTTGTCCTTGTTTTTAAGACCTTTAATAGCCGTTACAAACCATACATAATCGCCTTTTAGCTCAATTGTGAGGTTTTTACTTTTGTATTTGCTCTCGAAAATGGAAATTGGTTCGAATGGTGGTATTCGAGAAAAGAAAGTGTCAAAGTCTAACACTACTATATCTTCATCTGTCTGAGGCGGCCATAGAGTGCATTTTATCTCATGAAGGAAGGGGCTCACAAAGACCGATAGCCCTGCTCTCTCGTGCACAGCATCTATTACCTTACGTACTCTGCTATAGTACTCTTTACGACTCTTAATGCCCTTACTCATGATGTCACCACTCTGCATGGACTACTTTCGCGTTTGATCTTCTCATAAATGTTACTGAACCTCTTAATGATATTGTTCAACTCTTCATTCTCTATTAACTTTCTATCAAGTAGCCCTGAAAGTACAGAGAGTAAGTTTTTATATATCTTGTCATCGTCATGTAGTTTTTTGAGCTCATCTTCTAAATTAATGATTTTACCGATAAACGACTTAATAGATCTCCCAAATTCCTCTCGACTCATTAGGATATCAAAGAGGTTATTACGCTGAATCTCCAAGAGTACCTCATTATATTTTCGTTTAAGTTCATGAAGATCTTTTAGCAACTTACGTATCTTCTCGATGTCGACATCTTTCGTTTTCGTTGAAGTCTTCTGTACTATAAGCGTGAAGATGTCTGCAACTTCTGAGAGACTTTTTATACGTTCTTCTACAAGGCTTATGCAATTATCAAGCTGTCTAAGTAACCGATAGTATTCTCTACATTCCTCTACGTCTTTGAAGCCGAGCGTTTTCATAGCATTCTCGGCGTCACCCAACAATTTGACCAATAGTTCATTGTATTCTCTAGCGTGTTCCCGAAGATTAATCAGAATTTCACACTCCTTTTGCTCATTTTCTATTTTTTCTAAGCCGTGCAGTTTGCCGTTTAAAGCTGTCATTGTTAGTAAACCTCTTAATGCGCCAAGTTTCTTTACGGCATCGATCTCTCTTGCAACTTTTACACCTATTTCACTGATAGCCTCTTTGTCAAGCACTTTAATCGCATCCGGGGTTAGGAAGCCTTTGACCATGAGAGTTAGCGTCTTGTTCTTTAAAGCCTCAAATAGCTTAATGTATTCTAGTGGATTGTTCCTCACAATCAATAGTGCTAAAGTTGTATTTAAGGTGTCACTAAGTCTTCTTCCAGCTCTTCCAAACCTCTGAATAATGCTTGGTAATTTATCGGTAAAACCTACATTAACTACTATTGTCACTCCGGGATAGTCGACTCCGAGCTCTAGTGAACTTGTCGCTATAACCGTGTATATGTCTTTTTCATAAATCCCTTTAGCTATCTTCAATCTTTCATCAAGCGGTGTTCCCGAAAAAACCTTTGCCAGCCTTGGGAATAGGTATTCTTTTAGCTGACCCTTTGCCTGAGAATATTTCAAGAGCTCTGAAGCGTCCTTTGAATTGTTCAGAGCCGTTTTAAGCAAGTCGGTATAATGGCTAAGCGAGAACCTGGATCTCGCCGGGTCTAATATTTTACCCCAAGACCCCTTAAGACCAGCATTATCTAGTGGGGAGCCTATCTGAAGATCGTTTTCTATAATTGCATGAACTCTGTTGAGCTCTCTAACATTGTTTAAGAATATTATGGTTTGCTTAACGGGCATTCCAAGTGAATCTAGTACTTTGTTCATGTAGAGTAAAGCTGCTGCAAGTTGCGAAAGGTAGGTCTCCCACGAGTAGGTCGGGTTTATGACCACAAAGCCAAATATGACAAGTTTTTTAGTCAACCCTATTTTTCCACTTCTCTCTAACGTCTCTATCCTATTACGATCCTCTACAACTATGTCACTATAATTTAGAAGCAAGGGAGCCTCGTCAGTCAGCTTTTCTGCTAATTCTCTCGCATTTGCTATCGTTGCACTAGATAGTATTACCTTCAGCGGATCAAGCCTATTCATGGACCTAATGTAGTTCAAAGTCTTGAAAGTATAATAAAGTAACCCTAATTCTGCCGGTTCATATTCGTGAACTTCATCTAGAATAATCATGTCTACAGGTTTGTTTGATACGATATCGTGTATATCTAAGTCTTCATTTTGCCTTGCAATAACACGAAAGAACAAAGTGTGCAAGTTAGTGATGACTATATCGGCCTCTTTCGAATCTTTCCTCGACCATTTTACGAACGAGTAGCTGGTATCATAGTTACTCCCTTCTTTGCAGGCAACACTAGCTTCTCCTCTGTTTCGATGTACTTGAATTACTAACGTACCATTCTGGCCGCATTTTATGCCTCTAAATTCTATATCTTTCGCTTCTACTCCACTTTCTATGATTCTTTTGACCTCATCCTCGATTAGACTAGTGTCTCCATCTCTGAGAGCTACGGAGAAGCTTACATTAAGAGAATATTGCTTGAGCTTCTCGTTGAGTATTTTCACTAACTTTATTATTCTCTCGGACTGGTCTATTTCAAGGAATTTCCGCGGATAAACTATGAGAATTCTACTTCTTCTTCTATTCTTTAAGTCGAGCAAGAACTTATATAACATAATGAATAGAAATATTTCGGTTTTTCCAGACCCGGCAGGCGCCGTAATTACATATACGTTTTTGTCTCTGAACGATGCTATGATCTGTTTCAGTGCTTTGAGTTGAAAATAAGTTAACCCCTTAGCTCCACGTGCATTTAGGTACTCTTGAAGCGTCTCTATATAGATCATTGCAAAAATTTCGCCGAGATTTCTAATCAAAAACTCATGAAGCTCTCTTTCCTCATCTATGCCATCGCGACGTGGTAGTAACAAAGCTTGTGAAAAGTCGTCGATATAGTGCTCACCTATTATGAATCCTGAGTGAAGAACCATTTTCCCGCCGCCAGGTTTTATACGAATATCACTAGCTCTGAGTAACGTGTCTATATGGAATGTTCTGTATCGAAGCTCTTTCTCACTAAGCGCTAATGGGATTAAAAAGCCTCGTCGAATTAGTTCCTCTAAACAGATGTCGGTAGCTCCTATAGACTTTGTAATGAATTTCAGTTCATCAATACTTAATCCATAGTCGATCTGTCTGAATACACAATAGTCCTCATATAATAGCTTATCTGAAGACACGTAACAGGGAACATTAGAGGACCCTAAGCCAGATAGCAGCTTCACTTCGTACTTTATTATCTCATGATAAAGATCCTTGAGGGTTTTATCGTCGCAGATGCTAACGCTCACTAGTCCCACCTAGGTGTAACCCTTATGATAAATTACTCTTGGTTCGTTATATTTAGCTGTTTTCTTAACCTTTAAGATGACGATGTTTTTAAATCTGCTCCTGCCTAATTTGCCTGGTGCTTCGCCAATATATGAGCCGATCTCCTTAATTTCTAGGTTCGTATCGATCTCCGCGAGTTTACTTTCTATTAATCTTATCACCTTTCTTCCGCTCGGATCATCGCTCAGTAAAAGGTATATTTCACCACTGCTTTTTAGCTCGGTTACGATCTTCGTGAGAAGATTTGACAATTGGTTTGCGTAGGTATCTAAGTTATATACGTTTAATACATCCTTGTTGTTAGTCACAGTTGCAATTTTAGGTTCATAGCCTGCTAGGTTCACAGCAAAATTGTAGACTAAAGTCATAGCATCATACTCCACTTTGCCAGGGTATGGAGGATCAAGCACTACAACGTTGCATTTACTGTAGTCTACTTCAGTTGCACTCTTAACTTCTACCTTAACAGAACCGGTCTCTAAGCCTCGGTCTTTGAATAACTTGCAGATTTGAGCGATTTTTTTAACGTAGGTAAACAATGTTCCACGCCCTATGGTCTTCATGCGTCTTAAGTCTACGGCTAAAGGATTGAGCTCCGTGGGGTACTTGGGAATCCAGTAACTTTTGATAACAAGGCCCGGATTGATCTTTCCATACGGCTGGTAATAATAAGCCAGGAGAGACGTTGTTCTTATAGCTGTCCCAACTATGGTTACTGCAACATCGAGTATGTGAGGGTTCTTCTCGTTTTTTGCTTCTTCTAAGAAAAGCTTGAGAGTTAACAATTGACGTGGTGTAAACATTTCCTCCCAGCAATATATATTCTCTTTCTCTAAACGCCTCGTCTCCTTATACTTGGGAATTGGTGTGCACGAGTCTCTCAAGAGACTTTTGGCCTTCTTTTGTACCTCAACAACGTGTTTAGCGACTTCGCTATCTTCTATTAGACTAGTGAAGACCCTTTCTATTTTTCCATCTTCTCGAAGTCGATATAGTTCAGCGGCATAGGCATACGTCCTATTACCTATCTCTATGAGACTATCACGTGGCATTTTCAGTTTTTCATAAATAGTGACGTTGTAGTCCTCTGTAATCTTGCCTTCCTCTGTTAGTGCTAGCTTGATCACTTTACCATTTGCCCTCTTTAATCCAAGCCATCGTGGTACAGTGCAATAGTTAGAATTGCAATCTCTGGTGAGAAAAGTGTGAACATAACAATAGTCGCTGATACACCATAGACTTTTCGCCTTGTTTGTTGATCTCACTAAAATTTCTTGTAGGCGGTGAACGATCTCTTCGCACCTCTTACTCATGATCTTTAGTGTCGCATTGACGACTAAAATACTTGCAGGGTTTATATCACTACAGTAAACGTCTTTAGCTCCTAGGAACAACGCCTCTATGCATGTGGTACCACCTCCACACATAGGATCACAGACAGTTAAATCCTTAGGGCTCTTCGATGGCTTGTAAGAGAGGCGCTCAGCCACGTATTCATTTATATCTTGTGAGAAGACACCAAGAGCGTCTAGTAGTAGGCCGTAGATAAGCATTGTTGGGCGTTTACCCCACCATTTAAACACATCATGCGGAAGCAATCGCCTACCCGCCTCATACCTCCAAGCGTTTTCCAGTAGCTCGTTTAATGTTCTAATCTTAATCACTCAGCAAATCCCTCACAATGAGCTCCATATTTTTAAATCTAGGGAGTGAAAAAAAGCTTACATATTCTACTCAACACTAAAATGCTCCAGAAGCTAGAAATTGATTAAGGCGATGAAGCCGTTAGAGCAGAGTTCTTATGTTGAACCAACAATAGGGCTTTTAAAGAGGGTTCTTAAAAGTGCTCTCATGTGGCCAGGCTCACTACGTGCACCATATACCTTCGCTCGAGTTATGAGTGATATTTAGGATATTTTGAAACAATTTTAGTTTTTGGTGAAAGACTATGAGCGAAGAGCCTAAAGAACTCAAGAAGGAAGCGAAGAAAGGGAGAAAACCGAGGACCCCAAAATGCAAATAGGGGACAACTTCGAGTGATCAGCAGTGCTTTTATAGACTTAACTTAAAGGTATAGCATTTTTACCATGGTAAAGTATATCGTGATTCGAAGCTCATTCTATAAGGAATACTAAGAAACTGCCAGATTGATCTAGGTGATCTTAAAACTACCACTACTTGTATACATGTTCCTTGAAAATAACATTAATTATATTACATATTTTAACTTCGGAAAACCAGATAACGGAATAGTAACGCATTCACGGAGCTCTCATATCAGAGTCTCGTGGTCGAGCAAATCGTGGAGCCGGTTGATCGTGGAAGAAGTATTGAAGTGATCGTTTTATGATGTTTCTCATCGTGGTTACGTCTACTCGGGGCTCTAAGGTATGAACTCCTATTACTACTTCCATGGGTAGAGTCTCGTTCTTAACAATCTCTCTCACGAAGAGCTCCCTGTCTTGTTGCTTTTTAGCTTATAGAAAGCCCCGATCAACCTCTTCTCGTTGCTTATGGCCACAGGTTATGTGAACTCAACTATGTATGCTAACTACTCGCAGGAAATTACGCACCTACCTATCACTAGACTCCTCGAGAAACTAGTAAACTTAATAACCAAAAGAGCCTGAGTAAAAATTAAGAAGCGGGAAAAGGTGAAAGAATGCCAGGTTCATTTAATCTTCAAAACACATTAACATTAATTTATGTCCTCAAAGAAGCCTCTAAGGAATTGACTAATTTAATTAACAGTATAGCAGAAATACTTAACCTTGATCCAAGCTTAGAACTTGCGATCTCACTGAGGAATTTTATAGAACCCCAAGTTGAAGGTACGTCAGAGGGTGGATCGAGAGGAAGAATATGTGGATACTACGACCCGGAAAAGAAACAAATAGTGCTCTCTTATCCTTGCCTAATTAATGGAGCAGAATTAGATCTCGATAGACTATTTAGAACCATTGCTCACGAACTCGTTCATCATCGCCAATACACATGCACTACTAATTAAGTCTGCTTTTTACCATGTATAAAAATCATATTAATTGTCCTTAGATCACACCATTGGGTCGCTTCCTCGATCCAAACTCTCACGGATTTTGATTCGTATTTTTGAATGAGTACGAGACTAAGTTTCCTAGGACTAGTGTGAATTCTTCATCCTCCATGTAATTAATTTATGCACTACGAATGTAGCGTATTTTCTACTTCACCGCACTAGGTCTTCTTGTAATGCTCTCTTGATGTTATCTGGTATTAGTCCTAGAAAGATGTTCTTTATCTCTGCACTTATAGTCTTATGTAGTTCTTCAACGTCGGGCTTTTCACCGCCTAATTCTATTACTATGAATCCATCATCGAGCACCACCCTTCTAGCATTTTCTTCTACGCTTTTTGCTACTAGGATCTTTAGGTGTGGTTTCATGGGTAATTGTTTTATTCTTATTTGCTCGGAGTTGACGTCGTCCATGTTTATAGTGGAATCCCATTTTTCGCATGATACGTATACTCTAAACTCGTGTTTACTAATCTCCTTGGTAGCCCATACGTCGACGGCGATAGTACCAATTCCACTGGTGAACTTTTTGTCAACTTCAGCTTTAAAGCCTAGATCAGATAGCACGGAGGCCACAACGTACTTGGAGATCTTACTAGATACATCTACGTAGGGAGCTGGAATAATAACATGATAACCCTTCTTAAGTCCCGGTAAAATCAATGTTAGAAAACCGATCTTCTGTGCTCCACTAATAATGTTTATTATCATTTGATCTTCTGGCCTATCTGGGTTCAACCAGATTTTAAATGATCCTTTCTTAGTCCTACAATCAGGCACCTTCTTTAGTTTTATAAATACCTGAGCGTACTTCTCGACACTACTGAAGTCGGCGCCTTTTATAAACGTGTATAAGGCTGTAGCGAACCCATGGTAGTATTCTTCTTCGACTTCCTCGAGTAGATCTGCATTTCTCTTGATTTCCTCAATGTATTTCTCTAACTCGTCTAGAAGCCTTATGGCTTTAACAAGGTCTGTGTCTCGAAGCCCAATATTTCTTAATGTACTAATAACGTTGTCTTTGAGACCTTTAACGTAGAAGAGGCGTATGTGAAGAATCGACAAGTAGAGAGTAGATATGGAAACAGGATCTCCCCTCTCAACTATGAGGCGAGCAAAACCAAGAAATTGACTGCCCGTACCGTGTTCAGAACCCATAGAAACCCCCAAGTCTATACCAAGCCTATTTTTAAATGTCAAAAGAGTCATTTATATCGTTGCATATAATACCACGATATGTACCATAGTTACTAACGATAAAAGCAAACCACTCATCCGTACCAATTATATCAATGACCAAAATACCCTGAAAGTAGAACACGTAGCTTCTTAACTACGCAAACGTTATACTCGCTCTTTTCTCTTCGCGCGTGACTATTGATGTTATCTTTGGCAACTCTGCATATACTCACAGATCGTGATCCGTGTTCTTAATTTCTATTCTCTAAGTCCACGACATTACATGCTTAATAACATATGTGTTAATCTCCGCGAGCCTAACTTCGGAATTAGTCAAATTATTAAGACAAACAAATCGCTGATGTAAATAGAAAAGCGATAAGCATTTAAGAGTGATCTTTTAGGTCAAGCTACACAGGATGCCGTGAATGCATAAAACTCTTATTTGGCAGATAATAACAATGAATAATAGCTCTTCTTGGTGCTGTTTTCATTGAGACCATATACTCCTAGTTACCTACCTTGGCTATTGTTCACCGAATATCTTGAATGTCCACTTGAAAATGTTCACGAGGAATAAACCGGACATCATGTTCAGGTTTGTATTATTAATGCACTTTCTCCTACTCTCGCATCATGATTAAAGTGCCGATATGCTCTACTGAGCTGTTTGTAGTGATAAATATTACTAATTAATTTTACACATATATTTTAGGCTATTATATAATTCAATAGGAGATGAGCTTGATCCGCCACTCAATTCTACGAGCAGTGAGGACTGGTGTAAAGCTGCATCAGCTGGTAAAGTTGGGGTTTACGATTTCCTTGTTGGAAGAAAGAAAGGTATCAGGTCTTTAGGTCCCAGCTCGGTCTGTGTTGTTCTAACAAAAAGATCTAGGATATTTTACGGGGAGTTCACAGTCACGAAAGTTAAGCTCGTTGATGCAAGAGAATACCAGGAGTTAGCTAGTAAGGGACTTATACACGAGCCTCAACAACTCAAACCAAGCGATAAGGTCTGGGTCTTGTTCTTTGATGAATTCGTGGAGTATCCAGTCAAAGTACACCAAAGTCAACTCACAGACGTCAAGACTGCAACCAGTAATGAGCCTATAAGTAATTGGCCGATACCGGGTTAGGCCTACATTGATGACCAGGCACTTGAGGGAATAAGGAGAATAGCTAAAG
>Ga0080004_1089676_pt1 | contig 20522 bp, 16 predicted proteins | sample WasSprMetagenome_FD_69207 | JGI IMG/M metagenome (GOLD analysis project Ga0080004, IMG submission 69207) | Sulfidic aquatic microbial communities from Washburn Spring, Yellowstone National Park, USA - WS (SPADES assembly) (version 2) | ecosystem: Environmental > Aquatic > Thermal springs > Hot...
AGTTCTGACGAGAACGTTACTGCATCCATGTTTGGTAACACTAAGAGCCAATAACCATTACCTAAATATGTGAGAGCAGATCTATTTATGGCAGCTATCACGAGGTTACCGTAGTCATATACAATGTATAAGTTATGTATAGTATATACTGGTGACTCAATAGTATTAGCACCCACTACTGAGACTGCAACTAGTAGAGTCGCGGCGATAATTAGTCCAATCACGACTCTTTCAATCAAGTTCCCCCACCAATGAATATGTTTCTCATAGTTCTATTTAATACTAATACATGGACAGCGCTGTCTAGGCAGCTGGACAACCAGCGGTTCAAAATATAGATTATTAACTATTTCTAGAACAACAGTTCTAGTTAGAGTCTTTAACAGCTTCTCCAATACAGCTCACCACCTTCTTGTACCTCTTAGACCTCTTGCCGTAGATTCTAGATGCAAATGAAGTAACTATCTCTATGAAGTCCTCTACAAGCTCCTGAACATAGTTCTTCGGCTCCTCCTGGAATGCCACATAGACGTCTACACCAAGAATGTTGAATAGGGTCTTGAGGTATTCGAACCCAAACCTAGTCAACCTGTCTCTATATGCTACTACCACTGCCTGTATCTCTCTCCTCTTAGCCATTTCGATGAGCTTTCTCAGCCCTCCCCTATCCTCACTCAAACCACTAGCAATATCCGTAACAACAACATATTCAGCATTTGGGAAGTTCTTGAAGACCCAAAGCTTTAAAGCTTCAACCTGTCTCTCCAAATCGTTTCTCTGGGTGTTTGAGGAGACTCTAGCATATATAGCTACACGCCTAACCCTCTGAATGCCTCCAAGAACTCTCTCAACCTCACTATAAGGAATCCTCCACTTACCGTGAACACTGTAAGCAACAATCCTACCACTCTTAATCCACTTAATCACAGTAACTCTCGAAATGCCCAAAAGCTTCGCAAACTCCCTAGTACCAAGATAACGCTCACTCAACGTATTATACCAAGTATTTACAAGAATTCACAGATATTTAAACTTATCGTCAGTTCTGCAGCAGCCTACACCTCTTGGAGCTGATGGCGAGTCTGAGTAGTGATGTTATATTAATGAGAGACCTTGAGCATGTGTTAACAGCTAATAAGTAAACCTGTATGAAAGTTTTATTTTTTATTAAAGTAACTAATTTCAAGGTGATTTATGAATATTAAGGAGTTATTTAGGATGATTGATGAGGTTGCATCACCTAGAGGGTATGTTAAGCCAGGTTTTAGTAAATACCACGTATATCTAGCTTTGATAGAGTTAGGTTTTAAAGGACCTCTAGGTAGGAAGTCTTTAGCATCGATTCTAGGTATTGGTGAAGGTAGTGTTAGGACTCTAATAAAGAGGTTACTAAGTTTTGAACTAGTAACTATAGATAATGTAGCTGGGGTTTTACTAACTGAGAAAGGTGTTAAAGCCTTCAACCTATTGAAGGATGTGTTAGTTTTAGTGGGTAGTTTTGATTTTAATGAATGTGAGTTCTGTAGGGATTGTAGACTATCTATAGTCATATTAAGGAGGGGGGTAGAGTTAATTAAATTATTTGGTGGTGTATTAGTTGTGAGGGACTTAATAGTTAAGTATGGAGGTGTTGGAAGTATCATCCTCTACTATATTAATGATGGGCTTAGATTACCTGATTCTAAAGAGTTACATAGTATTGATAGTGGGAGTGTGTTAGTTAAGTTGGTGGAGGGGTTTAATATCAGTAATGGTGACTCAGTACTAGTAGCTATGTGTAATAAAGGTGATGATAACTGCTTAAGATATGTTGTTGAGGCTGCATTAGATATAGTTAAGGTGGTAAGTAATTAGTGAGAAAGCATTTATACTTTACAGTGGTGGTAAAGACTCACATTACGCCTTAATAAAAGCTTTAGAATTAGGGTATGATGTTAAGAAGTTACTCATAGTTAGTCCCTCAAGACCTGATTCATGGTTATTCCATACACCGAATATTAAATGGAGTATCCTTCATAGTAAGTTACTAGATATTGATTATGAGTTGATGGAGAGTAGTGGTTTAAGAGATTATGAGGTGTTAGAGTTGAAGAGGAAGTTTAATGAGTTAAAAGATCGTGGATTTAAATATGTAATTAGCGGTGTTATCTCCTCAAATTACCAGAAGAAGGTTATAGATAGTTTATGTAGTGAGCTTAACCTCACGCATATAACCCCTCTTTGGGGTTTAAATAGCTATGAATTACTTAAGACTGAGGTTAGATTGTTAGAATTCGTAGTAGTAGCTATTCAAGCGTATGGCTTAGATATTAGATGGTTAGGGGAGAGGTTAACTGTTAATAATATCAATGAATTTATTAGTGTTTGTAATAGGTTTGGTATTAACCCTGTAGGTGAGGGTGGTGAATTCGAGACTTTTGTAACTTCATCACCGTTATTTAACAACAGGAAGATCTGTATTAAGTCTAGTAAGAAGGTATGGTACTCGAATCAATGGGTTGGGTACTTAATCATAGAAGATGCTGAATTATGTTAGTACAGTCTTTAAGTAAGAACTCCTATAACGACGTAGTTAGAGGTTAATCCTTAACCATCATTTAAAGGAGTTATTACTGGATCCCTCACTATCGACATTACCTATAGCGTCTTCATATATGGTAGGTCTTAAACACTTAGATAGTTGAGGTTCTAACTAGAAGATATGATTATGTTTTAAACCAAGCGTCCAGTCCTTTAGCTCTAGATTTAAAGCATTCCCTATATGCTTTCTTCAGTCTTTCTATTGCTGAAGTTACTCTATCCTCGGAGAAGTCATGTTCATAAATTAATAACTCCTTAATTAACCTCTCATCAGGCTCCTGCCAGACGATCTTATAATCATCAGTTACTGGCGGTTTTAGGAAGAATTCCCTAATTTTTAATGGGTCTATTGGGAAGTGTACTTCAGGTAATGTCTTAATTGCTTTTTCTAAGGATCCGTAAGTCTTAATAAGTTTTAACGCTGTTTTAGGACCTACACCCTTAACACCGTCGGGATTGTAGTCAGTCCCTAATAATATTGCAATATCTATTAACTGCTCTCTAGTTATACCTAACTGGTTTAACAGTGTATTAAGTTCTATGAGTTCAGGTTTTACCTCTACATATACTTCCTTCTTCGGTAATTTACGTTTACCTGAAATTGTTAAGTTCCTCACAAGCCTAGGAGATCCGAAGAGTAATGAGTCGTAATCCTGACTTGCTGTCGACCATGTAGTGTTCTTCATAGTCATATAAGCAGCCTGCGCCTCACCCTCAGATGGTGCTTGAACCCATGGAATACCCATAGCACTTAATAACTTCTTAGATTCCTCAACCATCTCATTAGTTAGCTTAGAAGATATCTGAGCATATCTACGGGCAAGTTCTAAATCACCACGTTCTAAAGCCTCTTCATACTTGATCTGCGCCTCGGATCTGATGAGCATTCTCTGAGTTATCTCTCTAGATTTCAACTCAGGTGGCTTCCCGTCAAAGACATATACTGGCTTAATACATGCCTCTACAAGGTTTATAGTCCTATAGAATAACCCGCTTAAATGACTAGTTACCCTACCTCTAGAGTCGATGAGGGGTTTTCCATCAGGTTGTCTAATAGCAGCTAAGAACTGATAAAGTGCGTTATAACCATCTACAGCGATGATCTTACCGTGAAGTTCTCTTAAATCATTAATTATCTTTACAGCCTTATCAGGTATTAACTCTCTTAAATCAACACCCAAGCTCTAACTCCATTAACTCACTATACTTAAAAGACTTATAAATGATGATAACTTTAAGTTTAATCAATAATAGTACTTCATATCAAGAATATGTGAATAATCCTTTGATAAGTCTCGTAAGGTGGTTGGTAAGTCATATATTATTAAGGATTGAAAGCAGGAGTTAATGTTTTCAGATGATGTATTAAGTCTTCTAATCCTAGTTCATATAGTTTCTTCTCTGTAGGGATACCGTTAGAGTCCCAACCCCTCAGTACGTAGTACTCCTCTAACATTTTATTGAAGTCTTCCTTAGTAAGTACGACGTTTTTAGCTGCTTCATCAGGTAATGGGTCTTCGAATATCCTAGGTGGTAATGTATCATCTTTTCTACTTATTCCTTCTCTGACGTTGAATACTCTAATTAAATTCCAGATCCTCTCCCCACATTTTAGATATTCATCTAATGTGTACTCGAATCCTGTAGCGTTATTCAACATATCAACTACTGGTATTGGTGCGAAGTCACAGATTACTAAGGAGAATGCTGCAGCCCTCTCATCCTGTAATTCCTTAACGAATCTTGCCTTACCCTCTATTGAGAATCTGGGAATTCTACCCTCAATCTCAGCCCTGGTAGTCCAAGCCCTTTGATGACATGCACCTCTATCAGCTGTAGCGTAGGCTAGAGCCATACCGTTAGAACTCCTAGGGTCATACCCAGGGATTTCTAAACCCTTCACATGCATTGCAAACTTCTCAGAACCCCTACCAACAACTTTAGAAGCCCTAGCAACACCCTCAGCAAGTAAGTTACCGAGCCACCCCTCCCTAAAAGCTATCCTCCTAATCAACTCCCTCTGAACTACAGGGTCTCCAAATCTTATATTAAGACCATCACACTCCCTATACGTTAATATACCTCTCTCAAAACACTCCATAACCCACCCTATCACATTACCTGTAGAGATAGCATCAAGTCCTAACTCATTACATAGATACACAGCCCTAGCAACATCAACTATGTCCTTAATACCGTTGTTAGTTCCTAGAAGTGCTATTGTTTCATATTCAGGACCTCTAACATATACCTCAGAACCATCTACAACAACCTTACTCAACTTGCTACAAGCTATTATACAGTTCGAACATGTTATATCCTTAACCACTATAGTACTCCTCATATAATCAGCGTAAAGTCTTTCAGCGCCTTCTAAAGAACCTCTCTGGAAGTTTAGTGAGGGGATTATAGCATGTTCATTCATAGGCTTAACCCAATAAGCAGTACCAAACCTCCTCCTAAACGGGATGAACGTGTTCTCATTAATTGACTTAATAGCCTCTAAAACAGCTTTACGGAAACCTTCTGGTTCAGCAACCTCAACTTTATGAGAACCTTTAATAGCTATAGCTTTTAAGTTCTTAGAACCCATAACAGCTCCTGGACCTCCTCTAGCAGCTATACCATTCCTCTCCTCCTCCTTATCGAAAACTATACATGCGTACTTAACTAATCTCTCACCAGCAGGTCCTATAACACCTACATGAGCTTCAGGATCTGTTAACTCCCTAACCTTATCAACAGCCTTACTCACTGTTAAACCCCATATATTAGAAGCATCCTTAATCTCTACTGATTCATCATCTACCCATATATACACTGGATGTGTAGCCATACCCCTGACCACTATAGCATCATAACCAGCCTTCTTGATTTCAGGACCTGTATACCCACCTACGTGGCAATCCGTAAATATACCTGTTAATGGTGACTTAGTAACAACTACGAACCTACCTGACGTAGGTGCTGGAGTCCCAGTTAGAGGTCCAGTAGCAAGTATGAGTATGTTATCAGGGCTTAACGGGTCAACCCCAGCTTTTAAATTATCAATAAGTACTTTAGCACCTAAACCCTTACCACCTATAAACATCTTAAGAATCTTCTCATCAGGTCTATACACTCTAACCTTACCACTACTTAAGTCTATATCCAGGATCTGCCGCATATAGCTACTCAAAGTAATTCCCTAAACCACTATGAGTTAGCAAAATAAGTCTTACGTTAATGTAATAAGTTTATGTGAATCATCAGCTGAGACAGGTTTAATCATGAAGTCATATTCTGAGGATTCATCACGTACTACTTCCTACCTCACTTCACACTCACACATATAATTTATTAAACTTTATAGCACTTTATGAATTGAGATGATGTAACGACGGTCTCCTGAATTCGTGAAGAGTCTTCTCTTCACTGATCATAGTATTTAGACGTTACGAATGTTACGGTTGAAACAACCTTATAAGGTATATATATGTTAATAAATTTAGAATTACGTTATGAGTGAGTATGACAGTATGGGTAGTGTTAATATAGGTATATACAGTAATGCCTGCCCTAACTGTAAGGGTATTATAAGTGATTATAGGTTACTACGTTCTCTACCATGTTCTAAATGCTTGCCTGAGGTACCTGAGGGTACTAGCTTTGAAGAAGTAGTGAATATTATGCAGAGATTAGGAACTCTAAAAGAATTTAAGAAGTTATACGATACGGAGAAAGTTCTTAAGGATATGATGGAGTTCTTTGAGAAGTGTTTAGGGAGTAAGCCTTGGAGTATTCAGGTTATGTGGTTACGTAGACTGGTTAGAAATGTATCATTCGCTATGATAGCACCTACAGGTATTGGTAAGACGACGTTCGGTATTATAATGTCTATGTTTTACGCATCTAGAGGTTATAAATCATATATAATTGTACCGACTACCGCACTCGCTATGCAGATTGAGAGGAAGCTTAATGAATTCTTAAGTAGGTGTAGAGAGCTTAGCATTAGTTACTTAGTCATTCACTCAAAGCTACCTAAGAAGGAACGAGTTGTTAGGGAGGAGAGGTTATGTAGTAGTGATGGTTTTCATATATTAGTAACTACTTCTAGGTACTTAATGAGGAACTATGAGAAGATCTTGAATCATACGTTTAAGTTTATATTTGTTGATGATGTTGATGCAGTCTTAAGAGGATCTAAGGCTATAGATTTAATATTGAAGCTTTCAGGGTTTAATGAATCTGATATTGAGTTAGCTCTTAAGGCTGTGAAATTACGTAGGAGTTTAAGTGGTAGAGAATTTAATGAGGAGTTATTTAGTATTGAGAGAGAGTTATCTAAGAAGAGATTAAGTAATGATAGGATAGTAATAATTGCTAGTGCTACTGGCAACCCTAGAGGTACTAGGGTTAAGTTATTTAGAGAGTTATTAGGGTTTGAGATAGGGGCTAGGCCTGAGTTTCTAAGAAATGTCTACGACCTCTACTTAACGTTGAGAGAAGGTGAGGATTTAGAGACTCAAGTAGTTAATATAGTGAAGAGTTTAGGCAGTGGTGGCCTAGTATATGTACCCATAGATAAGGGTGTAGGGTATGCAGAACATATCGCTAAAATTATTAACGACCACGGTATACCGGCCGCAGTACTTCATAGTAAAAACATCAACGTCATAAATGACTTCATCGACGGTAAGGTACATGTGTTAGTAGGGGTTGCAACATACTACGGTGTATTAGTTAGAGGTATAGACCTCCCTGAAATTATACGTTATGCTGTGTTTGTTGGTGTCCCAAGACATAAAATCCCATTAAGGTTAACTGATATAAGACCTCAGGACGTGTTAAGACTCTTAGTGATATTACGTGGGGTGGTTAGTGATAGTAATGAGAAGAACGAGCTTGATAAATTAATACTCACACTTAGAAAAAGATTTAGACGTTCATTACCTGAAGCCTTAAGTAAGGCTGGGGAGGTTTTAAAAGGTGTTAAACCTCCTGAAACACTATTAGAGAAAGACCTTCTTAAAGCGTATGAGAAGATTAGGACGTACTTAGCTAGGTCTGAGATTATTGACCTAATCAAGAAGCATGAGGAGGTTTCAGTAGTTGAAGATGGTGGGGAATTATATGTGTTAATACCTGATGTAGCTACTTATCTACAAGCAAGTGGTAGGACTTCAAGGTTATTCGTAGGTGGTATTAGTAGGGGTATCTCAATAGTTATTGTTGATGATTTCCGACTTCTTAAGGGTATGGAGTTTAGAGCTAGATGGTTAATTGATGATTTTAAGTTCATAGATGTTAAGAGTGTTGACTTAAGTAAGTTAATCGCTGAAGTAGACGGTGATAGGGAGTTAATCAGGTCTTTAAAACAAGGTACTATAAAGATATCGGAGATAACGTCATCTACTAAGGAGGTTGTAGAGCCTAGGACAGTCCTATTAATAGTTGAATCGCCTAATAAGGCTAGGACTATCGCTAGGTTCTTCGGCCAACCAAGTATCCGTGAGTATCATGGTTTGAGGGTTTATGAGGTAAGTCTCGGTAGGTATACATTACTAATAACAGCATCTGGAGGTCATGTATATGATTTAGTAAGTAATATTGAAGAACCTGACAACATATACGGTGTTACGTACGAACGTGTAAATGATAAGTTTAAGTTTATACCTATATACGCACCCATAAGGAGATGCCTTAAGTGCGGTTATCAGTTTACTGAAATAACTAATACATGCCCTATATGTGGTTCACAGGAGATTAAGAATTCTGGAGAAGTCATCAACTCCTTAGCTGATGCAGCTTACGAAGTTGATGAGGTGTATATAGGTACTGACCCTGATACAGAGGGTGAGAAGATAGGTTATGATATATACGTTCTTTTGAGGCCGTATGCTAGAAGTATAAGGAGGGTTGAGTTTCATGAGGTTACTAGAAGAGCTATACTTAACGCTCTTAATAACCCTAGAGATATAAACCTAAACTTAGTTAAAGCTCAAGTAGTTCGTAGGATTGAGGATAGATGGTTAGGTTTCTCACTCTCAGCACTACTCCAGACAGATTTCTGGAGGAGGTATTGCGGGGAGTTCGGATTATCAGATCCTAAATGTATTGAGGGTTATAATAGGAATTTAAGTGCTGGTAGGGTTCAGACCCCAGTACTTGGCTGGGTGGTTAAGAGATATGAGGATTACTTAGGGAGTAAGAGGAAGTTCTTAGTATTTACGTTGGATGGTACATATGTTGAGTTAGTCCTACCTAAGGAGTTAGAAGATATATCCGCTAATGATATAACCAAGGTTATTGTTGATGTAGTAGATAGTAATGTTGTTGAGGAGAGAGTAGAGCCCCCACCACCTTACACTACAGATACATTACTATCTGATGTAGCATCAACACTACATATACCAGTACCTAAGGCAATGAAATTACTACAAGATTTGTTTGAGACAGGTTTTATAACTTACCATAGGACCGACAGTACTAGGGTTTCTGATGTTGGTATAGCAATAGCTAAGGAATACCTAAGCAATACGTTAGGTAGTGACTTTACGAGGTACTACACACCGAGGTCGTGGAGTATGGAGGGAGCTCATGAATGTATAAGACCTACTAGGCCAGCAGATGCTGAGACTATTACGAGACTCATTAATGAGGGGATCATAGAACCTGTGATAAGGTTAGGTAGGGAACATATAAGTATTTACAATTTGATATTTAATAGGTTTATAGCTAGTCAATCAAAGGCTGCAGTAGTTCGTAAACAGGTTATGGAGTTATCAGTAAGTTTAACCCTTAGTAATGGTGATGTAGTGAAGGTTACTGAAACTCCTTTAAAGGTTGAGAACTTCATTGATGTAGTGTTTGATGGATTTATGAGATTTTATAAACCGCTTAAGATTGGTGGTTATATACCTTTAAGACGTTATGAGTTACTTCACGGTAATTTCAGGTTAATAATTAAGAGTGTTACTCAACTCCTAACCCAGGCAAGCCTTATAAACATGATGAAGAGGGAAGGTATTGGTAGGCCGAGTACTTACGCTAAGATAGTTGAGACGTTATTTAAACGTAATTACGTCTTAGAAAGTAGGAAGAGGGGTTACTTAATACCTACGCAGCTAGGTAGTAGGGTTTACTACTACCTCACAGAACATTTTAAGACTTTAGTATCTGAGAATAGAACTAAGGAGTTGGAGAAGAAGATGGATCTTGTAGAAAGTGGTAATATTGATTATGTAGAGGTCCTTAATGAGTTATATAACGAATTGATCAGTTATAAAGAATTAGTAGGTCGTAAGTTAATTAAGGTGTTAGCTTGAGTAGTAAGTTAGTACTATCTATACCGCATATAGATGTTGACGTAAGTGTTAAGGAGTTTTTAAAGAGTGGTGAGGAGATTATCAGGAATTCTAAGGAGAGGGGTGCTCAGGTAGTGGTTATGCCGACACCTATGCATCAACTCCTTGATGTTTTAAGAGGTGTTAAGAGGTTCTCTACTTACTGGTCAGCAATGTCGGAGTTAATTAATGAGTTCTTAGATTTAAGTACTAAGACTTTACTATACATACTACTCACACCTATGATTTATAGAGCAGGTAATAGGAGGTACTTAGTCACTGGATTAATAGTACCTCAAGGTAGGATATACTACTCTAAGAAAGTTGTTGCTGAAGGTTCTCTAACATCTGTAAGTTTTAGTAAGGAGATTGAATTATTAGATATAGGCGGTATTAAGATATGTCCTTTAATAGGTTCTGACATATTCTTCCCTGAAATACCTAGACTATGTAGTTACTTAGGTTCTGATATGATATTATCTGTACAGATACCTAACTTAATGAGTGTTAGAGAAGATGTGCTTAAGTCAGTACTCATCACTAGAGCGTTAGAAAATTCTATACCAACGATAAACTTAGGTAGTTATATGAGGGGTGAGAATGTAATCCCAACAGTGCTAGTTAGTAGTAGTGGTGATATCGTTGAGATGTATAGTGGTTTAGAACCAAGTATATTCTTAGTTGAGATTACCAAAAGAAGTGTTAATGTTAATAGGAATGTGATTAGATACTTAAAAAACTTAATTAAATACCTAGTTTAATTACCCTTCAACAGGTCCTATTACTTCCTTACCAACTAACTTGTTAATCCTAGCGACTTCAGCATCTACCAACTCTTGAATCTTCTTTATCTCTTCATCAGTTAGATGTCTAAACCTACCCTGAAGTCTTAGATATTCCCTAACAGGTTTCCTCTTAGGTACTGGTGTTGTTACTCTGTAAGTACCGTTCTCATATTCGTAATTAATCCACATACCAGTTAAGACTGCTAACTTACCTACCTCTACAGATTTCTCAGGTTCTATCCTCCAACCAGGTACACATGGAGATAATACATGTATTACCTTAGGCCCTTTAATAGATAGTGCCTTCTTAACCTTCATGTAGAGGTCTACTGGGAATGCTGGGTTAGCAGTTGCTGCGTACGGTACGTTATGAGCTATAGCTACAGCTATTAAATCCTTCCTCTTCTTAGGTCTCCACTCACCACGCCATACCTTACCAACAGGTGTTGTCGTTGTCCACGCACCCAGCGGTGTCGCACCACTCCTCTGAATACCTGTGTTCATGTATGCCTCATTATCGTAGCATATATAGAGTACGTTATCCCCTCTCTCTAGAGTACCTGATAATGCTTGGAAACCTATATCGAAAGTCCCGCCATCACCTCCAATAGCTACTACCTTTATATCTTTATCCTTGGGTATGAAGCCCTTCCTCTTTAATGCCTCAATACCTGCAGCAATACCTGAAGCTACTGCAGCAGCATTCTCGAAGGCTACGTGAATCCATGGGACTCTCCAGGCAGTATGTGGGTATACTGTAGATGTTATCTCACCACAGCTTGTAGGCATCGATATGATTACATCCTTACCAGTAGCTTTTAGTATATGTCTAAACGCTATAGCAGCTCCACATCCTTGACACATCCTATGTCCTGGGGCTAAATACTCCTCCCTAGGTAGATCCCATACAGTTAGGGGTTTACTCATTCTCTCACCCCAATAAATATCGGCTCCTTAGGTAACTCTCTTACAGGTTTATCCTTATAATTAATCAGTACGTTAACCATCTGCTTAACATTATCCATAGTTAATAACCTACCACCTAACCCAGCTATAAACCCTATAGTCTTGGTCTCTAGTCCGGCCTGTCTTAAAGCGAATGCTACCTCATGATGTAGGTGTCCACCAGCCGCTGAACCAGGCATTAGAGCCCTATCCATAACACCTACCAACTTAACATTACTTAAAGCTCTAGCTATATCCTCACTTGGGAACGGTCTGTATAACTTAACTCTTAAGGCACCTATTTTAACTCCATCACGTCTAGCCCTATCTACGAAAGCTTTTATAGTCCCCATAAAACTACCCATACCAACTATAGCTACCTCAGCATCCTCCAACATATACGTTTCAATAGCTGAGTACTTCCTACCAAACCTCTTAGCAAATTCCTCGGTAGCCTCATCAAAGACCTTTCTAGACTCCTTCATAGCCTCCCATAACTGACGTCTAAATTCGAAGTAGTAGTTAGGATCACCTACAGGACCCATAGTAACTGGTTTATCAGGGTTTAAAGTAACCCAAGACCTCCTCTTAGGTGCGAAACTTATGGCCTCCTCATCACTAACTATCTCAACAGGTTCTACAACATGGCTTTGTATATACCCATCCATTGAAGTTATAACCGGTAATAACACCCTAGGATCTTCAGCTATTCTATAACCAAGTAATATCTCATCGTAAGCTTCCTGATTAGATGCTGACATCATCATAATCCAACCAGCGTCATTTACAGACATGAAGTCGCTGTGGTCGTTCCATATATTTATAGGTGCTGATAATGCTCTATTAACTATTGTCAGAACCATAGGTAACCTTACATATGACATGATGTACAGTAACTCATTCATTAACGCTAAACCTTGAGAACATGTTGCTGAGTATGTCCTAGCACCAACAGCTGCAGCACCTATAGCGACACTAAGTGCTGAATGCTCGGACTCTACATGTAGGAACTCAGCGTTTAACTCACCATTAGCTACGAATTCACTCAATCTCTCAACAATCGTCGTTTGTGGAGAGATCGGGTATGCAGTGATGACATCAACATCACATGCTTTGACAGCATATGCTACTGCGTAATTACCTCCTAAAGGTAATACCTTACCCATCTAGATCACCTCCTCAACCATAGTTATTGCTTTCACAGGACATTCATTAGCACATATACCGCAGCCTTTACAGTAGTCGTAATCGACTTTATATGTTAGTTTAAACTCTCTACCAGTTTTAGTCTTGTAGGGTTCTTCAACCTCTTGAATAGCTCCCTCAGGACAGTACATCCAGCAAGTCCTACACCTTATACACTTCTCCTGATCTATCTCAGGTCTTAAAGTCCTCCACTCACCAGTCTTATACTCAACACTACTACCTGGCGTCAGTATAACAGCCCCAATAGGTAGTTGCTTCCAACCAGGTAAACTCATCTTAACCCACCTTAACTAATTCGTAGGCTTGCTTAATAAGTTGTACGTTAGGTTCTACTAGTCTGGATGGGAACCTCTCTTTAACAGCCTGTATAACGTGGTCTAAAGAGAGGATCTTAGTAGCTGATATTAGGGCACCGACCATAGCAGTATTAACTATAGGTGCCTTCAATACATCCATAGCTAATTTAGTAGCGTTTATAGTAGCTATCTTCACATCATCCCTCTTAAATATACCCCTTACCTCATCAACTGATTTAGCGGTATTAACGATTAGGAACCCACCACTCTTTAAACCAGCTATTAATGGTTTTGGATTGATTAGTAGGTGAGGATCGGCAACAACTACGGCATCAGGTTCTACTACAGGTGATCTCTCATAAATTACTTGACGGTCAATTCTGTTGTAGGCGATTACTGGTGCACCTCTCCTCTCAGTACCAAATGTAGGTATTGATTGAGCATAGTAGCCAGATAGTATTGCGGCAGTAGCTGTTAAGTCAGCAGCTGTTACGATTCCCTGTCCACCCCTACCGTGCCATCGAATTTCAAACCTACCTAAAAGTCCACTCAAGCTTACACCAAGTTGGATTATTAGTTGGAGTTTATAAGTTGTAATGTTTTAATACTTTGTGATTAGGTTAAGTAGGTGTTGATGGTATGGATGAGTTGAGGAAGGTCATTAAACTACGTGTTAAGTCGTTAAATGACTTAGCTAGGATGGCGGCTTCAGTTATAGCTTTAGGACAGCCAACATATATAGTTAGATTTAGAGATAGTGATAAAGTTATTTACGGGTTATTAGCTGTGTTTAGGGACTACTTCAACTTACACGGTATCCCCTTACTGTATTACTACGTAGATGATAGTAAATCCTTAGAAGGTAACTACATACTAATTAAGAATGACGAAGCTGGAGAGAGGGTGGAGGTTAGTAAAGGGATAAAACCAGGGTTCATCTCAATACCTATCATAGACTTAGTAGAAACTCCTGAATTCCTAACGTAATCATCACCTTTATAAGTTTTTTAAGTATAGTCTTATAAGGTGATGATGCCGACGTAAACTAATAGGTGATGATGGGACGATGAACTGACTTAATAAACGAAATATATTTAAATTACTTCAATCATTACTATTCTGGTGTATAGGGCCCGTAGCTCAGCCAGGTAGAGCGGCGGACCCAGCTTAATCTGCGGCCGTGGCTCTTAACCCGTAGGTCCCGGGTTCAAATCCCGGCGGGCCCGCCACATAAACACTACCTCATAAAAGCTTCGAGCTTAACAGTACCTGCGATATCATCCCATGAAATATTAAAAGGTATTAACACCTGCTCAAGTATTGACCTCGCATACTCTAAGTAAGAATCTACATCTACGTCATCGAGTTTAGCTAACTGTATAGCTTTAACCTTATCTTTAGACCTTACCTTAACGTAAAGTATTATATCCCCTCTAGATATGTTTATGCCGTTACTAATTAACTGTTTCGCAGCTTTTACATGTTGGGGTGTTGTCTTCACATATTCTGAGGGGTCCTTATTAAGTGTTGTCTTATAAGCAACTTCATCTAATGTGAAGGACCTCTCCTTAAACTTCATGTAGAGTTCATGAATCCTCCGTTTTAGTGATTCCTTAACATCCTCCATGCTTTCGGGTGTGTTGTTGAGTTTTGAGAATACGTTAACTACGTCTATGAATGTCTCCTGTAGTATCTTAGGGACATTCCTCTTCTTACCCATCAACCCCTTTATATCTATAACACCATCTACCTGAAGTCCTAAGTAGTTCTTCTTTAATGCAAATGCTACAAACTTATACTTCTTATCCACTTCTAAATCTAATCCGAATGTATTCATAACCCACTCCCTAAGTTTTTGTAGGGTCTCCTCACTCGGGTTCCATACGAATAGTGAGTCTGTATCCCCGTAAAGGACTTTAAGACCTAACTCCCTAGCCTTAGCTATAGTCGCTGATATCACGTACCTACCTATAGCTGTTACTGATTCCGCAGCTGATGGTGTGTAGAATGGGAACTTACTATGTCCGAACACGCCATAACTAGCATTTATGTAGACCTTCATAGCCCTCTGAACAACTTCATACCATTCCCTAAGTTCTTGAGGTACACTTTGAGATTTTGATAATTTCTTATAGATCCTAACTCTAAAATCCCTTAGTAACCCTACAATCTGAGACATAATGCCTGGATTATCAAGACATACGCTATGTATTACCTCCCCCCTCTCATCTTTAATTAAATCTACACTCCTACAGTAGTTTTCTTGGGGGTCTATAGTCTCATAACTTATATTCCATCTCTTAATTATGCTTGGATATAGTGATGCAAAGTCAACAACTACTACGTTGAAGTATACACCTGGTATAGGGTCTATAACTATAGCTCCAGCATACTGCTTACCACTAACTCTAGCTGATGTAACTACCCTACCTTTAATAGATGTTAAGTCTTCCTGATTAGGTATTAAGTAGCGTCTACGTCTATGTTCCCAGAACATAAGGTTTTTAATCCATGCTGAAACCTTCCTCCTAGTAACATCCTCTAAACTCATCTTAGCGAGACGAGTTATTAAGATCATTAACTTCCATACGAGTTCGTTATCAAATAACGTTAGATTTAGAGTTAACCAAGCATCTCTATAGTTATAGGCTACTAATTTAGTGATTGGTAACTCACTAACGAAAGTATCTATCTCTATCTTTGAAATACCGAGTAGTGCACTTGCTACAGCATCTAATGTCTTCTCCTTATACTTACCTTCAAATGCGTAGTTCTGAATTGCTTCAATACTGAAGAACTTATACAGGTCTATGTGGAACCCGTGTTTCACACCTATAAAGTCTCTCACAATTTCGAAAGGTATTAAATCAACATCTATACCTAGCAGTAGAGCTCTATTCATTATGTAGTAGAGGTCGAAGTTATCACCGTTGAATGTAAGTATTAATGGGTACTCATTCACTATCCTGAATAATTCCTTGATCATAGACTCCTCAGAATCGAATATCTCAATAGTTACATCCTTTGGTAACTCGTTTAAATCTCCTAACTCTACATTAGGTCTCCATAGTATAAGAGTCTTATGAAGACCGTCGTTAGAGGCTAAGGAAATACTTATTATTGGGTATGATGCTTCTTCAGGATTAGGTACCCTACTCCTATATGGTGTGAAAACTTCGATATCTATAGCTAATCTCCTCATCTTAGGAGGTCTTAACTCATATATCGGTATGAGGTCTAGAGCTAGTCTAAGTATTTCAGGGGCTTCATTCTTAAAGATCTCATTAACACTCTTTACAATATCCTGACTTAATGTTTGTGTTGATTGTATAATTCTCCCCTCAGATATAGTGTACATCATACCAGGTATTAATCCTAAGTCGAATATGTAGTTATCATGATATTTAATCTTAGCTTCCCATGCTTTAGGTACTAAATCCCTCAGACGAGGTACTGCTTGGGGATCCTTAACCACAATCTTAGTTAGTATTAACTTCTTACCTGTTAAGGGGTCTACCTTCTCTACTAACTCAACACCTTGGAAAGACTTATCATTAGCTATCTTCTTATTACTCAAGACTTTATCTGGTGGTAAATCAGTTATAAAGTAAGGTCTATGTCCTGTAGAGTCAAACCATATGTAGACCTTATCTTTTTCATCATCATAAAACTTAAGATAAGCTCTCTCAAGCTCTCCTGAGTAGTAAACACCTAGTAAGTAGGAATTCCGTAGGTCTTTAACGATTTCAGCCTTCTCAGAACGTAGGTAAATACTACGAACCTCTGAAGATGTCTTTGAGACCTTAATACGAATACCATCAATATAAAGTTCAAAAAACTCATTACCTAAGGAATTACTCCTGACATACTGAAGTAAATTCCTATACTTGCCCCTACTCATGTTAAATTCCTAACCACCTATAATTAATAATACCGATATTACTTATTAAACCTCTTAGGCTAATAATGAAGGAAGGGGCCCGTGGCCTAGCCAGGATAAGGCACCGGCCTGCGGAGCCGGAGATCCCGGGTTCAAATCCCGGCGGGCCCGCTAGATACAATTAACAATGAATTCAACTCAATCAGTTAAACATCATCATAAGTTACCTAAACACTAACACTCAGACGAACTGTATTGTTAGTCGACGATAAGTATCTCCAGACGAAGGTTTTAGATTATTATAGACATTTAAACTTAATATATTTACTACCTTTTAAGTTTTAGGATTTAAGCTAGTATTTAGGACTCTTGGTGATTTAAATAATGTTGAAGTTAAGGGTTGAGAAGTCTCAGAGTAGGAGTGGTAAGCATGCGTTTAGGAGTTTTTACATTGTAATGGATAGTAAGTGTAATAAAGTTGAGGTTAAACCGAAGTCTATGAAGGTTATTAAGCCGTTATATATGAAGGGTGAGGCTTACGAACATGAAGTCCTAATCCCTGAGGGTTATTTTGCTATAGAGTTAAGGTTTGTTAAGTGCTTGAGGGGTAGGGTTAAAGGTGAGATTATAGTGTATGACTCTAAGGGAGGTACTTTATGTAGGGCTGTTTATCGAAAGCTTAAGATCAGGTTTTTAGGATGTATGGATAAGTCTGTAGTTAATATCATCACATGTGTAGTATCACAACTTAAGATCCCGGTGAAGAAGTATGCAGTCATTAGGATATGATGAGTTAACATCTAGGATTATCAAGTCGTTAAAATCCTTTAACTTCTTCATCTTCCATAAAGACCTATACCCTAACATAGTTAGTCTACTGAAGAAGTCTAACATCGTTAGAAGTGTTAGGATAAGCGAGTTAGACAGTAGTAGGTACTACTTCATCCTCGAACCTGACATAACATTATGTAATCATACATGTAGATCTAAATGTTCATCGAGTAATAGCTTAGATAGTAGGTGTTTTACTGAATGCTTAGTTATCTGTAAATCATCCCTCATAGATACGATCATAAATGCGTTGAATAACTCATATAATACTTATAAAGAAGGTAATGTTAGTTAATTAAACGGATAGTGCTGTGGATGAGTATAAGCAAGTGATCATAGTTAGGAAGGATTTAGAGATGAGTAAGGGTAAATTAGCTGTTCAAGTAGCTCATGCAGCTGTTGATGCCACATTAAAAACTCTGGAGGTTAAACCTGAATGGGTACGTAATTGGGTTGAACAGGGTCAGAAGAAGGTAGTGGTTAGCTGTAGCTCTGAATCGGAATTACTTAAAGCTTATGATGAAGCTGTTAAGTTAGGATTACCAGCATCGTTAATATATGATGCTGGTAGGACTGAACTACCACCAAACACATTAACAGCCCTCGGCATAGGTCCAGCACCATCTAGCTTAGTAGATACAATTACGAGGAAGTATAAACTCCTTTAAGTGATTGAGTTGATTGAGGCTGAGGGAATTGATAAGTCTTTAGGTATGGATTACTACATTTATGACGAACTCTACGTAGGCGATGTACTAGAGTTTAAGAAAAGTCCTAAGAGCTTTAAAGTCTATGAAATTTATCTAGACGGTACTGTAGTTTCTTTAGAGTTATGCAGTTCTGAGCAGTCTAAGACTCAAGGTAAATTTACATACTTTATAATGTGTAAGGAGGGTATTGATACATTCTACGCTATCTACTTACTAAAGCAGTTGTTCAGGGCTGGGATAGGTTATGCAGGGTTAAAAGATAGTGAAAGTTACTCCTGTCAATTAATATCAGTGGATAGTAAGTATTTAAAAGGTATTGAAAAACATTATAAGTTCAACAATATAACCTTATGTTTCTATAAATACTCTGACTATCCATTAATGAGAGGACACTTACTAGGGAATGTATTTAAAGTGTTTTCCAAGTTTAAGAAGTATAACGCTGACATAATTGATAGAATTAATAATGTCAGGAATTGCTTGAAGGATAAATACCTAGTTAACTACTACGGTCATCAAAGATTCGGCACTATAAGACCTACTACACATCTAATCGGTAAAGCAATCATTAATAAAGACTGGTATGAGGCAGTTAGGATTATTGCTGGTACTCCCACATCTTATGAAAGTGATATCGTAAGGAGTGCTAGGGAGGAGTTTGAGCTAGGTAACTACTATAGAGCACTCCATCTCTTCCCTCCAGAATACTGGATAGAACGTAGGGTATGTAGAGTAATGCATATAAGTAAAGATCCTTTTAAGGCAGTTAAATCCCTACCAAAAGATATCCTTCAATTCTATGTAGAAGCATATCAATCATATATATTTAATAAAGTATTAAGTGAGGCTTTAAAGTATTTTAAAAGTGTAGAGGTTCTTAAAAATACTTGTGAAACATTAATAGTTCCCGGGAGTAACACATTTCTGTATGACGATATATGTTCATCTATAACTCGTGAAGTTATTGAACGTGAAGGTGTTAAACCTAATGACTTCATAATTAAGGATTTAGGGATTGTTGGTAAAGGCTATGTTAGGGATAGTGTGTTTAAGGTAATGGATTTAGATCTAGAGTATGAGGAGGATGGAGTCTGGTTTAGTTTTAGATTACAACGTGGTTCATACGCATCAATATTTTTAAGAGAGTTATTTAGGAAGGTATGAGGTCAATACAAAAATAGATGTATTTTACGTTAAATAAGGTTTTACTCTTCTTCCTTCTTACCTGTCTCAGGTTTCTTACTTTCTTTCTCTTTAGACCTAGCTGCAGCTATAACATCATCAATTCTTAATATCATTGTAGCTGCTTCGGTACCAGCCTTAAGTGCATTGGTCTTAACTGCTAACGGCTCTATGACACCTAATTCCTCCATATTTGCTATATCACCAGTAAATACGTTAACACCGTATTTATACCCATCATCTCTCTTATGAGCTGCCCTAAGCTTCATTAGGTAGTCTACCGGGTCTAAACCAGCATTCTCAACCAACGCTACGACTATACCTTCTAATGCTTTAGCGAAGGCTTCAACAGCTAATTGCTCCTTACCACCAATCTTTGTAGCGAACTCCCTTATACGTGATGCTAACTCTATCTCGAATGCACCGCCTCCGTAAGTTATGTATGGATACTTAATCACATCAGCAACAACACATAACGCATCTCTAAAGCTCCTCTCAGCCTCATCAACAACTCTCTCTAAACCACCTCTAATCACTATACTAACAGCTCTCGGGTTCTTCGTACCTTCAACAAATACCATCTTATCCTCTCCAACCTTCCTCTCCTCAACTAACTCAGCATAACCTAAATCATTAGGAGTTAAATCATCTAAATTACTGACTATTCTCCCTCCTGTAGCCCTCTCCAACTTCTCCATATCAGACCTCTTAACCCTCCTAACAGCTAAAATACCCTTCTTAGCCAGGAAATGCTGAGCAACATCATCAATACCCTTCTG
>Ga0080004_1090583_pt1 | contig 20520 bp, 17 predicted proteins | sample WasSprMetagenome_FD_69207 | JGI IMG/M metagenome (GOLD analysis project Ga0080004, IMG submission 69207) | Sulfidic aquatic microbial communities from Washburn Spring, Yellowstone National Park, USA - WS (SPADES assembly) (version 2) | ecosystem: Environmental > Aquatic > Thermal springs > Hot...
AGAATTATCAGCTAAAGCATACATATACAACATGCTAATAAACCTACAAAACTAAATGAAAGCGGGCGGATAAAAACTAGGAGAGGAACCCCAACCAAAAAAGAATTAAGCCACAAAGTTAAAAGAATCTTTATCTCTTCTTCTGTATTGTAAAAATAAGTTAATGCACAAACAGCACCCTTCTTTAGTCCTAAAAGAATTTTTAACAAGCGGTTGTGTACACATAAAACCACTCCTAACAGCTATTTTTGAGGAAAGGTCGAAAAGCGCTAAACCTTCACACCTTCTGTTGAACTTATTAAATTGTATAATAATCCTTAACTGGCATCCCTCACGAAAGCCAACTCATCTTCATTTGAACCTATGAGTTTAGCTAGGCTTTTCCTTGCTTCTTCCAATTCACTTGTAGCTTTGTCAAAAGATCATCTCTGGATGATAAGCTATTCTTGAAGCAGGTGCTTGAATGCTGTAAGAATAAACCCATCATACTCGTAGATCATAGCTTTGGTATAAGGATGCTTTTGGAAGGTTGAGTTTAGACTATAGGCACGAAACCTCATGATAGGCATTCAAGATGGGATATAGAATAGAGAGATTGTTTGGGGTACTCAAAGCTCAGATGCCTACTATGAGGATTCCCTACAACTCAACCATAAACACCATAAGCAGATACATAGGCTCATACATAGCCATCTATAACTGATACTCACATATACATTATAGTAACATCGTCATGATTCTGGAACATTAAAAAATAAAGTTAAGCTAAAAATTCTGGGTTTTTGATGTGGAAAAAGAGAAGTTCGATGCTATAGTGGTTGGGGCAGGTCCTGCTGGAACGACCGCTGCGTTAGTAATGGCAAAAGCAGGGCTTAATGTAGCTTTGTTAGAGAGGGGTGATTATCCTGGAGCTAAGAATATGTATGGTGGCGCTATGTACAGATGGCCTCTAGAGTTGATAGTACCTGACTTTGCAGAAAAAGCTCCTATTGAGAGAAGAATAGTTGATTACAGGTTTATGATTCTATCGAAGAATTCAGGATTGACTTTTAGTTTTAAAGATTTAGGCTTTTCAATGCCTCCTTACAATGCCTTCACAGTTCTTAGGTCCAAGTTTGATCGTTGGTATGCAAAGTTAGCGGAAGAAGCAGGAGTTTTGCTTGCAACTTCGGTAAGCGTTACCGATCTTATTTGGAATAATAAAAAAGTTGTAGGTGTAAGGGCTGGGAAAGGTCCTGAAAATGAGCTTTATAGCGACATAGTGATAGCTGCTGATGGAGTAAACTCTAAATTAGCTATACAGGCTGGCTTGCGCCAACCGTTAAGCCCTGAAGAAGTTGCTCTAGGAGTAAAAGAAATTCTTGAACTCGATCATAAAATCATCGAATCTAGATTCAATTTAAGCAAAAATGAAGGTGTAAATATTCAAGTGCTTGGAGTAACCCATGGTATGATGGGTGGTGGTTTCATTTACACAAACCAGAACAGTCTGAGCATAGGTTTGGTGGTATTGTTAGCGCATTTAATCAAATCAAAGATGAGACCTTATGAACTATTAGAGGAATTTAAAAGCCATCCTCTTATAGAACCTTTAATAGGAGGAGGAGAGCTAAAGGAGTATAGCGCTCATCTAGTCCCTGAAGCAGGCTATTATGGCATTCCAAAGTTATACACTGATGGATTAATGGTAGTTGGTGATGCTGCGTCTCTAACAAGTAGTATATACCAAGAAGGAGTTAACATGGCAATAGAATCAGGTATTTGCGCTGCTAAAGCAGCGATAAAAGCAAAAGAGTTAGGGGATTACTCGTCCAAAACTTTATCATATTATGAAAAACTCTTAAAATCAAGTTATACAATAAGGGAGTTATATCAATTAAGAGACTCGCCAAAGATTTTAAGGAATAATTCTCGCTTGTTTGGACTCTATCCTTGTCTGATGAACTATGTAATTAGAGAATTTTTAAGCATGGATGGAGAATTAAAGAGAGTCAAATGCAAAAAGATCATAAGAAAGATGGAAGAAAGGGTTGGCTTTTTAAACATTTTACTCGATCTAATAAAGGCTAGGAAATTATTTTAAAGTCGTTATGGAAGTGAGTTTAATGGCATCGAGATAAAGTTTTAAGGATGATTTAGAGGAATAATGTGCCTTTGGAGACAAAGTTTCTTGCTTCTTCGATGGACATGGCAACTTAAGGTTTATACATCCTCTCGGTTAAGGCCTTTTCATTCTGAGCATTGGGTCTCTGGTTGAAAGTCTGGATATCTTCGAGAGGAACAGGGATCCAGTCGATCCCACGATTGGCATAAAAGCTAAAAGAATCTATAAACATAGCAAAGGAGAGAAATAATGCCATTATGTAAAAGAATCATACCGTGTTTAGATGTAAATCATGGGAGGGTAGTGAAAGGTATTAACTTCGCGAACTTAAGAAATGCTGGTGATCCTGTTGAGCTTGCTCAGATATACTGTGAATCAAGAGCTGACGAATTGGTATTCTTAGACATCACTGCATCAGCAGAAAAGAGGAAGATATTGGAGAAAGTCGTGAGAGATGTTGCAGCAAATCTTACCATACCTTTTACTGTTGGAGGGGGTATAAGAAGTGAGGAGGATGCAAGATCGATACTATGTGGTGGAGCCGATAAAGTCTCAATAAATACTGCTGCTGTTGAAAAACCTCAATTAATCTTAAGACTTGCAAAGGTCTTTGGCACTCAGTGCGTAGTAGTAGCAATAGATGCAAAGCGTCGATATGATAAAGAAGGACATTTTATTATAAGGACACCAGAAGGAGAATGCTGGTTTGAGGTATACACTTATGGAGGGAGAAAACCAACGGGAATAGATGCAATTGAATGGGCTGAAAAAGTTGCTGAGTTAGGTGCTGGTGAGATTCTGCTTACATCCATGGATAGAGATGGAACAGAAATAGGTTATGATCTAGAACTCACAAGAGCAGTATCTGAAAGGGTGAATATACCAGTTATAGCCAGTGGAGGTGCAGGCAAACCTGAGCATTTCTTTGAGGCTTTTACCATAGGCAAGGCAGATGCAGCATTGGCAGCCTCGGTCTTTCATTATGATAAATTTCCCATACCTGTTGTTAAGAGATTTCTTATTGAAAAAGGAATTGATATAAGGCCATGAAGATTAAGATAAAACAATTAAAGTATGATATAAGCACAGGTCTCATACCAGCAATAGCTCAAGATTATAAGACCAAGAAGGTTCTAATGCTAGCTTATATGAATGAAGAATCCTTGATTAAGACTATTGAGACAGGTTATGTTCATTATTGGAGCAGATCGAGGAATAAATTATGGATGAAGGGAGAAACTTCAGGGAATACTCAAAGAGTAATTGACATGCTAGTAGATTGCGACAATGATGCTATTCTGTTGTTAGTCGATCAAAAAGGTCCAGCCTGTCATACTGGGAATGAAACTTGTTTTCACAAAAAATTGGAGAAGGATTAATGTAAAACTTCATTAATCTTATCGTTCCTATAACGAATATGGCATTTTGATGAAACCTAAAGCATGAAAAAGCGCCATCTTCCCAATAAGAGAGAACCTTTTTATCTTTGTAAATTAAAAATGTGGTAAATATGAGCGTAGATGAGAAACTATCGTTTAATACTTATAAAGTCTATAGAGAAAACCACATAATAATCGATAAGGAAAAGTGTATCATATGCACTGATAAGCCTTGCATTTACTGCTGTCCTACAGGTACTTACAGTTGGGAAGAAAATGACTTAATAGTCTCATTTGAAGGATGTGTTGAATGTGGAACTTGTGAGATAGTTTGCCCTTACAAAAAGATTCGCCTTACTTATCCACCTTTAGGTCATGGTATAATCTATCGCTATGGGTGATAAGCCCTGTTTGCTCAAAAGTGAAATCCTTTGACTTTTTGTGTACAATGGTCCCCAAAATAGTCAAACTTTTATAAGTCAAGTTATTGAAGGTTAAAGAGCAGCCACGGAGTGAAATATTTGTCCTCTAATGATGGTCTAAAAATCATAGTTTGTATAAAGCAAGTCCCCGCTGTTCAAGACATGAAGATAGATCCTGTCACTCATACTCTTATACGTGAAAGTATGCCAAGCATGTTGAATCCTTGGGATGAGATAGGGGTTGAAGAAGGTATCAGGCTTCGTGAAAGATATGGTGGAGAAGTAACAGTCATAACAATGGGTCCGATGCAAGCAAAAGAGGCCATATTGAGATGTTTAGCCATGGGGGCTGATAAAGGAATTATAATTAGCGATAAAGCTTTTGCTGGTGCAGACACAATAGCCACTGCATATACTTTGTATATGCAGATAAAAAAGATGGAGTATGATTTAATCATTTGTGGAAAGATCTCAACAGATTCAGAGACGGGGCATATAGGCCCCCATCTAGCCGAGTTGCTGAACATTCCTCAGATCTGCTATGTGAAGAAAGTTGATCTTGATATAAAGCAAAGAAGAATAATCGCTCAAAAGGAGGTTGAGGAAGGCGTTGAAATCGTAGAAGCATCATTACCAGTTTTACTGACTACAACAGTTGGTCTAAATGAACCACGTCTTCCAACCCTTAGAGGGATAATCGCTTCAAAAAGAAAAGAGGTTAAAGTAGTAACTGCAAAAGATTTAGGCGGGAGTTTAAGCAGTTACGGTTTGAGAGGTTCCCCTACTTTTGTAGATGAAATATATCAACCATCTCCTCGTAAACCTGAAATCATATTCGAAGATGATCCAAAAGAAGCAGTTGAAAAAATAGTCCAAGTCCTTTTGAACAAGAATTTAATTCGCCCAAGGAGTTAGTCAAGATGCCAGAAAAAGATGAAGAAATTTCAAATTATAAAGGTGTATGGGTATTCATAGAGCAAACCGATGGTAAATTAAAAAATGTTGGCCTTGAACTACTAGCTGCTGGTAGAAGAATTGCTGATAAGCTTTGTGAGGAACTTGTTGCAGTTTTGTTAGGATACGAAACTAATGAATTAGCGAAAGATTTAGAAGCCTATGGGGCTGATAAAGTAATTCTTGCCGAGCATGAATTTTTAAGGCAATTTACAGTCGATGCCTACACAAAAGTTTTGGCAGAGCTTGCTCTTAAGTATAAACCATCTGTATTGTTAATAGGAGGAACTTTGAATGGGCGCGAGCTTGCTCCTAGACTTGCGGCCCGTCTTAATACCGGTATAACTTCTGATTGCATAGATTTTGATGTAAATGAAGATGGTCATCTTATCCATATAAAGCCCTTTGGTAAACTAATGGCGAAGATAATTTGTAAAACTAGGCCTCAGATAGCTACAGCCAAACCTAATGTATTCAGAAAATTAGAACCCGATTGGAATAGAAAGGCAAAAATTGTTCGAGAAGAGATCAAAATTAGTCCTGAAGATATACGTATTAAGATTATTGGAAAAGTGAAGAAAAATAAGAATCCCTATGAGAATATCGAAGAGGCTAATATAATAATTGCTGGCGGAAGGGGTCTAGGTTCAAAGGAGAACTTTAAGTTAATCTATGAATTGGCAGATGTGATAGGCGCATCTATAGCATGTACTCGTCCAGTAGTGGATAGGGGGTGGCTACCTGCCAGTCAGCAAGTGGGCCAGAGCGGTAAAACAGTTTCTCCAAAACTTTACATTGCTGTAGGTATATCAGGAGCTATGTACCATACAGTTGGAATGAAAAACTCTGAGATAATAATAGCTATTAACAAAGACCCTAAAGCACCCATCTTCCAGATAGCCAACTATGGTATTGTAGGAGATTTATTCAAGGTTTTGCCTCTTTTGATAGAAAGGTTAAGGGAAGAAGTTAAAGAGGTAAAGTTAAGTGCTACAGCAAAAGATCTTTAATCAATTCCAATAAAGCGGTAATATAGAAATCAACTTTAGGTAAACTATTTTCTTCGAAAAATCCTAACGATATTCCTAAGAGTTATCATTATCTAAGTGTAATAATCTATAGGTTCCACGATTGATTCATGTAAAGAATAGATATATCTATATTTCCAGAAGATTTGCAATAGTTCCCCATATGGTCTAAGCACGATAAGTCAGAGAAAATTAACTGATATATTAGGTCCCATTAATTTCTCTAAATTTTCGACAAATATCGATCGATCTTTTAAGTTAGAAACTCTTTAAAAGTCATATTTGGCTCTTTCTGGTTATGCCTGTCTTCATAGGTTGGAATGCTAAACCCCATGCTGCCATCATTGGCGCTGGTAGAACTGCCTTTGGAGAGCAATGGTATAAAGATCCAGAAAAGTTGATGATGGATGCAGGGGTTAGTGCTGTAGAATCTGTAGACTTTGGATTGGGAAGAAAGGACATTCAAGCTTGTTACTTTGGTAGTTTCCTCTATCAGACCACCAATAAACTTGGCCTGGTTTCCGGTCATATGGCTAGAGAATTGGGCATCAATATTCCTATGAATACTACAGAGGCTGCTTGTGCTTCTGGCGGCTCTGCCTTTTATAATGCTTGCATTGCCATAAAGTCTGGCATGTATGATGTAGTCCTTGTAGGTGGCTTTGAAAAGATGACAGATCGATCTAGTAAAATCATAGATGACCTTATGTTTGCTGCAGATCCTTATGAATTCGATGCAGGCTTCACCTTCCCTAGTCTGTATGCATCCATGATGGCAAGATACATTTATGAGTATGGCAATGGAGATCAACGGTGTACAGAAGCTTTAGCGCAAATTGCATGTAAAAATCATCACCATGCTGTTAATAATGAGTATGCTCAATTTAGGAAAGACGTTACTGTGCAAGATGTTCTAAAATCCTCACTTATAGCAGACCCTATAAGACTTCTTCATTGCTCACCCGTTTCTGATGGTGCAGCTGCTGTGATTTTGACTAAACCTGAGTTAGCAAAAAAATATACAGACACACCAATTTACGTAATTGCTAGTCAACAGGCTACCGATGACATCTCTCTTTACACTAGAGAAAGTCTTACAGGAATTAAGGCAACAAGGCTGGCATTAGGAAAAGCTTTGAATGAGGTTGGCATTAGCATCAAAGATATTCAGATCGCTGAAGTTCATGACTGCTTTACCATTGAGGAAGCCATGTTTCTAGAAGATTCCGGTTTCTATAAAAAAGGTGAAGCTTGGAAAGGAATATATGATAGTTATGAATCCTTCAAAGGTTCGAAGCACATACCATACACTAAAGACGGTAAAGAACTTATTGTGAATCCAGGTGGAGGTCTTAAGGCTGATGGTCATCCTGTAGGAGCAACGGGAATAAGACAGATTCATGAGTGTTTTATCCAGTTGAGAGGAGAAGCTGGTAAACATCAAATTAACAAAGAATTAAATTTAGCCCTTTGTCATAACATTGGAGGAACCGGTGGAATAGCCACTGTTCATATCTTGGCGAGGGATATTCATGAGTGAGCCTATCACAAGAAGAAAGACTCTTATCAATTATAGAATTCAGGCTTCAAGATGTGCAGGTTGTGGAAGAACCTATTTTCCGCCCAAGTTCTTTTGTAATAATGAAGGCAGAAGGAGTAGAATGGATTTTGTGGACTATTTCTATGATAAGGGAACTTTTGTTAGTGGAAGTGTCATTCGTAAACCCACTAACAAGTTCATGCATATAGGTTCCTTTGTATCTGCCATAGTTTCATTTGATGATGGAAATATTAGAGTTCCAGGAAGAATTACTGATTACATTCCACCACAAGAAGAGTTGGACATTACCCAATTTATAGGGAAGAGTGTTGTACCTAGGTTTAGACGCCTTTACACAGATGGTCCCCAAGGCTTGATTTACTACTCAAGCCTAAACTTCAGTTTTGAGGATGATTATTACCCTTATCAAAAGCATATAAAAGTGGAGCATTCCATCATAAGTGAACGCCCAGGAATTGTAGGATACGGGGTTTACCTACCAAAATTCAGAATAAAAAGTGAAGATGAATCCAGTCTAGGAGTTAAAGAGAGGACAGTACCTTTTGTAGATGAGGATGCAACAACATTCGCAGTAGAAGCTGGGAAGAGAGCATTAATTCACGCTGGTATTGATAATAGGCAAGTGAAAAAATGTTTCGTTGGCTCTGAATCTGCGCCTTACGCTGTTAAACCTTCTATGTCTACAGTCTGTCAAGTCTTACAACTTGGCGAAGAGTATGATGGTGGCTTCTTTAGTGGTGGCATAGATTCACAATTTGCATGTAAGGCTGCTACAGACCTCTTTATAGATGCTGCGGCTTTAGTGGCTTATCCCACTTTTGGTGGAGAATACGTCATGGTCATTGGTTCTGATAATTCTCAGGCTGAGAGAAATGATCCATTAGACTTTACTGTTGGTGCTGGTGCTGCTGCTTTCTTATTTGGGAAAAAAGATGTTATAGCGACTCTGGATTATTACGTGCCATACACTTCAGATACATCAGATTTTTACAGAAGGGAAGGCCAAAAGTACCCGAAGCATGGTGGTAGGTTTACTGGAGAACCTGCCTACTTTAAGCATGTTGTGACAGCCATGAAAGCCGCCTTAAAATTAAGTGGACTGACCCCAAAAGATTTTCGTTTTGTAGTTTGCCATTCACCTAATGCAAAATTTCCTTACCTCGCAGCCCAAGAAGTAGGCTTCGAGAAGGATCAGATCGAACCTGGGTTAGTGGTTAGATATGTAGGAAACCTCTACTCTGGATCAAGTCCTACCGCTTTAGCAGCAGTTTTAGATATTTCGGATCCAGGAGACCGAATACTTATGACCAGTTATGGATCTGGCGCTGGCAGTGAATCTTATATATTCACAGTCACAAAGGAGATCGAGAATAAAAGAGAAAGATCGATTTCTGTAAAACAGCAGATCGAAAACCCTCATAGAAAGTACGTTGACTATAATACTTATCGGAAATGGAAGGAAATAGGTTCATAAAATTAATCACTCAACCTTTGACAGTTGTAAGATAGTTTTGCCTTTTGTCTAATTACTCAACTCGCACAAACTCATGCTCATGGTTGGAAGGTGTACCTGAAGAGAGAAGTGCCTATTAAAGAGCTAAAAGGAATATACAAGAACGGGACAAACCATATACTTTTCAGAGAGTCACATTAACGATAAAGGTAGATCATTAATTAACAATTAAATAATTATCCTCCACTTATTGGTGGGAGGATTACAAAAATATCTCCATTTCTTAGCTTTTTTTCTTTTAAATTTTCGCTTTTAATGGCTTGACCATTTATCAAGAAGGTCAGATTTTCTCTTGGCTTTCCATTTTCATCAAATATGAATTGGGATAGTTTCTCTTTATAAATTTCAGCCAGTTTGGTTAATACATCCATGGCACTACTGCCCTCTTTTAATGGCAATGATTCTTCCTTCTTACCAGTTATATCTCTAATCATGGCAAAGTATTTCAAATTTATAGAAATGCCTTCACTCATAGGAATGATAATGTAAGCGGTAAAATATAAGGGTTATGCTTAACGATGCTAAGAATCAGAATGCAAAATATCAAATTAATATATAGTGGGAAAAAACCAAACGTTTTAAATCTAATATATCCATAATGACATTATTTGTCCTTCAAGATTATCGGCTTTTCTATTAAGAAATCACTTAAACATAAACAATTTTTTCTTCTCTATTATTTCTTTCCTTTCATTAAGCCTTCTTACTTAATTTGTGATTAAAGAGATTTTCCTATCACAGATAAGCATAAATGTTTTGATTGTTTTATTCTTTGTGGTATAGCATGGAAATTATTATTGAATCAGGAAAAATAGAGGAGAAGATTACTGAGTTATTATCGTTAGGTCTCTTTGAAGGAGAGAAAGAGCCAACAGGGATTATTAGATATATCGATACTCTGTTAGATGGTGCAATCTCTGATACTATAAAGAATGGTGATTTTACTGGTGAGTTAAATCAAACCCTTCTGCTTTATACTCATAACAAAATCAAATCGAGACGTCTCTTACTTGTTGGTTTGGGTAAAAGAGAAGATTTTAACCTTGAAACCGTACGAAGTGCTTCTGGTAAAGCTGCTTTACAGGTAAGGAATATGTCTTTATCTTCATATATGACGTTGCTATATGGCGAGGATTTCGGCCTTCCCATAGAAACCTTGACCCAAGCTTTGATAGAAGGTGCTGAGCTTGCATTATATTCATTTAATCGCTTTAAGACTGAAAAAGAAAAAATGCCAAAAGAAGTAAAGGAATTAACCATATTTGTTCAAAAAAATGACAATATTGCTCTTGTTCAGAAAGGTTTGACTGTGGCTAAGATTGTATGCAATGCTACTAAACTGGCTCGAGACCTCTCTAACTCTCCTAGTAATGATGTTACTCCTCAAGCCCTAGCCGAGGTTGCAAAAAGTATAGCAGAAAGATACTCTTTAGAATGCAAAGTTTTAGAGCGTTCTGATATGGAGAAACTTGGTATGGGCGGAATATTGGCTGTTTCTAGCGGGAGTCAACAACCACCAAAATTGATCATCATGAAATATAAGGGAGGCAAAGAGTCTTCGCCTATAGTTTTAGTAGGAAAAGCCGTTACCTTCGATAGTGGAGGAATATCAATAAAACCAAGTGAAAAGATGGAGGAGATGAAGTATGACAAGTCTGGTGGAGCTGCTGTTATAGCTACAATGCAAGCTATTGCTGAACTGAGGTTGCCTCTTAATGTTATAGGTATTATCCCAGCAACTGAGAATTTGCCTAGTGGTAGTGCATACAAACCTGGTGATGTATTAAGGCACTATGGAGGAAAGACTTCTGAGGTTATAAGCACAGACGCTGAAGGGCGGTTGATTCTTGCTGATGCTATTGCCTACTCAACTAACTACAAACCTCAAGCAATTATAGATATAGCAACTCTTACTGGAGCTTGCGTCGTCGCTCTTGGCACTCATGCAAGTGGCATGATAACAAATGATCAGAATCTTGGAAAGAAAGTTATCGATGCCGCTGAATTAAGCGGTGAAAAAGTCTGGCAACTTCCCCTTTGGAAAGAATATTCAGAGCAAATAAAAAGTGAAATTGCTGATGTAAAAAATGTAGGAGGGAGGGCAGGTGGTGCGATTACAGCGGCAGCTTTTCTTAGCAAATTTGTTGGCAACTGTCCTTGGGTTCATCTTGATATAACAGGTACAGCCTACACTCAAGAGGGTAGCATCGAAAAGACATATATACCAAAGGGAGCTACAGGCGTTGGCGTTCGTTTACTCATACAACTTCTCAGAAATTGGTCTTAGACAATCTGATTTCCATATGTGATTTAAATTTCTTTTTAAAACAATAATTCTGAGTACATTAAGATCCTAATTACTATTATAACATTAAGATCTTATCTATGTTCTTCTCTCAACAGATATAGTGCACTTTGTAGCTAATGCCGCTATGACTCCTAGTGCTGCTAACCAAGGTGCCAAGATGGTTCCTACAACCCCTGCTGTGACAGGCATTTCGAGCAAAACCCTGCCTTCTTCATTCTTAACTATGATCTTTGTGACGTTTCCCTGTCTAATCAAATCTTTTACCTTCTTGATTAAATCTTCAGGTGAAACTTTAAACTCTTCTCTTACCGTATTACCCACAGAGGACCCACAACTAAAACAGAACCTTGCCTCTTCAGGAAGCTCAGCACCACATCTATCACATTTTGCCAAATTATCACCTCTCTTTTTATTGATCTTATCACAGGTTAAAAATTCTTTCTCAAAAGACTGTACAACAAATTATCCTCAACTCGGTGGCAATGGTATGACCTGAGCTTCTAACAAAGAGGACAAAAGCTTTCTTGTCCTCTTTATTATTTCTACAGCCTTTTCATAGATCTCATCTGTAGAAATTTTCCTTCTTGCTAAGCCTAGCTTTATTGCTTTTTCACCGACTTTACATGCAACCCTTGGATAGACTTCCCACTCTGTCATGTTGGGAATTATGTAATCTCTGTTTAATCCTTTCTCTTCTGCAAATTTGGCCAATTCTTCTGCAGCTACTATTGCCATATCATCAACAATAGCCTTTGCTCTAACATCCAATACACCTCTAAACATCGATGGGAATATTAGGCTATTATTTACTTGATTTGGGAAGTCTGAGCGGCCTGTAGCAACTATATATGCACCAGCATCTTTAGCCTCCCAAGGCCATATCTCAGGAATTGGATTTGCTAATGTGAATACTATAGCCTCTTTATTCATTCTTGATATCCACTCTTTCTTTATCACATAGGGACCAGGCTTAGATGCAGATATTAGAACATCAGCGTTATCAAAAGCCTTTACAAAATCTCCCACGATTCTTTCTTTATTGGTCTTCATGGCAAGTTCGTACTTCCAGCGATTTTTTATCTTTAATTCACCAATATCTTCTCTTTCTGGATGGAGAATCCCTTTTGAATCTATCATGATAAAGTCTCCTGGATCGGCCCCTGCTTTTATTATGAGCTGAGCATTTGCTATGTTCGCTGAACCAACCCCAAAGAACACAATTTTTGTACCATGTAGCTTACGCCCAGTCAGCTTTAATGAATTTATGAGGCTTGCTAATGTAACGCTAGCTGTTCCTTGTTGATCATCATGCCATATAGGTATTTCCATTTCTTCTCTAAGTCTATCAGCTATGTAGAAGCATTTTGGCGATGCTATATCTTCAAGGTTTATGCCTCCAAATGCTGGCTGTAAACTTTTGATCACTTCTATCATTTTATCTGGGTCATAGGCATTTATTGGTAGTGGAATAGCATCTACGCCGCCAAGATATTTGTATATCAAAGCTTTGCCTTCCATAACAGGCATGGATGCTTCAGGACCTATATCCCCTAGTCCAAGCACTCTGCTACCATCAGTTATTATCGCTATAGTATTCCATTTACATGTATAATCAAAAGAAAGTTCCCTATCCTTCTTTATGGCTTCTGAGACTGCGGCAACCCCTGGTGTATACCATATCGAAAGGTCTTTAAGGTCTCGGACTGGAACTTTTGGGATTATCTCTATTTTTCCCTTGTAGAATGAAGAGTACTCTAAGGCCAACCTTAATGCTTCTTCTTTGAACGATCCTTCACCCATAAATAATCTAACTAGGGTGTTCATTATAAACTATTAATTGGATGGATAAAGAGATGATTTTATCAAAGCCCGGAAGGAAATTGAACAGCTTTTCCTTCCCAGTAGCCTTTTTCATAAGGGATAATAAAGGCAAACTTACTTAAAACACAGATTTTTGAGGCTATAGGGGAAAAGCTAGGGTTATAGAATTCTATTTTTAATTTTGAATTTTAACTCCATAACGGAATATTAAGATGTGGCAACTTAGGAAGTCAAAATGCAATATGTTAAGTAATATTCACTATGCTAGGAACTTTTCATACTATACTGCAACAATCTAAAAGATTAAGTTACCACATCTGAATATTACATAGAAACACTTATAATCTCGAAAGAACTTAAGATAGTTGAAATCTCCTTTTCTTAGGTGGATAAAATCATGACAATTCAATCTAAATACCCACTAAGTAGGATAAGTGAAGTAGAGTATAGAATAGAGGTTAATGCAAAAGAAGGTATGAAAGTACCAGTGACCATCTATGCCGATGAAAACTTACTAAGTAAGATGCTCACAGATAGAACTATAGACCAAGCAGTAAACGTAAGCTACTTGCCAGGAGTCTACAAACATGTGATAGTGCTTCCAGATGGTCATGAGGGGTATGGCTTTCCTATAGGAGGGGTTGCTGCTACAGATTTTGATTCTGGAGTAATATCTCCAGGTGGCGTTGGTTACGACATAAATTGTGGCGTTCGCCTTATTCGAACAAATCTAACTGAAAAAGAAGTTAGGCCAAAGCTTAAAGAATTGTTAAGGGAACTTTTCAGAGCGATTCCTTCAGGTTTAGGAAGCACAGGCCAGATAAAGCTGAGTATTGGTCAATTGGACCAAGTGCTTAGTGATGGTGTGAAATGGGCAATTCAAAATGGCTATGGATGGGAAGAAGATGCTGAGTTTTGTGAAGAGAATGGTACTATGAGAGGGGCAGACCCGAGCAAAGTTTCATCAACAGCAAAGTCAAGGGGAGCGCCACAACTAGGTAGCTTAGGTTCTGGGAATCATTTTCTTGAAGTGGAATTAGTTGATAAAATATTCGATAAGGATGTTGCAAGTAGATTTGGCATAACACAAATAGGTCAAATCGCAGTACTTATTCATACAGGCTCAAGAGGCCTTGGGCATCAAGTGTGTAGTGATTACTTAAAGGTCATGGAAGTTGCTATACATAAGTATAATATCTATCTTCCTGATAGAGAGCTTGCCTGTGCTCCAAACAATTCAAAAGAAGCAGAGGATTATAAGAAAGCTATGGCCGCAGCCCTAAACTATGCGTGGTCAAACCGCCAAATGATAACTCATTGGACCAGAAAAGCTTTCGAGAAGGTATTCAAAGCATCTGAAAAAGATCTTGACATGAGACTTGTATATGATGTGGCCCACAATATTGCAAAGGTAGAGGAGCATTTTGTAAATGGGGAAAAAAAGAAAGTGGTTGTGCATAGAAAGGGTGCAACAAGAGCTTTTCCTCCAGGAAGCACAGCTATACCAAGTGCCTACAGGGATATAGGCCAGCCAGTTCTTATTCCAGGTTCTATGGGAACTGCGAGTTGGCTCCTTGTTGGTACTCCTAAGGCTATGGATTTGAGCTTTGGCTCCACTGCACATGGTGCTGGAAGGATGATGTCAAGGGCAGCGTCTGTAAGAGCCCACCCTGCAAGTGAGATTAAGAAGAGGCTTGAGAGTAGAGGAATTTTTATTGAAGCAGCCAGCTGGAAAGGAGTTGCTGAGGAAGCTCCTGAAGCCTACAAGGATGTAGATGCTGTAGTTGAAGTCTCCCATAAGGTAGGGATAGCAACTAAGGTAGCAAGGTTTGTACCTATAGGAGTAGTTAAAGGATAAGCACTTTAAAAAGAATATAAAAATTAGTCTTATAAAATAAAAATATAGAAAAAGAAAGATAAAGAACCAATAGTTTACAAAAAAATAACATAATTTAATATGGAAAAATATTTAGAATGGTTTATCTATCACTCTTGAGTTGGGAACATAATGTCTGAATCCTTGTTGGGCTTCAAGATAGAAGATAAGATAGAACTATACAGAGATATCTTCCCTCCTGGAGATGTACCAAGGGTAGTTTGGGACTACAAAACCGTTCCTATGGACTTGCCTGATGAGATCTACATAACAGATACAACTTTTAGAGACGGGCAACAGGCTAGAGAACCTTATACAGTAGATCAGATGGTAAATCTATTTGACCTTTTACACAGGCTTGGAGGCCCAAAGGGCATTATAAGATGGAGTGAATTCTTCCTTTACACTAAAAGGGATAGGGAAGCCATAAAAAAGGTTAGGGAAAGAGGTTACGAATATCCAAAGATTACAGGTTGGATGAGAGCAAAAAAAGAAGATTTGCAACTTATAAAAGAAATGAAACTAGAGGAGACAGGCATGCTTGCATCCATCTCAGATTACCATATTCTCTATAAGTTTGGTCTAAGCAGAAGCCAAGTCTTAGAGAAGTATCTTGAAGTATGTGAAGAAGCTTTAAAATCAGGTATATCCATACGTTGCCATTTAGAAGATGTTACAAGAGCAGATTTTTATGGTACAGTTGTACCCTTTGTAAAGAGCCTTATCCGTCTTGAGGAAAAGTATAATCTACCTGTCAAGGTACGCCTCAGCGATACTTTAGGTATTGGCTTGCCTTATCCTGAAGCAGCATTACCAAGAAGTATACCAAAAATGGTGTATAGTCTTGTTCATGACGTAGGATTGCCCCATGATAGGCTAGAATTTCACGGTCACAACGACTTTCATAAAGGAGTTATTAACGCTACTACTGCTTGGCTTTATGGTTGTACATATAATAATTGCACGCTTTTATCAATCGGTGAGAGGGCTGGAAATACCCCTCTTGAAGCTATGGTTATAGAGTACATCCAGTTGAAGGGTACAAATAACGGAATGGATACAAAGGTCATAAGTGAAATAGCAGACTTTTATGAAAGTATAGGCTATAAGATTCCTCCCTACTATCCTCTAGTAGGAAAGAACTTTACTGTCACACGAGCAGGGGTTCATGCTGATGGCATACTTAAGGATACGGAGTTATACCTGCCTTTTGATACAGAGAAAATACTGGGTAAACCCCCTAGCATAGCTATCACACCTTATTCTGGAATTGCTGGCGTAGCTTTCTGGATAAATCAATACTTTCGATTAAATGGAAGCAAAAGAATAAGTAAGAACGATCAGAAAGTGAGGAAGATATATGAGTGGGTTGAAAAGCAGTATTCCAAAGGAAGGATGACAACAATATCAGATAAGGAAATGGAGAAACAAGTTATGAAGTATTTTCCTGAACTTACGAGATGACAAGAGAGAAATGGAAATAATACAGAAAAGCAGCCTATTATAGAGTTAATACACAAATTATGTATCTTCTTTCATATAATTTTTGCAGAGAATATATTCTGGGGAATTTAAAACTCTTTCAGCTAGAACTGGTATGACCTAGATATTTTTAGATGTTAAGAAGAGAGCACAACGCCCCCACTATCTTTGCTATCAGTTATGATTTGATGAGCCAAGTCGGTTCAATGATTCTTGGAAAATAAACTCTGAAGAAACCATTGGACTAGATGAGTTCATTAGGGATTAAATAAAGTTATGGTTCATATATTATATCACCCGTCCCTTTTACTATTCTTATTCCAGGAGCGTGCATTTTAACTTCTGATTTGAATCTTTTAGAACCTAGCATTTCTATGAATGAATTTACAAGAAGCTTTCCTAAACGTTTTTTGTCTATGACAAAATCGAAATACTCTTCAGCTAAAGGAATAAAATCCAATTTGTATTTTTCAGCTACTGCTCTAATACCAAGCCCAACGTCAGCCTTGCCATTTTTCAAAGCTTTCGCAACGTCTTCATGAGACCTCAATTCTATGCTATATCCTCTTACCCTTTTCGATACTTCCTTTGGTTTCAGCCCTGTCCTCTCAGCAATTTTCTTTATCTCTCTATCAAGAATGGCTCTTGTCCCTGATCCTAAACTTCTATTCACAAACTTGACATCCTTTCTAAGCAAATCTTCAAAACCCTTTATATTCTTTGGATTGCCTTTCGCCAAAAGAAAACCTTGTTCACGTAAATATCCTCTAACTACAACAGCTTTGTCATCTATAAAGTATCTTTTAAGGAAAGGCACGTTATACTGCCCTGTCTCATCATCAAAAAGGTGAACTCCTGCAATGTCAGCCTCTCCAAGCATTACAGCAGCAAATCCTCCAGAAGAGCCCACATAAGCCAATTCTGGATTAAACTTTAAATCCCTCATCAATAAATCGATAATTATCTCAATACCAATACAATGGCTCCCAATTATAGATATGTCTGGGGCTTTAACATCATAGCTAAAGAGCTTTGACTTAATCATAGGTCTTTTTTCTTCATAAGAAAGAGATTCGACTATCTGCTTCTCAAGACTCTTGTACTTTTTAAGTAGTAATAAACCTACCTCAGTAAGCCTTGCCCCTCCACCAAATTCTCCCCCTCTTCTCGCCTCTATAATTTGTTCCCCTAATACCCTGCTGATTTTGTCTATAGTATTCCAAGCATGAGCGTAAGATATTCCTATAGATCTAGCTGTACCCATGAGAGAGCCTATGGTGTTTATTCCCTCAAGTATTTGAGCTTCTTTCTTCCCTATCAGGTAATTTCCATTATGCTCTAGCCATATATTAAAACCATAACCATATCTTGGCTTTACCATTAATTTAGTTAAAATCGTCATACTTATAAAAGAATATTGATATCGATATACTGGAGGAAATATAACGATGAAAAGACACAATCTTCCAGAAATCGTAGCCTTAGTTCTTACCTTAATTCTTATCATTGGGGGTTATTTTTGGCAAACAGACCAAAAGCCAAGGTTAATAATAGCGACAACAACTAGCACAGTTGATACTGGCCTCTTAGATTATTTGAAACCTTATTTCGATAAAAAGTTCAATGCAGACATGACATGGCTTTATCTTGGTACTGGTCAAGCTCTCTCAGTAGCATCGAGAGGAGATGCAGATGTTCTTTTAGTTCACGATAAAGTAAGAGAGGATGCCTTCATAAATTCGGGTAATGGTACTCATAGAGTTACTGTGATGTACAATGACTTTGTAATAATAGGACCTAAGGAGGATCCTGCAGGCATAAATGGCTTAAATAACGCTACTCTTGCTTTTCAAAGAATAGCTAAATCTGGAGAGCTAGGTAATACTGTATTCGTCTCACGTGGAGATGGATCTGGTACAAACACTTTAGAGCTTAAAGTGTGGAACAACGCCGGGATATCTCCAAAGAGTAAGTCATGGTACCTTGAAACTGGGCAGGGAATGGGACCGACTATTCGAATAGCCAATGAAAAGCAAGGATATACAATTACAGATAGGGGTACATGGATAAAGTTAAAGAAGGAATTGAAGGACCTTAAACTTCTAGTCGAAAAGGACAATGTCTTATTGAATCCTTATAGTATAATAATCATCAACCCTGTAAAATATCCTAACATAAATTCAGAACTGGCAGAAAAGTTCCTCCTTTTTATGGTATCAGATGAAGGGCAAAGGCTTATTGGGAGCTTTAAGATTGATGATGAACAAATCTTCTACCCAATCTTTGGTAAAGTGGAAACTATCGGTTTACCATCAGAGCAACAAGAAGTTGGATATTGGGTGAAAAAATTGATAGAGAATGGGATGCAACCACCAAGTTATATATCAATCTCATAATGGGGAATGAGAGAGATTGGCAGGATGGGATGATATAATTTTTGGTATAGTCAAAGCCTTCCAGCTGATATTTTCTGGCAACCCAGAAGTATTGGAAATTACCTTTCTTTCAATAAGAGTTTCAGGACTTGCAACTATATTGGGTTCATTTATAGGAATACCTTTGGGTGCAACTATAGCTTTGAAAAAATTCCCTGGTAAAAGCCTTATCATAAGTATCATTAACACTCTCATGGGCTTACCTCCAGTTGTAGTCGGGCTTGCGTTATACCTTCTTTTGTCAAGCTCGGGTCCAATGGGCTTTCTACATATTCTTTACACGCCTGAGGCTATGATACTTGCTCAGTTGATAATGGTAGTGCCAATAATCACTGGCGTAACACTATCTGCTGTATCTAGCATTGATGTAAAGGTAAGAGAGACAGCGATCTCTCTTGGTGCTAATGGTTTATGGGAGACAAGGATAATTCTGAATGAAGCCCGTCTCGGTATAGTAACATCTATGGTTGTAGGATTCGGAACTGCCATATCAGAAGTTGGAGCAATAATGATCGTAGGTGGAAATCTTCTAGGCTATACAAGAGCTCTTACAACAGCTATAGTCTTACAAACCAGCCAAGGAGCCTTTGCCGAAGCTATAGCCCTAGGAATAATCCTATTGATCCTAGCCTTTATAGTGAACTTATTTTTGACCCTTCTTCAGATTCATTCAAAACGTGGAGTTTATGTAAGTAGCTTCTTTGGTGGAATTTCAGGAACCTTTAAAAGAAGGTAGGATACCGAATTGACGCTTCTAAAACTTGAAGATGTAAGCAAATTTTTTTCAAATAAAACTGTTCTAAAGAAGGTAACTTTTGATGTGAAGAAGGGAGAGATAGTCAGTATAATCGGTCCGAGTGGTTCAGGAAAGACCACCCTTCTCAGACTTATAGACCTCCTCGATTATCCAACAAGTGGAAGAATAATCTTTGATGGCGTGGACACAAATGGTTCCGAGAGCCTGCGCCGCTCGATCAGAATGAAGATAGGAATGGTCTTTCAACAGCCAACACTTTTTGACACTAATGTCTATAATAACATTGCTTATGGATTGAGGATAAGGGGAGTTGATGAGGAGGAGATAAAGGAGAGAGTAAAGAATTCCTTAAACCTAGTCGGTTTATCAGGTTTCGATAAGCGTAAAGCATATACTTTATCAGGAGGCGAAGCTCAAAGAGTAGCAATTGCAAGGGTAATCGTATATCGACCTGAGCTGATGTTACTCGATGAACCAACAGCTAATCTTGACCCTTATAACGTTACCATAATCGAGGAAATAATCTCTAAGATAAATAGAAATTTTAATACAACGATCATCATGGCAACGCATAACATGTTCCAAGCGAAGCGTCTAAGTAAGAAAGTTGTATTCTTACTTGATGGAGAGGTTGTAGAAACTGGTAATGTAGATAAGATATTCGAAGATCCTAAAGACAAAAGAACAAAATCCTTCATAAAAGGTGAGATGATCTACTAATTTCGACCTACCCATCTATCAGTATTTTTTAAGAAAATTTAACTTTGTGGCTTAATTCTTTTTTGGTTGGGGTTCCTCTCCTAGTTTTTATCCGCCCGCTTTCATTTAGTTTTGTAGGTTTATTAGCATGTTGTATATGTATGCTTTAGCTGATAATTCT
>Ga0080004_1103217_pt1 | contig 20520 bp, 22 predicted proteins | sample WasSprMetagenome_FD_69207 | JGI IMG/M metagenome (GOLD analysis project Ga0080004, IMG submission 69207) | Sulfidic aquatic microbial communities from Washburn Spring, Yellowstone National Park, USA - WS (SPADES assembly) (version 2) | ecosystem: Environmental > Aquatic > Thermal springs > Hot...
AAGGGGCGCCTTCCCCCAAGGTTTTAGAAGCTCTGTCGGCTGAAAGGACTTCTTCCAAATGTGCCTCGTGCGGACCGCATTTATCGGCCTTAGGGCTTCTTACAATTGGATGCAAATTGTAAAAAACTTTACTTTAAATAATTTAGTCTGTGTTATTTATTGTGTCTTCTTTGCGACAAATGCCGGCTGGGTCGGAATTATCGAACGACTGAGCTTTACCCAGATATTAACCTGGAACAGAAAACTGGGGGTGCTGAGAAAGCAGTCTTATGGCTGGGGTATTGACAAAAAGTACGGACACCCGTACATCCATACTAACATATCATTGGAGGTGGACATGGATAATTTGAATATCTTGACACACAAGCGAAATTTTTCTAAATAATAATGGAGGCTTGATGAACCTCTAAAGAGGTAAAAAATGAAGGCTCTGTTAACAACGTTAATAGCAATAATGCTTAGTTTAAGTGTCTTAGCACAAGAGAAGCCACCCGCGCTTGATCTCGCAAAGATGCCCCTGATCACATCTGGTAAAAGCATCGCATGGTCCGAATTCCATGCTAAACTCAAAGAAATCTTTCTGGGAGGCAGTTGTCAAACAATCACACGGCAGATACCTACTCCAGGGGATGTAGAAAAAATGATAAGCTTTGTAGAAGGTTTCCTTTGTGAGATGTACCCGGGTGATAAAATCCTTGGACTTCTCGGACTCTTAGCAAATACCTCTTGGAAAGAAGCATTCTTAGTATTATACCTGGATGATGACGGTTTCAGGATCGCAGTGTTAACTACTACCGGATGGATGGTTATTTTTAAAGATCAACAAACATGCAAGTTGAAAATTGCGCCACTCTCTCTTAATCGAAAACCAATCTACCTGGGCTTCTAAGAAGGTTTTTTGGCCAAGGCAGGGTTGGTCCCCTTTTCGGGGGCTTTTTCATTTTTACAAGCTCAACACGGGTCTGACCGGTGAAAAATTCCTCGGAAATAGGAACCCCGGGAGATGAACCGAGAAAAACGGGCGAGCATTCTGCTATCCCCCAGTTTGATCTTGTTCTTGGCGAAATTATAAGTGGTCTTCAGTCCACCCTATCGCCAACTGGAAGGGCTGGCTAGGGGTTTAGGCAGGTTAATTTCCATCTCCGCTCCGGACTACAGCACCTTGTCCTTGCGCATCCCCAAGCTGGAACTCGATCCAGATCTGGGCTACGAGCCCCAGGAGGGGGAAAAGGTAGTGATCGCCGTAGATGGGGACGGGGATCCAAGGTGATCAACCATGGGGAGTGGCTGAGGAAAAGGCGGAAAGGCTGTATCAAGATTCATGTGACTGTTAACATTAAGACCAAGCAGGGGGTCTCACTGGAGGTGAGCGATGAGCGGGCTGATGAGAGGAAGAAGCTCAAGTCGCTAGTGGGGGAGGCCAAGAGGAAGGCGAGGGTCAAGGGGGTCTCGGGATACGGGGCTGTGACACCCGCGGCAACTTCCAGTTCCTGGCTTCTGAGGGATCGAGGCCCTCAAGGCGCGGGAGGATGCTAATCCCAACTGTGGAGAAGATGGTGCGGGCCTATCTATCTCAAGGAACCGCCGGGATGGAAGGAGCGTGTGGGCTATGGGTAAAGGTGGATGGCAGAAACATTCTTTTCTGGATTAAAGAGACCGTTTGGCGAGGTAATAGAAGCGAATGAGGTTTGAGCGGATGGTGAAGGAGATCAAGCTTAAGGTCTGGGTCTACAACCGGCTTTCTCCGCCGTGGGATCTTGACAAGCAGGGGTGGGGTGTATCATGAGGCCGGAAATTGGAACTGGAGGTTACCCAACAAAGCAAGGAGCTCTAAAAGGTCAATCGCTTTGCCTTCTTTCCTCACTACGGAGTGTAAAACCTAATATGGCTGCCCCAACTAAGCCGGCATATTCGCCCAAAACGGATTTTACTATGGCAAGTGAACGTGCGGGTTCTGGCTTCCGCACATGGGTCAGAACCCTTTTGACTAGCTCCGCGAAGGGAAACTCCTCCATCTGGAGGACTCCGCCTCCGATAACCACGACCTGCGGATCAAGGAGATTGACCGCAGCACTGATCGCTATGGCCACCATCTCCAGGAAATGGTCGATCGTTTGGCGCCAGAATGGGTCTCCCTTTGCGGCATATAAGAAGACCTTTTGGATGTCGGATTCCGGGTCATGGCGTGCTTGCAAAGCGCGTTCCAAAGTCCCCCCGGAGGCGTAGATCTCGATGCAACCCTTATTGCCGCAGCCACAGACTTCCTCGCGATTAGGAACAGGAATGTGACCCAATTCAGCAGCGACGCCGTGAGCTCCCAGATGTAAGGAACCCCCCAGAATAATTCCACAGCCTAAACCTGTTCCTATAAAAACTCCCAGTACATCCTGGTATCCCCGAGCTGCCCCTTGGTGATGCTCTCCTAGAACAGCGAGATTCGTATCCTTCTCCACATAAATCGGGATTGGCAACCAGTTCTGGAATGTTGTACGTATACGCTTCCCTTCAAGGTTGCGAAAATTAGGACAGGAATAAACGAACCCGTCCTGTCGGTCCAAGGTGGCCGGCAACCCCAGCACAACTGCTACCAAATGTTCCCAAGGGATACCTTTGTGAAGGATCCACTGGTAAACGAGCTCTGCTAGGGCTTTATCAACTTGGGGATTATCTTTGAAGTCGTAGGATCGGAAGCTCTCAAAGTGGTTAAGGATCCCTTTTTTATCCAATAACCCTAGTCTAATATTAGTTCCCCCAATGTCAACACCAACCACGTAGGACGGATTTCCCAATCGCATAGCTCCAGCTTTGAGCATGTAATCAATCGTCCACAATACAGTAGCCTTGGCCGTTAGATGTCGCAAAAACGCGCTTCCCCATTCCCTCCCGCATGATGCGCTCATAATCGTAGCCCGCGTCAGCTGGGTAAATAGATAGGAACACAAAAGGATCATGAGACACATTAACCGAGCGATGTCCCCACCCTGGGGGAATATAAGCTAGCACTCCGCGCTGCATCTCGATCACGCGAAAATTGTTATAACTTCTCATTAACAACAGTCCCTTGCCCTGCACGCCAATGTAGATTTCAGCAGCTTGTTCATTCATGTGATAATGTCCTTTTGTAAAATGATATTCCTCTCCGATCTTCCCTGGATGGATGACCGTGACATTGAAGAAGAGGTGTCCTTGGATTGGGGGAACGTTGATCTTGAAAACCTCATAGACAATCCGGTCCCCGTGTTCCAGCTCGCGGCGCAAGGCCACTTCATCCGCCACTAGCCCGCGTAGATCGCTGAGCCGCCGCACAACTCGCTCGCTGAAGGAGCTCAGCTTACCTGTTATAAGATCCAGCTGCACAAAGAAAGGGATGACCGTTGTATCCCCCATCGGCCTTCACTGCTCCTTTGAGGCTGCCCATTCTTTTTGGAGCGCAGCTTTCAGCTTCCGCACGGCTAGGCGGAGATCTTTATCGAGGCTGAAAAGTCCAGAAGTACCAACCACGAGCACATCGGCACCGGCCTTAATGACCGGGCCGAAGGTTTGCGCATTAATGCTACCATCGACCTCTATCTCGAAGTTGTACCCGTGTTGCTCCCGCAAGGCGCGCAGCGCTCGGATCTTATTTAGCATGGGCCAAATGAAGGCCTGCCCTGCAAAGCCTGGATCCACAGTCATGATCGTAACGCTGTCTACTTGCTCAAGCATATATTCCACAGTGTTCAGAGGTGTGGCTGGGTTCAGAGCCACACCGACTTTGGAGCCGTGGGTTTTAATATTTGCAAGAATGCGAAAGGCGCTGCTTCCCATGGTCTCAACGTGGACTGTGACGCAGTTCACCCCAATATCGTAAAGGTCTGGCAGGTATAAAGTGGGATTTTCCACCATCAGGTGGACATTGAAGGGTTTTCGCGATAAAGGCCTCAGGCTACGCACTATTAACGGGCTCAAAGCTAGGTTAGGCACGAAATGGCCGTCCATAATGTCGAAGTGGAACGAGTCCACACCCTCCTCGTCCAAAATCTGCAGCTGAGCCCCTAGTTGGCTCAGATCAGCACACATCATAGAAGGAGAAATCTTGACTACCGAGGCTTTTATAAGGCTCATTCTATCTCCTTAAAACTTTCCTTAAGTTCGGCATCAGTACCTATCCCCCAATTATGAGCTTAACGACTTCATCCATATTAGTCTCATGGATGGGCTTATCTCCCACTTTTTTCCCGCCCCTCAGGACCACAACGCGATCGCAAACCTGGAAAATATGAGGGAGGCGGTGGCTGATAAAGATGACCGAGATGTGCTGCCGCTTGAGCTGCTCAATTAGCTGGAGAACCTTTTCTACCTCCTTAACGGCCAGGGCTGCGGTAGGCTCGTCCATAATGATCAGTTTAGGCTGAATCGTGGAGGAAAGGGCGCGGGCAATGGCTACCGCTTGCTGCTGCCCTCCTGAGAGCGTGAAGACCATTTGGTCTACAGAATCGATGCGGATGCGCAATTGATCTAACAGGCGCTGCGCGGCTTCCCTCATCTTGGCCCGATCAATAATTTTGACCAGTCCTCCTAAGTAGGCTCTCAAGGGCTCGCGTCCTAGGAAAATATTGCTAGCTACATCCTGCTTTCGCGCGAGAGCTAAATCTTGATAGATCATCTCTATACCCAAGCGCCGGGAATCCTCAGGGGACTTAAAGCTGACCAGTTTCCCCTCTACGTAGATACGTCCGCGATCCGGGGCATATACCCCTGTGAGGATCTTCATTAAGGTGGACTTGCCCGCGCCGTTATCGCCGACTAAGCCGACTACTTCACCGTGCATCACCTCGAAGTCCACGCCGCGCAAGGCCTCGACGGCCCCAAAGCGCTTCCAAATATCTTCCATGAAGATTAGCGACCCCCTGCTCTCCATCGCTCTCTCTTCAGCTTGCTCTTTCATTAACTTCACCCCTTAAAATACACGCTCGAACGGATGAGCAGGATCCGACTCACTTCTCTCGGCTCGCTTCACCTTTCCCGCCGAACTCCACGGAAGCGGTCCAACAAAACCGCACCAATGAGTGCCAGGCCGATGGCGACCTGCTGATAATAAGGCGAGACCGCGAGCAGGTTCAAGCCGTTCCGCAGCACCCCAACTAAGAGCACCCCAATAAGTGTACCTAGGATGCTCCCTTGACCTCCAAACAGACTGGTGCCGCCGATGACAACTGCCGCAATAGCGTCCAACTCGTACCCAATACCTGCGGTGGGCTCTGCTGCATTCAAGCGTGACGCGAAGATCAATCCCCCAAGAGCCGCTAGCGTGCCTGATATCATATAGACAGTCAGTTTAATACGGTCGATGGGAATGCCAGTTACCCGGGCAGCTTGTTCGTTATCTCCGATCGTTAGCGTATATTGGCCAAGCCGGGTGTGAAAGAGGAGAAAGTGCCCAAGTGCTGCAACCAGCAAGAACACAAGTGCAGGCAGAGGGAGCTGGCCCCCAATTCGCGCTTGTCCTAGCACGAGGAAGTCTCGAGGAAACCCATAAATAGAGCGACCTTCTGCTATGACCAAAGCCAAGCCTCGCGCGATTCCCATCATTCCCAGCGTCGCAACGAAGGGGGGGGTCTTCCCCTTGGCAATGACCAGGCCGTTGAAAAGCCCACACAAAGCGCCGACTCCCAAGCCAATCAGGATTCCGACCACGCCTGGAACCCCGAGCTTGAGGAAGCTAGCTGCGATGACGCTAGCAAGTGCCAGAACGGAACCCACAGACAGATCGATACCGGCCATTATGATGACGAAGGTCATCCCTACAGCGACTATGCCGATCACGGAGACATGCAGAAGAACATTCATTTGGTTCTGCAATGTTAGGAAGACAGGGGTAAGTAAGGAGATAACTACCACAAGGAGAATTAGGGCTAATAAAGTCTCCAGCCGCCCTACATACCTTTCGAGATCCCTGGTCCTCTGCTTGATGCGTCTGATACTCGCTATAATGGCAGTACTGCTGAGCCTTAGGGATTTTATTTTGTTAGTATTAAACATTTTATTCATATTTTTAACTAAAAATAAAAAGTAGAACACTTATGGTAGAAAACCATAAGTGTTCTACTTTCTAATCATTCACTGTGTTTTTTATCTAATATATTTAAGAAGCGGATCCACACCCGCTTCGAGGACCTGCTTAGTCAAGAGCAAGAGTGGGACGTCCTGACGGAGGGGCACAGCCTCGCCTCTCATAATCTTAACGGCAGTTTGGACAGCCATGACACCCATGAGGTAGGGCAATTGAGCTACGGTGGCCGAGAGCCGCCCTTCCATGATGGCATCTCGAGCGTCTTTGATGCCATCGGTGCCGATGACGACCACCTGGCCACCTTTTCCAGCGGCGATGACCGCCTCCACTGCACCAAGGGCCATAGTATCATTGGCACAGTAAATGCCGCGCAGATCCGGATGGGCTGTGAGCACATCTGCTGTAATGGTAGCCGCCTTAAGCCGGTCCCAGTCACCCGCGAACGGGCCGATAACTTGAATGCCCGGGGCCTTCGCCTTAAGCCGGTTGATGAAGCCCTCTGCGCGCTGCATGCCGGTGATGTTGCCCGAGAGCCCCTGAATAACCAAGACTTTCCCTGTGGTGCCTATCTGCTGGATCATGTAGTCAGCTGCGATTTCCCCAGCCTGGGTATTATTTGAAGCGATTTGGGATTTAATAGGGATATCCTCCTCTCCCAGAACGGTCCCCTTCGCGAAGTCCAAGGGAAGGTTGCCATCCAAGTCCACGATGGGGATCCCTTGCCGTGCGACCTCCCTCAAGCAGGGCAAGAGGTTTCTCGAAGTAATAGGCGAAACGAGCATAACGTCGGGCTTGCGCAGGACTGAGGTTTCACAAAGGTTGAGCTGGGCTTCGACTTCTTCCTCGGTAGGGACGGCCAAAATCTCCACGACCACACCTTGGTTAATCGCCTCTTCCAGCAAGCCCGACGCCATAGCCACCCAGAAGGGGTTAGCTAGGGTCTTGAGAACCGCTGTGATACGGATATGTTGTTCAGCAGCGACAGAGTTCACCCCTGAGGCCAGGGCTAGAATACCTACTACTACCCCTATTACTACAACTTTCAAAAGATTATTCCTATGCAACATAACGCCTCCTTTTCTCTTTTTACATTGTTCCCTGGTTTAAAACGCCAAGTTTTTAAACTTGTTTGCCTTTCGGTGACCACCTCTTTCCCTCAGCTCCGACTTTTAAATTCATGATACATCCCTACCCCCCGCCTGTCAAGATCCCGCAGCGGAGAAAGCTGGTTGTAGACCCAGACCTTAAGCTTGATCTCCTTCGCCATCGGATTGCTGTGTTGAATAATTGAGGATCTGAGGAGTTATGCTGGGGTGGAAGGATGGACAATCACCGACACTCACCATTATAGCCACTAAGGCCCAGCTTATTCAACACAGCATAAGGGCTCAGATACGGGGATGGCATTGCCCCCTTAGCGCTTAACAAAAGGGTCCTTTTGTTAAGTTCCTCCTTCTTCCAATCCACATCCCCCTTAACCTCGTCTTTTTCCATCTAGCTTCGTCCCTACCCCATTTCCTTGCCTTAAAGGTCCTTTTATGGTACCATGAAAGAGAACTATGGAGGACTCATGAAGCTCCGGGGCGGAGAGGTGGCGGTGGTGCGGGGAAAGGACGGCCGGTTCCGGATAACTATCCCCAAAGACCTCGCTTTGGCTCTGGGTTTGGAAGGCGGGGAACATGGGAAATTCAGACTTTTACGGCTTTCTTCAGCTCAGGTAGTCCTCACCCTCGAGATCACCCGGAAGAGAGGGAAGACGGGAGAGGGTGAGCCGTGAAGGCCGAGGAGAAAGCCCTTATTTCCCTGTTCGAGGAGGGGGGACGAGGTGAACCTAGGCCCCCTGACCTCCCGGGCAAAAGAAAGCCTTTAAATCGGGGGCTCACCCTCCTCTCCTTCCAGGGCGACGAGGCTTTCGTCTCCTTCCCCAGACCCCCAAGGCTCGGCGAAGCCCTCCTCCTTCGGGAAGGCCCACGGAAACTCCTCCTCCAAGTGGTGTGGGCCAAAGCTGAAGAAAGAGGATGGGTCGCCCGGGCCAAGGTTCGCGGTCCCTGGGACGGCGTTCTTCCCGGCTGGGATGCGGAGATTTTCCCGACAAGCCCTCCTATCCCCGAAACCCCGGGCCCAAAGATTTTCCTTGGCCGCACCTTGGAAGGAGAAGAGTTTTCCCCGGGCGGAAGAGCGTTAGAGAAAGTGAACGTGATCGTGGGGGCAAAAGGTTCGGGGAAGTCGCACCTTGCGAAGGTTATCCTCCTTGGGCTTATCCGGGCAGGAGCGCCGTGTCTTGTTTTGGACGTGAACCGGGAGTACGGCGGGCTTCCCGGGGTTCGAACGTATGCGGTAGGGAAAGATTTCAAACTTGGGGTACGGGAGATCGGGGTCGAGGCCCTGTCCGTGATGCTCGAGGCCTTCGGGACGCCGGCCACTTCCCTCCTTTATTTTGAGACAAGGCTTTCGAGGCTCTTTCAGGAGAAGAAAGATTTCATCGGGATCGATGAGCTGATTTTCATGGCGGAAGAAGGGGAGTTCTATCCCACCCAAAGCGGGTACGCCGCGGATGCGGTGAACCGAACCCTTCGCTCCCGGTTAGAGGCCCTAAAACTCACGGGAATGGTGGCGAGGAGTCCACTCGAGGCCTCGTCGTTTGCGGGGGTTTGGAAGGAAATCCGAGAAGGAGGGGCGGTGGCGTTCGACCTTTCCGGGCTTTCTACCCCAGCGAGGATGGGGTTTGCCCAGGCTCTTTTGCGGTTCCTCTTTGCGCTTGTGGAGGAGGAAGAAAAAGTTCCGTTCGTGTTTTTTGAGGAAGCGCACCTCTATGTGACCCCGCAGGGGATCGATGCCCTGGTGACAAGGGCGAGGCACACCGGGATCACGAGTTTCTTCATCACGAATACACCCACAGCGCTTCCGGAAGGGGTTTTAAGGGCCGCGGATAACTTGTTCGTGTTCCGGTTGCCGCTAGAGGAAGACATAAAGTGGGTGGCGAAGTCCGGGACGATCGAGGAAAGCTCCTTGACCAGCCTGGTGAAAGCTCTTCCTCAACATGCCTGCCTAGCTCTTGGGGAAATCAGCAATGGATACTCCGTGGTGCTCCTTCCTGATCCCCTAGCAGGTTGCAAAACAAGGGGAGAAACGAGGTATTACTTCCAGGAAATGCGTAATTAAACAGCCACATCCCATGAAAGCTTCATCTGGTCATATGAAGCTGTGTGTTCAGAGCGAATCGCTCAGTCGGGTTTCTTCGAGACCAAGAAGCTCCTATTTATTTTGATATCTATTCTCTACCTCTGGTTGTAGGCCACTACATCCCCAAGCTAGAAGCTGCCCAACTACTTTTAGTGTTCGGGTGCCATTCGAGGTGTTAACGCATCGTATTGATCGACATCTCGGCCACATCCGTAGATGGAACAACATAATAAAATGGTCTGGCTTATGCTTTTGCTAGGCAATGCCACGAAAACGTGGAAAAACCATTTACCTCGAGGCATAATAATGAAGTTTATTTGTATTACTCAACCATTTACATTAACAAACGGAAAAATTTCCCCAACTATTTCAGGCTTCAAGTGCAAACGGACACTAATTGCAGGGTTAACCAATTGACATAACTCGATATCAGCAGTAATACTTGCAAGCATATAAGCTTTGTACCATGAATAATGATAAACTTCTTGGCACAATGTGGTAAAAGTTTCTATCGCAATCTCAATTGCCCGATCTAAAGTTTCTGCTACTATGATGACAAAGCATTCCTTGTTATTTTTCACAACTATTGGCCAAAAAAACTTCACGTTTTTGTGTAATTTAATGGTTGTATAAACATCTGCTGAACATTCGACAGCTGTGCCACACACTTCACCATCTGCCATAAGTGCGTGGACATCTCCCAAAGCAATCAGGCCGCCAGGAACAAACACAGGTAAAAAAACACGGCTACCTTCTTGAATTACCTTCACATCCATATTACCTCCGTGAGCTCCTGGAATAGTGCATGGTATATCGTGCTCTGCGGGTGCGGTCCCTATTACACCAACCATAGGGCTAACAGGCAACGTTATGTCCCTGTCGAAAAAAACCATGTTGTTCCTAATCTGCACTTTTTTAACAACTAGGCGATTAACCCGGTTGCCTAGCGGTCCCCAACCCGGCGCTGTAGCTATTATCCCTTGATCGGAAAGCACAATCCTTTGAATCTCCACCTCTATCATATCGCCAGGCTCTGCACCCTGTATCGCTAAAGGTCCGGTCGCTGGATTGATGTGGGCCCAATCGATTTTGGCATTCTTTGTACCCTCAATAGTTAACAACTGCCCAGAAAAGCAGTCTTGTGTCTCAAACATTACTTGTTCCCCAGAAAAAACCGTTAAAACAGGGGCATTATTTTTGTCGAATTTATAAATTACTTTGTTTCGTGGCACTCTGACCATATTGGCCCCCTATATTTTTCTTCTAATTATACCTTCAGGCCGAAATATCATAACGATAATCAAGATTAACGCGATGAGTACTTGAATTAGCCCCATTAGGGGTGGTATGGTGTAGCCGAACAACGTAAACCCTTCTTGAATCGGTCGTGCCAAATGTGTCAGAGCCGTCACAATTGCTGCGCCCAGGATAGCGCCTGATAAACGTTGACTTCCGCCCAAAGCGTACATTGCGACAATAAGAAAAACAAAGTTTAAATCGAAAACGTTTGGATGCATCGAGCCAATATAATGCACCCATAAAACCCCAGCGAATCCCTGAATGATGCTACTAATCAAGAAAGCAAGAAATTTATAAAACAATACATTGATCCCCAGACTAGCTGCTAAAGTTTCATCACGGCCAACAATTATTAAGGCCCGCCCAAACCGCGAGCTGATGAAGCGATCCAAAAACCAAAGAGTGAGCCCTAAACCGCCGAACGCCCACCACGCATTAGTATAAAAAGGGATATTTCTTATACCCAACGGCCCGTGAGTCCAATCACGAAGGTTAATAGCCAAATTTGCAAAAATTACATTAAGGCCTAATGTAATAAGAATAAAATAATGCCCACGTAACCGAAATGACGGGAAAACGAAAAACAAGCTAGCTAACACACTGAATAATACGCCTAATAATAATGCCGGTATAAATGGCCACTGGAGTCTGGCTAAAAAAGGCGGCAAATTTAAAAAGACCATTTTATAGGATGGAGGTAAGGTAAACAAAGAGGCCGTATAAGCAGCCGTTAGCATTATGCCGCCGAACCCCAAAGAAAATTGCCCAGCAAATGTATTTGTTACTACAGCGCTCAAACAGACTATTGCATTTATTGCTGTTAAAATCAAAACGTCCTTATATACCCCTCGGACAAAGAATTCAGCAAAAACGGCCCCAAGAATTAACAAGACAAAACAAAATATGTAACGCAACATAGGCCGGCCTTTCAACTTCGAATGAAGCATGGCTACCCCCTTAGTTCCTCAAACTTTATGTTGGGCTTAAAGAGGCCGGTGGGCTTAAATAACATTATTAAAATAAGGATCACCCATACCAACAACGGCCTTAGGGGCGATAACGCTGGGGGGAAAAATGCTACGGTAAAAATTTCCGCAAAACCTAGTAAAATACCGCCTATAAAACCACCCAGTACATTACCTATACCTCCAATAACAGCTGCCATAAAGCCGTAGAGACCGGGCAGGAAGCCCATGGTCGGATATACCACCCCGAAAGTCAACCCATATACAATAGCGGCTACTCCAGCTAGCGAACCTCCCAAAACAAAAGCGATTGTGGTTATCCGAGATAAGGAAATACCCATCACTTGAGCGGTTTCTTTATCGAAAGCAAAAGCTCTCATTGCAATTCCCGTTCGTGTATACTTGACAATGTAAACGGTTATGATTACAACAACGATACTAATTCCTAGAGTAATAACGTCTTTCAACGGAACACGTAATTCCCCAACGCTAAAAACGTGCTCAAAAACCAGCGGGATTGGGAACGGCCGTCTTCGGTCGGTCAACAACATTAGCAACAGAAACCTCAAGAACACCGAAGCACCAAAGGACGCAATGAAGATTGTTAAGACAGAACTTCGCCTTTTAATGCAGGGCTGGTAGATCAAATAATTCAGCAGCAACCCGCAGCACAGCGCTGTAATGATTGCTACTATAGAAGCATATATAAACGAGGCTTGCATCAAATAACCGACAAGATATGCAACAATAGAAGCGATCATGAAGATTTCACCGTGTGCAAAATTAATCAACCCAGCTACACCATAGATTATTGTGTATCCAATGCCCAAGAGGCCAAGAATGCATCCGTATCCTATGGCGTTGATAATTTGTTGTAGAATGAAATTAATCATGTCATCCCCCAAGATATGCAGTTTGTATGACTGGGTGACTGCGAAGGTCGGATGATAGCCCATAAAGGACTATCTGTCCCTTTTCCAAAACGTAGGCTCGATGCGAAGCGGTTAACGCAATATCTACATTCTGTTCAACTAATAAAATACTGATTTTTTGTTCTTCGTGAAGTTCAACAATTTTTGAGTAAATCTCCTTAACAAGAATTGGCGCAAGCCCTAACGAAGGTTCGTCTAACAAAAGCATCTTGGGATTGCTCATTAGTGCGCGACCAAGGGCTAACATCTGTTGTTCCCCACCGCTTAAGGAACCAGCAAGTTGATGGAGTCTCTCTTTTAAGCGGGGGAAAAGTGCGAACACATCATGGAGGTTTTTAAGAAAATCTCGCTTGTTCCTCAACGTATACGCCCCAACTCGTAAATTTTCCAAAACGCTCAAGTTAGCGAAAATGCCTCGCCCTTCAGGACAATAAGCAAGCCCTAGGCGTACTCGATCACTCGGAGGCAACTGGTTAATACATGTCCCGCCAAAGACAATTTCACCCTCCCAACAGGGTATCAGGCCGATTATTGCACGTAATGTGGTAGTCTTACCGGCTCCATTAGCCCCAAGAAGTGCCACTATTTCTGGAAAATCCACTGTTAACGAGACGTGATTTAAAACTAATGCCCTACCATATCCGGTAACAAGCTGGTGCACCGTTAACAGTGCATTGTTAACCTTACCGCCGTTAAGGTCACCCTTGCCGAGCGACATATCGCTCTCCTAAGTAAATACGGATCACTTCGGGATCGTTCTGAATTTGTACTGGGGGACCCTGCGCTATGATCTGACCTTCACACATGACAATTATGTGTTGTGCTAAAGACATGATGACCCGCATATTATGCTCAATGACAATCATAGTAATCTTGTGATTCTCCCAAACAGATTGTAGTAAAGTTAGTATACCGGGAATTTCATTAGGATGGATGCCTGCCGTAGGCTCATCCAAAAGCAAAAGTTTAGGAGACAGAAGGAGAGCGCGCGCAATTTCAACTTTGCGTTGTACACCATAAGGCAAATCAAGAATAGGCACATCCTTATATTCCGCCAAACCGCACTCTTGCATGGTAACAGCTATGCATTCTTTAGCCTTGGATTCGATCTGAAAATATTTGGTTCGATAAAAACAGCAATCGCCAAGATTGTATGGAAGAAATGCAGAGAGCGCGAAAAGCAAGTTCTCCTCTACGGTACGATCCCAAAGCAACCGTAAGTTCTGGAACGTTCGCGCTACACCGGCTTTGGTAAACCGCCAGGGTGGCGCTCTTGTTAAGTTTTCTCCGTTGACATAAATTTCCCCGCCATCTGGCTGCAATATACCCGTTAACATATTAAATACTGTGGTCTTCCCTGCTCCATTAGGACCTATTAACCCCCAGAGCTCGCCCCCCGCTAGCTTTAGGGAAAAATCCCTAACGGCGGTCAAACCGCCAAACTTCTTAGTAAGGTGAACTGCTTCCAATAGAGCTGGCATAAAAAGGGCAGGAACTCCACAGGGAGCTCCTGCCCTCTTCACATCTGATTTTTACTTTTTAACCTTTGCTAATATTAGAGGTATGTCATTAGCGATGTCCTGAGGCCACATGTGCCCAGCGTACACCATGCGACCTTCTTTTACAACCTTAAAGAAGACCGGTTTATCAGGGCAGCGAGGATAAATGGCTGTAGTTGGGTCGGGGAAAGAAATGGGAACGGTAGTCCAAGTAAATTGCGGCCATTTCTGTAGCATATCTCGGATGGCATCACGCTTTACCTGTAGCGACATTGCTTTCCAAGCGTCAACCCCAACTTCTTCGATTACATGATAAATAGCTTCAAGTAAGAGCATCATAGCGTCATAGCCGACGGCCTCAAAACAGCTTGGAGTTGTTCCGTACTTGTTAGTGAAGGCCTCTATAAATTTCTTTGCGTTGTCAGTTAAAGGCATATCAACAGCGAATTGCGTTGAAAGAAATGAGCCTTCAACAGCAGGTCCACCAATAGTAATAAGGGAAATGTCGTCAGCTCCGTCGGTATAAAAGAAAGGTACTTTAATTCCCAGAGCGCGCGCCTGCTTTGTATATACAGGTGCATCTTGAGGGACAGGAGGGAACGTGACAACGGCATCAATTTGTGCCTCAAGCGCTTTAATCCTTGTCAACTGTGCGGTAAATACTACATCTCCTGTCATATAAGCCTCGACAGTTACAATGCTCTTCGGATCCCCTGTGAAATATTCGAATGCAGCTTTAAAAACGTTAAGCAAATATGTACTATAAGCACTAGCAGCATCGTAAAGTAAAGCTACATGTCGCCAACCAAGAACTTGTACACAATATTTCGCGGCTGCTATTCCTTGCAGATGATCTCCATAAGCAGGCATGAATATATATTCTCCAATATACGGTTGCGTAGGAGTGGTAGCCGTACCAGTTAGAAAGACTGTTCTGTTAGCTTGGAAAACCGGTCCGGAAGCTGAGGTTAACGAGTCATCTTCGCTACCAACCGCTCCAAGGACTTGGAATTCCTCACATAGTCTTTTAGCAGCTGCTGCAATAACGTCAAGCGTGCTTTGCCCGTCAATGTTAATGTATTCCACGGGTATGCCCCAAATACCTCCTTGGGCGTTTATCAGCTCGACGGCAAGCAAGGAGCCACGATAAGATGCCTGGCCAATTTCGGCACCATACCCAACGAAGTCCCAAATGGACCCGACTACTATTTTTTCTTGCGCCGCAGCAAAACATCCTATAAGCCCTACAACCACTAAGAAGCTAAAAGCTGGCTTTAAACCTTGCATCCTGGACACCTCCGTTTTAGGAAACTACAACAATACTGCATGGTTGTCAAGTACAAGCATTCAGCAAATGGGTGGTGTACCAGGAATTGTGTAAGGAGGAAGCATAGTAGCCTTCCCGAAGGGAAAGCGTTTGGAAAGGAGGGAAAGCTGCCATGCAAAGAAAGCTCGTGAGAAGATGGTAAAGGCGTTCGAGGCGGAGCTTAAGGAGTTGGTGCGGGGCCTTCTGGAGGCCCTTATGGAGGAGCGGGCGATGTACTTAGAGACACGCCTTACAAGCGCCAACAGTTGCTGCACCCGTGAACTCCTTACCCTCGCGGGACCGGTAGAGGCCTCAAGATTCCCCGCGTACGGGAAGGCGATTTCCATCCCAGGATCCTCCCCTACCGGAAGCGGGCCTCCTTAGAGCTTTCGGAGACCATCCTTGCCCTTTACGCTGTAGGAGTAAGCACGAGGAAGATCTCCCATTTCTTAGAAGGAATTTTCGGGGCTTTTTATTCACCCCAACGCATCTCTCGGCTCATCCAAATTACCGAAGAGGAAGGGAAAGCCTGGCGGGAAAGGCCCCGAGACTCAGGAGGAGGCCGAGGAAGCCGTGCGAAACCCGCGAGAACGGTGGGGCACGGTCTATCCCAGGATCGTGGAACGTTGGGGAAACCGAGGCTTATGCCCTTCTTGCGTTTTTATGCCACCCTAAGCCCATCCGAAGGTATCCCATACCACCAACCTTCTGGAGCGGTTGGCCAAAGAAGTAAAGAGGCGAACCAAAGTGGTCGAGGTCTTCTGTGACGAAGGTGCTGTGGAGAACCTTCTGTACTTGGTCTTGAGCCAGCTGGATGAGGCATGGGGAGCGCGCAGGCTCCGAGGATTTGCGGAAATCCAAATAGGGAACCACCATGTTGCCCGTACACACTAAATGGGGCGCTACCGCAAGGACTTTCCCATTTTTGCATCGCTTTTGCCGCTCTTTTCTGTGCTTTTTGAACCTCAAAACCACCCTGCAACTTCTCGGCCGCCGAGCTTAAGAAATGGTCTTTTCCCGGATGCGTACGCGGCCGGCTTGGGCATCCTGGGAGAGAAGGGCGCGAAGTTCAACCCGTGCTTGGTCCTCTCCCAAAAGGTGCCCTCGGAGGAAGAGCAGAACGTAGCTTTGGGCTTGGGCTCGCGTGGTTGTGGGGTTATCGCCGGGCCAGCAGACGCTACACAGAGGGCCGCAATTTGGGTTGTCGAGGTAATCCACGTGACCGGCGCCCCGTTGCTCCACTTCCAGCGCTGGTCCAAGAGAGGCCTCGAAAAATTTTCGGAAATTCGCATCCTGGGGGCACAAGGCGTGCCGAACTTCACCCGCTCCCCATACTCCGCGCCGAGGAGCAGCACCGGAGCTCGGACTGGGAAAAGCCTTCCCTCCGTGACCATTCGCGAGGGATGAAGGTTACTAAGCCGTGATGCGGCTGTGTCTTAGAAGAAGTACTAAGAAGAAAGGGGCACCAAGGGCCGCGGTCAATACTCCGACAGGCAATTCTACGGGCATGAATGCCGTGCGGGCAGCCGTATCGGCCAGAAGAAGCAGGAGTCCCCCTCCGAAAGCGGACAAGGGGAGGAGAAACCTATAGTCTTCTCCTACCAGGAGCCGCGCCGCATGGGGCGCGATCAGCCCTATGAATCCCACGAGGCCAGCCACGCTAACCGCGCTACCGGCGAGCCAGGCAGCCAGAAATATAGCGCCAGCTCTATGGGCCCTGACGGAAAGTCCCAAGCTGTGTGCCACCTCATCACCAAGAGCAAGCAGATTGAGCCTAGGAGCAAGTACCAAAGCGAGCATTAATCCAGATAAACTGTAGGGCCATAAATTGCGGAAGTGACGCCAGCTGCGTCCAGAGAGGCTGCCTGCCATCCAAGTGTACGTGATAGGGAGTTGGTCGCTGAAGGCGATCATCAAAGCCTGGGTAGCGGCGTTGAGAAAGGCGGACACGGCCACGCCAGCGAGAACAATCTGTATGGACGATTCAGTGGTGCCCAAGCCTGCGCTCAGTCCGTACACGAGGAGTGTAGCCAATAAGGCACCAACAAAGGCTGCCGGAGGAATAAGGACGATCTTGCCGGGCGCCAGCACCATCAACACTACGGCGAACAGACCGGCGCCAGCGTTGACCCCGATAATGTGGGGGGCAGCAAGTGGGTTTCGGAGGACCCCTTGTAGGATTCCCCCAGCGACGCCCAGGTTCATCCCCACCAATACGGCAGTAAGCACCCTAGGAAGACGCAGGTTGTAGATCACCTGGTTAGCGAGGGGGTTAGCACTCTTACCTAAGAGCGCTGTTAGAATTTCGAGGAGATGAAATCGGCTTGTGCCAAGAGCGACGGCTAACGGAATAGCTAGAGTAAGAGCGACCCCGGTACCCAAAACAATGGGTAGCCGGGGTCGCCCATACCTCTGAAAGTTTTTACTCACTTGGCCGGTCAGTGGCCCTCTGAGGGGCAGAGGAGGTTTGCTAAGATCTGTAGCGCTTCCTCAGCAGTGATCTCGCCGGGATTGACGCGTGCTGGGAGCACGTATATCCTCCCCTCACGGATTGCCCTGACTCCTTGCCATTCCGGAGCTGTGCGGTAGTAATTGAGCAACTCATCTTCTGCTTTGCTACTTCCCGCAGCGCGCACGATAAATACATCGGGATCGGCCTTCATGATGGCCTCGATATCGAATCTCACCCACGTGGAGCGGCCTGCGCCTGGAAGACCCTGCGGGACAACGTTTTCCAAGCCCAGTCGGACTAGAAGTCCGTGGTACATCCCGGTTGGTTGTGAGACCAGCACTGATTCCGCTCCACCCTGCACAACGATGGCGGTGTGGTAGCCGCACCTGGCTACTTGCTCCCGGAGTTTCGCGCTGAGGGCGTCCAGCCGAGCGGCGTAGGCTTTCCCGGCGTCTTCCCGCCCCACCACTTGAGCAATGAAAAGAACTCTCTCGAGCAAGGGATCTGAGAATTTCTCGGGGTCTATGAAGAACACAGCTGCTCCGCTCTTCTCAAGTGCTTCAAAGAGCGGAACATGTAGACGAGTATTAGCGATAATCAGATCTGGAGCTAGCGCATAAATTACCTCCAGATCAGGAGCTTTCTCGCTCCCAACACTCGGCAACACCCTGATTTCTTCCTCATAGGTATACTCTTCGACCCGACCAATGGGCAAAACCCCGAGTTCAAGGAGGTCTCTAATAAATGCTCGATGCAAGGCCAAGACACGTTGCGGTGATGGGGGGAGCGCTACCGCTCGCCCTAGGTGATCCACGAGCACTCGTGTCTCCAAAGCCCAGCCGCGAAGGCCTCCCACCAAGGAAAACAAAACCACAGCTACCAAGACGAACTGCACCGAACGCGCAAAAGCTCCTTTCATTTTGCCTCCTTTCTGATTTGTTGATAGAAAGCGCGCTCGTGATGGAACGCGCTCTCTGGGATCACTACGGAGCGGCCGCAAGCTTGGCACTTACAGATGTGGACTTGGATGCCGTAAACCTCGGCCAATGTGCTAGGAGTGATAACCTCTTCCGGGATGCCGGAGGCTATGACCCGACCAGAATTAAGAAGGTAGGCCCGGTCGGCTACGGCCATAACATGGTTCACATCTTGGAAGACCGTGATGACAGTCTTCCCGTATTCCGAAACTAAATCGGAAAGTAAGCCCAACAGGTCCCACTGGTGTTTGATGTCGAGAAAGGTCACCGGTTCGTCCAGGAGTAGAATCTGGGTATCTTGGGCAAGGACCATGGCAATCCATGCCCGCTGTTGCTCGCCACCGGATAGGGAGCTTATATCCCTATGTTCTAGGTTCTCGAGGCGGAGATAGCCTAAGGCCCAGCGGACCTTGTCCAGGTCGTGTGGGGCAAGAACCCAGCCTGACCGCTGGTGAGGGCTGCGTCCACGGGCGACGAGTTCACCCACGGTGATGTAACGGAGCGGCGGGCGTGTCTGCGGAAGGAATGCCACCAGTTGCGCTAAACGACGCCGGGGGTAGGAGGCCAAGGGAGCTCCTAAAAGACGGATGGACCCTTCCTGGGGTTGGAGGAGTCCGGCTAACAAGCGAAGCAGAGTAGTTTTTCCTGAGCCGTTAGGGCCGAAGAGGGCCACAATTTCCCCCGGGCAAGCCTCGAGTTCTACATCCTCAAGCCTCCATTGATCATGGTAGTTAAACCACACGTGTTGAGCCTCGATGACGGGCATATCTCGCGCCAGACGGCTCGCTTCCTTGACCCAGAAGTTACGTGCCCGCATAGCTTTCTCTACAAGATGAAATTGAGAACAATTATTTATTTCGCCGAAAGTATACAACAGTAGCCATCCACTGTCAAGAGCGGGAGGCTTGCTGCACAAATCTTGGTTCCCTCCCCAGCTCGGAGGGATATTTGTGCATGTCTTTAGCAAAAACAGGAGGCTTGGAAGTTTATAGTCCAGCGTGGAATAAGCAGGCACTTCTGACTAGAGCAGTGCAATAGCACAGAATACAATGGACTAGATGGGGTTCGCTGGCCGGATCCGCTCAGGCTCGATTGGGTTTTGGCGCTGCATAGGTCACGAGGCGCGGATCGCCTCGGGCAAGCTCCAGCGCCCGCAGGGCACTCCGTTCTTTGTCCTTCACCTCGAGCATAAGATCGAAATCGTAGGAACGGCTTTCCTCAAGAAAACGCCGAAAATGCTCCTCGTCCAAAGCATAGGCGTGGCTTCCCGTACGCCCTCCGGAAAGGGGCGAAGAGTAGTCCACGATAGGTAGTCCATCCTCCGGCCCCCAAGTCTCCTTCTGGCATTCCAAGGCCTCCGCCAGCGTCCTCCCATCCGGATTCAGCTCGTGATGGAAGAAATCAAACACCACGGGAATCCCGGTCTCACGATGGAGGAGCAGCACGTCGGAAAGGGTATAGAACCTCTCGTCGTTTTCCAAAACCAGGCGCCTTTTTACTCCCTCCGGAAGCGCCTCGTAAGCACGGAGAAAGCGTTCCATGGCCTTCTTTTTGTTTCCATAGACGCCGCCCACGTGGATCTGAATTTTGGCCGAACTATCCAAGCCCAAGAGATCGAGCACGCGGGCGTGGTAGAGGAGATCGGCGACGGCAGCCCTTCCCACCTCCGGCCGCGGGGAATTGAGAAGGGTATATTGCCCGGGATGCATGGAGATTCGCATCCCAAAGTCGCGCATGAGGGCGCCAATCCGCGCGAATTCCGCCTGGAACTCCTCATCCCACGGAAAGCGGTTCTCCGGATGAGAGGCCAAGGGAACAAGATCCGAGGTGATGCGCAAAAAGAGAAGCCCGTGTT
>Ga0080004_1113727_pt1 | contig 20507 bp, 22 predicted proteins | sample WasSprMetagenome_FD_69207 | JGI IMG/M metagenome (GOLD analysis project Ga0080004, IMG submission 69207) | Sulfidic aquatic microbial communities from Washburn Spring, Yellowstone National Park, USA - WS (SPADES assembly) (version 2) | ecosystem: Environmental > Aquatic > Thermal springs > Hot...
CCCGTAGGCGCAGGCCCCCCCCTCCCCCCTCCCGAACTCCCTCACGGTCCTTCCCACCGCCCTCAGCAGGGAGAGGGCCTGCTCCGCCTTTCTGGAGCCCTTCAGCCCCACCTTCACCAGATCGGCCCCGGCCTGCAGGGCGCCCAGGGCGGCCAGGGAGGCGCTCCCCGGGAGGTGGGGGAAGTCCCCTATGGCGGCGCTGACGGGGAGGTGGGCCGGAACGATCCTTCTAACCTCCGAGATCACCCAGGGGAAGCCCGCACCCAGCGATCCCTCCTCCGGGTTCTTCACGTCCACCACGTCCGCCCCCCCCTCCACCGCCAGGAGGGCCTCCTCCACGTCCCTGACGCTCACCAGCAGGAGGGTCAAGGTCTCCCCACCTTAGAGGGGCCCCCACCGTTAAAACGGTTCAAAAGACCTCCCCCTCCTGCACGTAGCTCCTCCCGGTGCGCAGGGCCACCTCCGCCTTCTGCAGCTCCCTTCCCAGGTAGGCGGCGTGGGAGGGATCCCTCACCACACCCTCCTCCAGGATGCTCCTGCAGATCCCCTCCGCGCTCCTCCCCCTGAAGACCTTCTCGGCCCTCCTGCCCCGGTAGAGCACGGCCCTTATCTCCCCCCCCTCCACCCTTATCCTGAAGAAGCACCCCCCCTCCAGCGCGGTTTTCTCCCCCCCGCTCCTTTCCTCCACGGTCTGGGCGGAGCTCTCGGCGGAGGGATCGTAGGGCTCCTCCCTCCTCCTCTTCTCCTTGAGGAGCAGGAGGTCCAGGCCCAGATCCTTGGGGACGGAGCCCCTCTCCCTCGCCAGGATCATCATGTCCCTGGCCCTCCTCAGCTCCGCCACGCTCCCCCTGGTCTTGTCGCTGGCCTCCACGGTGAGGAGGAGGCTCACCCCGGCCTCCATCCCCATTCCCGCCAGCAGGGCCAGCATGCCCGGGGAATCGGCGTCGCAGAGCTCCACCACGTTCCCCACCCCCATCAGCAGGGGCAGCCCGGGCTCCTCCTCCCTCAGCTCCGCCAGCACCCTCAGGGAGTCCAGGAAGCCCAGGTTGAGGGGCTCCAGCACCGGATCCGCCACCACCTTCTCAAAACCCCTCCTCCTGGCCTCCCCCACCAGCTCCAGCAGCTCCGCCTTCCTCCTCTCCGGCTTCCCCCTGGAGGGGATGAGCACCACCGCCGCGTCCGTCCTGCGGAACTTCCTGAGGGAGGAACGGTTCAGGCTCAGGAGGAGGTCCGCCCCCTCCTCCGCCGCCCGGTTCATCTCCTTCAGGTTCAGCGTGTCGATGCTCACCGGCACCCTGAGCTCCCGCTTCAGGAGGGAGACCAGCTCTCCCGCCTTCTCCGGGAGCTCCCTCCCCGCCACCATCCCCACGTCCAGGATCTCCGCCCCCTCCCTCAGGTACCGGCGGGCCACCTCCAGCACCTCCTCCTCCGGGAGGAGGGGGGCGTCGGGGATCTCCGCCACCACCCTCGGGGGGAAGGCCCCTCCCACCCCCAGCCTCCCCAGGAAGAAGGCCCCCCCTTTCTTCTCCGCCCTCCTCTCCGCCTCCCTGAGGAGCTCCTCCGCCCTCCTCCTCATCTCCTCCCTGAGGAGCTCGCAGGCGGGCACCTCCTTGGAAAGCTCCACCTTCCCCAGCCTCTCCAGCACCGGGGGAAGGTCGGCGGCATGTCTGGGCCCCCGGTAGGTGGGGATCCCCAGCCTCTTCTCCACCTCCGCGGGGTCGAACCTCACCATCCCGGGAAGGAGGAGGAGGTCGTACCCCCTGACCCCCCTCTTCTCCAGCTCCCTCACCGCCAGCTGGGGGGTGAGGAAGGTGGCCACGGGGACGGGGGCCACCACCACCTCCGCCTCCACCCCCTCCACCCTCGAGTACCTCCTGACCAGCGGTGCGGCCAGCCTCCCCGTCAGGAGGAGAACCCTCACCACATCCCCACCCTCCTCTCCACGGCCTCCAGGAGCTCGCGCGCCGTTTCGGCCTCCTTGGAGGAGGGGGCGAGCCTCAGGCACTCCTCCACCAGCCTCCTCAGCTCCTCCACCATCCTCCTCACCTTCATCCCCCTCTCCCTGGCCACCAGGATCCTGCTGGCCTTCACCGCGGCCTCCAGGAGGAAGAACTCGGACCTGAGGAAGGGCTTCACCCCGGGGGAGACCACCTCCACCCCCACCGCCCTGCAGAGGACCCGGGAGGCGGTGGAGGTGCCCAGCTCGTCCTCCACCTCCCTCTCCTCCACCTCCCTGACCCTCAGGTAGGCGTAGCCCCTCATCCCCCCTAACCTGGGGGTCCTCAGGAGGGCGGAGGGGAGGAACTCCAGCCTGGGAGGGGGGAGGAGGTTCCTGAGACCCACCCTCACCAGCAGGCTCACGTCATCCGTCACGTTCAGCACCCCCTCCCCCTCCCTCCTGAGGTTGGAGAGGGAGACGGAGGGGTGGAAGAGGAGCATCTCCACCTCCTCCTCCCCCCTGGCCCTCACCCCCACCGCGGCCGCGTGGGGGGAGGAGTCGGGGTTCAGGGTGGAGAGGATCACCTCCCCGGGTGAGTCCCTCAGGCCCAGCTCCCTAAGGGAGGCCATCAACAACGCTCCTCCTCTCCCTATTTAGCCACGGCTCAGGGCCTTATCCCCTCCAGCAGCAGGGCGAGCATCCAGGAGGAGGCGGTGAGGTCGGCGGTGGTACCAGGGTTGATGTCCTCCCTCCTGAACTCCTCATCCATCCTCCTCACCTCCCTCCTCCCCTCCTCCGTGAGCATTCCCCCCTTCTCCAGGGCCTCCCTGGCCCTCCTGCTGGCCTCCTCCGCCTTCCCCCTTCCCCTGATGCGGGCCACGAAGGTGTCGGGGCGGAAGGCCAGGAGCTCCAGGAAGGTCTGGACGGTGGTGGTGTTGATGCTGCCGGTTTCCCTGTAGATCCGGGTGAGGGTGGGGTAGCCGAACTCGAAGGTGATGGAGTAGTCCGTCACCCACTCCCTGGCCACGTCGTCCCACCCCGAGCAGATCCTCATCACCTCGTAGGCCGAGATCCCCCTCCTCCTCAGCTCCTCCTGGGAGCGGGGGTCGTTCACGTCCAGCTCCTCCAGCCTCCCCAGGCCGGCGGGCTCGGCCAGCAGGACGGTCTGGTAGAGCCCCACCGCGTCCTCCGGGGTGGTGGCCCGGAGGAGCTCCGAGAGGCGCCTGCGCAGGGATCCACCCTCCACCCTCCCCTCCTCCGCCAGCGTCCAGCCGGCGGCGGAGGTGAGGGGTACCAGCAGGAGGATCGTTCCCAGGTTGGTGTTCCCGTCCCTCTGCCACCTCCTGGTCTCCCCCATGGCCTCCCTCATGATCCCCCCCAGCCCCACCTCCCCCCTGGAGAGCTCCCCCCTCCCCACCGAGAAGCCCCTCCTGGCGGCCAGCAGCATGGCGGGGCCTATGGCGATGGTGCTGGCCACGAACTGCTCGAAGGTGGAGTCGGGGAAGTCGGAGGTGCGGTGGACGTTCCCCGGCTTGGGGTGGCCGCACACCTCCAGGGCTGAGGCCAGCTGGGCCATCCTGGCCAGGTCCTCGGGGGTGAGCAAGCTCTCCTCCTACCGGGGGAGGGATCCCTTTTTTCCCTTTCTAGCCGGAGAGCCTCCTGAGGTCCTCCAGAAGCTTCAGGAGCTCCGGGCGGGTCAGCCTGTAGTACACCCTCTTCCCCTCCCTCCTGCTGGAGACCAGCCCGCACCTCCTCATCTCCCTCAGGTGGTGGGAGATCAGGGGCTGAGGCCTCCTGAGCTCCCTGACCAGCTCGCACACGCACCTCTCCTCTCCCCCCAGCAGGAGGAGGAGGCGGTACCTGGTCTCATCGCTCAGGCACCTGAGGATCCTGAGCTCCCTGGGTGCGCCCATCCTCCCTCCTCCCCCTCTATTCAAAAAAGCCCCTGGTCTTCCTGCACAGGAGCACCAGGAAGAGCATGAGGGGGACCTCGGTGAGCACCCCCACCACGGTGGCCAGGGCGGCCCCCGACTCCACCCCGAAGAGGGAGATGGCCACCGCTATGGCCACCTCGAAGTGGTTGCTCCCCGCTATGATGGCGGCGGGGGCGGCATCCTCGTACCCCAGTCCCATGATTTTGGCGGCTAGGTAGCTCAGCGCGAAGACCAGGAGGATGTTGGCGAAGATGCCAGCCGTGATCATCCCTATGATGCCCGGTATCTCCGTGATCAGGTGGCCCTGGTAGGCGAAGAGGATGACCAGGGTGATGAGGAGGGCGGCTATGGCCGATCTCCCCAGGGCGGGAACCAGCCTCCTGCTGAACCACTCCTCCCCCCTGCTCTCCAGGACCCTCTTCCTGGTGTAGTAGCCCGCCACCAGGGGGGTGCAGATGTAGACGGCCACGGACAGGGCGATGGTCTTCCAGGGAACCTCGATGCCGGACCCCCAGCAGGAAGGTGGCCAGGGGGGCGTAGAGGAAGACCATGCTGAGGGAGTTGATGGCGGTCATCACCAGGGTGTGCCTCATGTTGCCCCTGGCCAGGTAGCTCCAGACCAGCACCATGGCGGTGCAGGGGGCCACCCCCAGCAGGATCATCCCCGCCCTGTACTGCTCCACCTGCTCGGGGGAGAGGAAGCCGGAGAAGAGGTGGGCCAGGAAGAGCCAGGCGAAGAGGGTCATGGTGAAGGGCTTCACCGCCCAGTTCATGAAGAGGGTTAGGCCTATGGGCTTGGGGGAGCGGCCCGCCCTCTTGATCTCCTCGAAGCTTATCTGCACCATGATGGGGTAGATCATGGCGAAGAGGCAGACCGCGATGGGGATGGAGACGTGGGCCACCTCCACCCTGGCCAGCGCGTCCGAGATCCCGGGGAAGGCCCTGCCCAGGAGGATTCCGACCGTGATGCAGAGGGCCACCCAGACCGAGAGGTACTTCTCCCAGAGGCCCAGTCCCCTCTTCGCGGCCATCCAAATATGTAGCCAGATTGATATTTAAAGCTCCCCGGTTCAGCCCGGGCGGCTCAGCCCTTCCTCGAGGAGGCCTCCAGCTCCCTCATCAGCTTCCTGATCTCCTCCAGCGGGGGGAAGGAGATGGCTTCGGAGGGGCAGAGGTTGGCGCAGTAGCGGCAGCCCACCACGCACTCGTAGGGGTGCGCCACCCTGGGCTTCTCCCCCTCGTCCCACCCGTAGACCCCGTGGGGGCAGGAATCGACGCAGGTCCTGCATCCCGTGCACTTCTGGTAATCCACCGTGGGGAACCAGGGTATCTTCTCCCGGGGGATCATCTTCCCGAAAGACCCTCCACGGCCTTCCTCACCCTTTCCATGGCTTCCTCCGTGGAGAGGTTCCTCAGGTCCAGGGCCACCGCCTGCTCCTCGAAGTTTCCCCCGGCCTCCTTGAAGGCCTGGGAGAACATCTTCTTCTGCATCCTGGGATCGCACCCCCCTATCACGTACTTCTCCCCGGGCCTGATCAGGTCCCTCTGGTCTGCGGATGATACCCTCGCATAGATCACCGCCCGGTTTTTTGGGGCTTGCTGGCCCAGCAGGCGTCTGATTTCGCTCTCGGGGATGAGGTATCGCTTCGTTGGCGTCCTGATGGCCTTGATTCTCCCCGCATAGATCCAGCGCTTTATGGTGATGAAGGAGATCCCCAAGAGCTTCGCTGCCTTGCCTGTTGAATAGAGTTTTTCCTCGCGCGTCTCCATCTGTGACATCATAGGATATTGTTTCAGGTAACAGCTACAACACCCTCTGGGACCCCGGGGCCTGGCCGGAGCCCCCCATCTGCGAGAAACTCTCCCTCAGGGTGAAGGAGCCCTGGAGGCCCGAGCTGAGCAGGGAGGAGGCCGAGGCCCTGGAGCGCATCAGGAGGGCGGCGGAGAGGGTTGGGAAGGCCCGCCGCTCCGGCTAGGCTCCTCCTGGGAGGCTTCCCCCTTCACCTCCCTCCCCAGCAGGAGGGTGAGGAGGGCCCGCTGGTCCACCTCCGCCCTGGTCCTCCACCCCACGTACAGGATCCCCTGCTCGTCCTCGGAGAGGTAGCCCATCCTTATGAACCTCTCCAGCGTGGGCTCCACCCTGAACTTGGGGAACTTCTCCTCCAGGATGCCCTCCACCTCCTTGAAGGGGGCCTTCCCCCCCTTGGCCAGCAGGTGGGCCAGGGCCACGGTGAGCATGGCCAGGTCGTCTATCCTCCACCCGAAGGTCCTGGCCTCCGTCAGGGTGGGGTGCCCCTTCAGGGTGAGGAAGTACCGGTCGTTCTCCGGCTCCCCCTCGCTCACCCTCCTGATGGTCAGCCCCAGCTTGTTCACCTCCTCCTCCAGCACCTGCAGGATCTTCTCGTAGTCCCTCCCCAGCGCCCTCTTCAGCTCCCACCCCCTGGCCCCCGGCTGGGCGTGGTGCTTGAAGAAGAGGAGCTGGGCCGCCCTGGCCAGCTTCTCCCTCAGCTCAGCCTCTCCTCCCTCTTCCACGTTTTTCCCTCCACTTCTCCTCCGATAGGGAGACGGGAACGGACATGCTCTCCTCCCTCCTCTGGGGAGAGGAGTAGGGGAAGAGGAGGAGGTCGTCCTCCAGGGGCTTCAGCTCCATCCCCGCGTACCCGTAGCTCACCAAGAAGCTCACCAGCCACGCCCTCCTCACCGTCTCCTCGAAGGTGGGGGCGGAGATGAACCTCCAGTAGGAGATGCCCTTCTCCCCCGCGCTCCTCTTCAGCTCCTCCCAGAGCTCGGTCAGGAGCCTCTCGAACTCCTCCCTCCTCAGGATGCCCATCCTCTGAAGCTCCTCCAGGGGCAGCTCCCCCACCCCCTCCCCCCCCTCCCCCAGCTCCCTCCTCCTCTCCTCCAGGGGGGGGAGGTTGGTCCAGTACTCCTTGGCCTCCGAGAGGGCGGGGAGGGAGAGGGCCTCCAGCTCCACCGTGGGGTGCCAGGCCTCCACCAGGATCTCCGCCAGCTCCCTGGGCGACATCACCTGCACCTTCAGGGAGATCAGGAGGGGGTCCAGGTAGAGGAGGGAGGAGCGGTGCCTGATCCACTCCCCCTGCCTGAGGATCACCTCCGTGAGTCCCACCAGCGCCTGCAGGTCCAGGTACAGGTCCTGGAGGTCCCTGAGCTTGGGGAGCAGCTCCCTCAGCCTCTGCAGGAACTCCCCCACCCGCACCTCGAAGGGGTCCAGCTCGTTCCTCCTGACGCTCTCGCAAAGGTCGATGACCCTGAGCAGCAGCTCCCTCCTCTCCCTACGCACCGGTCACCACCCTCACCTGGGAGATCCCCCCCACGTTCTGGACCATCACGATGTTGGGCACCTCCTTCACCTCCAGCAGGTACCCCGGGGTGATCACCAGGTACTGCACCTCCTCACCCCTGGTGGTCTCGATGATGGAGCGGAAGATGGCCTCGCGGTTGCGGGGATCCAGGTGGGTCTCGAACTCGTCAATGGCCCGGAGGGGGGACTTGATCTGCTTCTGGAGGGCCAGCAGGAAGAACATGATGGCGGTGGTCCTCTCCCCCCCGCTCTGGGTGTAGGCGTCCAGCAGCTGGGGGGAGGCGCCCCTGAAGCCCACGTAGAGCTCCAGGCCCGCCCCCTCGATGTCCTCCGGGTTGACCAGCCTCAGGTCCCCCCTGGCGTTCACCCTCTCCAGCAGTCTAACGTATTCCTCCCTCACCTGCCTCAGCAGCTTCTCCACCTCCCTCCTCCAAAGCCTCTTCCTCTCCTCCACCTCCTCCAGGGCCTTCCTCCTGTTCTCCTCCGCCAGCCTGGCCCTCTCCCTGAGCTCCTCCATGGTGGCCCTGTAGTTGAGGTACATCTGCTCCACCTCCGGGGAGACCTCCCCCAGGGTGCTGAGGTGGGCTCCCACCACCTTCAGCTCCTCCAGCACCTCCTGGGGCTTTCTCTTCGTTTCCACCCTGCTCCCCACGGCCTCCGCCTCCCTCCGCAGCGTTTCCGCCTCCCTCCTGGCCCTCCTGATCTCGCCGGAAAGGGAGTCCATCTCCCTCAGCAGCAGCTCCTGCCTGAGCTCCAGCAGGGCCTCCCTCACCCTGCTCTCCACGTACTTCCCCCTCCTCTCCGAGAGCTCCCCCCTCAGCCTGGCTATCCTCCCCCTGGCCTCCCCTATCCTGGCCTCCACCCTCTCCCTGTCGTAGGGGGGAAGGGTGAGGGCACCCAGGCCGGACAGCCTCTCCGCCAGGGAGAGGTACACCTCGCCCTCAGCCCTGAGCTTCTCCGCCGCGATCAGCTCCTCGTAGGAGGCCTCCAGCTCGAACTCCAGCTGGCCCACCTCCCTCTCCAGCTCCTCCCCCCTGCTCTTCTCCCTCCCCGCCTCCCCCCTCAGCTCCTCCAGCTGGACCCTCAGCTCCTCCAGCTCGGCCTCCAGCCCCCTCAGCTCCTCCTCCCTCCTCAGGTACCTGGACCACCTGTACTCCGCCTCCAGCTCCTCCTTCCTCCTCTCCAGCTCCCTCTTCCTCTTCAGCCTCTCGTACTCCCCCTCCCAGTACCTGAGGGTCTCCTCGGCCTTCTCCAGCAACCTCTTCACCGCCTCCTCCTCGCTCAGGGTGTGGGAGAGCTTCTGGAGGGCGCTCAGGATGTTCTCCCTGTACTCGTGGAGCCCCACCGCCTCCTCCACCAGCTTGAGCCTCTCCCTCTGATCGATGGCCCCGAAGGTGTCCACCATGTTCTGGTGCATGATGATGAGCATGTTGTCGGGGTTCAGGGAGAGGTGCTTCAGGAACCTGAGGAGCTCCCCCTTGGTGATGCTCCTGGAGTTTATCTCATGCCAGTAGGTTCCATCCCTGCTCAGGTACCGGGAGAGCACCACCGTGTCGGAGTTGAAGCCCGGGAGGGGCCTCTTCCCGTTCCTGGGGGTGTTGTCGAAGACCACGCTCACCCTGGCCAGGTCCTTTCCCCTCTGGATGAGGTCGCTGAGCCTCCTGGACCTCTCCGTGTAGGTCTGGCCCAGGGCCACCGAGAGCCCCAGCAGGATGGAGGATTTGCCCGCTCCGTTGGGGCCGCACACCAGGTTCAGCCCCCGCCGGAGGGGTATCCTGCTGTAGGAGTGGCTCATGAAGTTCTCCAGGATGAGCTCCAGGATCGTACCCACCACCTCCAGCATATGCTTTTTCCCCAGCTTTAAAGGTGGAGAGGAAAGGGTCGGCGAGTGAGCATCCCGGCTCCCGCAGGGGGTCTGCTTCCCCATCCACCCTCCTTGCGGAAGGACCCCCCGCGGTAGAGTTAAAGCCCCCCGAGGAAGTATTTCGGGTACCGGCATGGTTCTGGCCGTCAAGGTCTTCGAGATCAGGGAGAAGATGGAGCTCCCCCTCATGGTGCGCAAGCTGAAGGACTTCAGGGAGGAGGAGCCCTACGAGAGCGGGGGGAAGAAGCTGAGCCTGAGGACGGAGGTTCTGGACCTGAAGGTGGAGGAGGGGGGCGTGACGGGAGTCTTCAGCAAGGACTTCGTGCTCAGCCGCTACTACCGCCGGGGGGTGGTGGAGGTGCCCGTCACGGAGGAGGTGCCCTTCTGGATAAGGCCCTTCAGGGGGAGGACCTTCCTCACGGTGCTGGCCCCCTCCAAGGCCAGGGGGGTGAAGAAGCTCCTCACCAACTACGTGGCCAACAAGCTGAGCGAGGTCCTGTTCCTTAAGACGGGGGCCATCGTGGAGGGGAGGATAACGCACGAGACCCTCAGGGAGCTGCACGAGTCCAACCCCCAGGCCACCAAGCTCATCTGGTTCGACGACATTGATATCCCCAACGTGGGGAAGGTGGCGCTGGCGGGCTCGGCCCTGGCCGACAGCAGGCTCTACCGGGAGTACCTGGAGCACGGGAAGATCTGGTACGCGGTCTTCGAGTTCAAGAAGTACCACATGGTGGTGGGGATCACCCGAAACTGCGTGGTGACCACCTTCAGCAGGGTGGAGCTGAAGGACTTCCTGGAGTGCGTGTTCGGGGAGATTCTACCCCTTATCTCCTGAGCCCTTCTTCTTCCTGAGCTCCCTGCCCAGCTCCCTGCCGGAGGCCAGGACCTCCGAGCTCAGGAGCAGGTTCGCCATCTTCTTCGGTTTTTTCGGAATGCTCTCCAAAGAAGAGAGGGTAGGGTGAGCTTTTTTGAGTTTCGGGGGAAAGTTTAAGGGGCCCCGGTAGCTCAGCCGGCAGAGCAACCGCCTTGTAAGCGGTGGGTCGTGGGTTCGATTCCCACCCGGGGCTCCTGAGGGTTTTTAGGGAGGGGAAGGTTTTTATGCGAGTAAGGGGAAAAAAAATAATGTCCTCTCCTCCCGAGAGAAAAGGGGAGAAGGCCTTCCAGGAAAGGGGTCAGATAGAGGCCAGGGAGAGGGAGTACGTAAGGGAGCTGTACGCGGTTTCAGCCAGGTTCTTGCCCCTGGAGAGGGAGAGGGTGCTCTACGCCAGTCTCAAGAAGACCTTCGGGGCCGATCCCTTCGCCCTGCAGGACTCCCAGATGTACAAGAGGGGAGGGTACAGGCAGTCCAAGAGGAAGCAGGAGTTCGCCAGGCTGGGAAGGCAGGTGGCGGTGGAGAGGGGGCTTCCCGCCTACAACCGGGCGGTGGGCCTCCCCATCGGGCAGAGGCAGCTGGAGCCCATCCTGATAGCCGGAACGAACATCATGGTGGAGCAGGACGACACCCACCACCTGAACAACGTGGCCATCCAGCAGATGCTGGACGACATAAAGAGGACGGTGATAGTGAACCTGGACATAGCCCACCGCATGCTCACCGTGAGGGCGGGGAAGGAGGTCACCCCCGAGACCATCAACCTCTACCTGGAGACCCTCCAGCACACCATGTGCGGCGGGGCGGTGGCCCAGGAGCACATGTCCGAGATCAACCCCCTCCTGGTCAAGGACGCCTACGCCAAGGTCATCACGGGCTCGGACGAGGTCAAGGACGCCCTTGACCGCCGCTTCCTCATAGACATAGACCAGCTCTTCCACCCCACCAGGGCGGAGAAGCTCAAGGAGGCCATAGGGGACGCCATCTGGATCGTCCTCCGCATCCCCACCCTGGCGGTGCGCATGGCGGACGGGGACGAGGCCGCCAGGTGGGCGGCCATGCAGAACACCATGGCCTTCATAGCCTCCTACGGCCTCTCCGGTGAGCACATCATCTCCGACCTGGCCTACTCCTTCAAGCACGCCAGGGTGGTGAGGATGGGAAACAAGATGTGGTACCAGAGGATGAGGGGGACCAACGAGCCGGGCGGCTTCCCGGACGGCTACATCTGCGACTTCATGCAGGCCGAGAGGGACCTCCCCGCCAGGAGGTTCCTGGAGGTGGCCCAGGAGGACGAGGAGGAGGCCAAGAAGTACCTGAGGGCAATGAACGAGGGGACGGGAGGAATAGCGGCGGTGATAGACAACTCCATCTGGCTGGGCTTCTACATGAGCGGGGGAATAGGCTTCTCCAACACGGTGGCCTCGGCCGCCTTGGCGGGCAACATCATAGAATCCTTCTCGGACGAGCTGGTGGAGCTCATCCACCGCTACACCATGGGGGTCAGGAAGGTACCGCCCAAGTGGGAAACGGTGAAGTTCATGGTGAACACCATCATCCAGTACACCATGGAGAGCTACGAGAAGTTCCCCACCCTGGCGGAGTTCCACTGGGGAGGGGCCCACAGGGTTTCCGTGATAGGCTCCGTAGCGGCCGCCACGGCCGGAATCCTGACCGGAAGCTCCACCATGGGGCTGATGGCCGCCCACTACTCCATAGCCCACGTGATGAAGGAGGGATGGCTGAGGACGGGCTGGGCGGGTCAGGAGATCCAGGACCACATAGGCCTGCCCTACCTGTGCAGCTTCAGACCCGAGGAGGGCAACCTGGTGGAGCTGAGGGGGCTCAACTACCCCATGCAGTCCTTCAGCGCCGCCCACGGGGCCATAAGGGCGGCGGCCGTTTACGCCGCCATGATAGGGAGGGGGAGCTCATGGTGCCTGAGCCCGGTGGTCAAGGTGGCCTTCGCCGATCCCCACCTGGTCTTCGACTTCAAGCATCCCAGGCTCTGCATAGCCAAGGCGGGGATAAGGCAGTTCATGCCGGCCGGGGAGAGGGACCCGGTGCTCCCGCCGCACTGAGGTGGGGGGATGAGGAAGATTCCCAGGTTGGAGGAGTGGTATCCCAACTTCAGCGAGGAATTTGAAAAGACCAAGCTCCCGTCCGTGATGGAGAGGGTGACCACGGAGGAGCCTCCCCTCCCCAAGGCCTCGCAGCCCCGTCCGGAGGGCTGGTGGAGGGAGTACCCCCATTCCCTCTGGATAGTGGACAGGGGGAGGGAGCCCACCGCCTACGAGCTGCTCCACGATTTCATCGTGGGAAAGGCCATGACCAGCCCCCTGGCCATCTCCATAGGAAGCACCCCACCCTCAAGGCTGATCCTCTTCGAGGTGAAGCATCCCACGAGGGGGGTGGAATATGCCAGGATCTTCCTGAACCCCACGGACGTGATGGAGGGATACGCGGAGGAGGAGCCGGATGTGGTGGTGAGGATAGGGTACTACGATCTGGTGGCCGTGCTGTGCGGGGAGCTTCCCCCCTTCAATCCCCTCTACGAGGGGAGGGTGGAGATCATAGGGAACACGGTGGCAGCCATAGACCTTTTATGTGATGTGTTGGAAGCTACTAACGGCAGGGAGGCCCCGCCAGGGAGTCCCACTCCCATCCCGAGGCCGGTGATGTGGCCTCTGGGCCATCCCTAGGTGAGAGGATGAAGGCGAAGACGGCGAAGGAAACGGTGGACCTGTACGACGACCTGGGGAACTGCGTGGGCAGGGAGATACCTCTCCAGGCCCTCTCTCCCCTCTACAACCCCTACATGAGGGAGGTCCTGGATCTCTTCAAGAGGCTGGCAGTCATAGATCTGGGCAAGCTGGAGGTGCTGATGAAAAAGGGAATGGCCGGCTGGGAGACCGTGGTGGGGCAGGACGAGAACAGGATGCCCTGGTACGGCAGGGATCTCCCGCTGGTGGACAGGGCCAAGGAGATCGTGGAGAGGATCAAGGAGAAGGTGGAGAAGTACGGTGATGGGGAGCCGCTGGTGGAGGGGGCGGGGAAGTACATCATAGTCAAGATCCCCCGCCGGATGATGGAGATCTCGGCCAGCAGGGATCCCACCCTCACCTGGACGGCGGTGGCCCTCTGTCAGGCGGTGGCCGAAACCTTCAACATGACCCCGGAAACGGACCCCGACGGCTGCAACATGCTGAAGGGAGCGGTTTTCGGGAGGTACCCGCAGTCCCCCGAGTTTCCCCCCGGCGGGCCGGTCTCCACCTTCCTTAAGCAGAGCAACACGGTGGACGGGCTGGGATCGGGCTTCAAGGCCATCATGGTCAACCATCTGGTGGCCCTCTGCAACAAGAGGACCCTGGACGCGGTGGCCCTGACCACCATCCTCGAGCAGGCCGCCCAGTGGGAGATGGGGAACGCGCTGGGATGGTTTGAGAGGTACCAGCTCCTGGGTTCCGCCTACCAGGGATTCAACGCCAACAACCTGGTGCTGGATCTGGTGAAGGAGAACAGGGAGGGGACGATAGGGGATGTGGCCTACAGCGTGGTGAGGAGGGCCTTGGAGGACGGGGTGATCAAGGTCAAAAGAACCCTCCCCTCCGGATACAAAATTTATTCCACCAACGACTACCCCCTCTGGAACGCCTACACCTGCGCAGCCGTTCTGGCAGCCGTCATAGTGAACGTGGGGGCGAGCAGGGCGGCGCAGAGCGTCTCCACCGTGATAGGATACTTCGGTGACCTCCTCCTCATGGAGACGGGCGGCTTGCCCGACCCCGACGCCGGCAGGGTGGAGGGGACGGGGCAGGGATTCGCCTTCTACACCCACTCCATCTACGGTGGGGCCGGCCCCGGGGCCTACACCCTCGATCACGTGATTCCCAGGCACGGGTCTGGCTTCGTGGGTCCGTGCATCGTGGCCGGCATGTGTTTGGACTCGGGCACCCAGCTCTTCTCGCCCGAGATGACCTCGGCCAGCTACTTCAAGATAAGGGAGAGGCTGCCCCTCCTCCACGAGCCCCTGAAGAAGGTGGCGGAGGCGGCGGAGAGGATAAAGCCAGAGGTGATGAAGGGGTGAAAGGATGGCGGAGGGAAAGGTGAAGTACGAACCGCAGATCTACCCCGGTAAGGACGAGACCTCGGAGAGGCGGAGGAAGCTCTGGGACAAGAGGAGGAAGCTGGCCAAGTACAGGGAGATCTCGGACGACGACATCACCCGGCTCCTGGGGCACAGGGCGGTGGGGGCCCTCTACCCAAGCGTGCACCCCCCCCTGGAGGAGCTCATCGAGGCCTACGATCCCATTAAGAACATCGTGGTTCCCACCCCCGGCGCGCGGGCGGGGGACAGGATAAGGTTCGTGCAGTTCGCGGACAGCTTCTGGCACCCCCCCATAGCCCCCCACGGGAGGCTGAGGCTCTACTTCAACAGGCTCAGGGGAATAGACGTGGTGGCCTACAGTGGAAGGTGCATCCTGGAGATGAGGGAGAGGGATCTGGAGGCGGCCATGAAGATGCTGCTGGAGACCGAGATCTTCAATCCGGCCAGAACGGCCCTCAAGGGAATCACCATCCACGGTCACTCCCTGAGGCTGGATGAGGACGGTCTGATGTTCGACGCCAGGAGGAGGTACATCCTGGACAAGTCCACGAGGGAGGTGGTCTACATCAAGGACCAGATGGGGAGGGTGCTGGACAACCCGGTTCCCGTGGGGAGACCCCTCTCGGAGGAGGAGTGCAGGAAGCTGGACCTGGCCTACACCTGGGACACCCATCCCTTCAAGTCCAGGACGGAGGTGCTGGAGATCCTCTCCAGGGCCGCCAAGCTCAGGGTCCTGGCCGGCTTCAACCCGGAGCTCCTTACGGAAGAGATGTAGGGTGAGCTCTTGAGCAGCAAGCACTTGGAAGGGGTTAGCAGGGTCCTGAGTCCCGAGGCCTTCGAGGATTTCAAGAGAAGACTGAGCGGAACGGCGCTCGAGATAAGGGAAAAGCAGGCCGAGTACTACAGGGACACCTATCCCCCCGGCTACGAGCACATAGCCCCCGACGGGATGGCCACCGAGCCCTGGTACCTCAACTGGGTGAGGGAGAGGGGCGGTATAACGATGGAGGAGTACGACAAGCTGATTTACGAGGAGTTCGTGGAGTGGGCTTACAGGGTCATCCACGCCATAGGGATCTGCAAAAGGGCGGTGGCCGAGAAACCCCCGGTCTCGGAGCTGATCAAGGCCAAGTGGCTCTGCCACCTCAGCCATCCCCCGGCCTACATGGTCAGGCCCGATCTCGGCTTCTCCACCACTCAGATGCTGTACGGGAAGTACGCCACCACCATGTGGTGCCACGTGGACTGGTGGAGGGGAGAGTTCGTGTGGTTCCAGGGATACCACAACGAGGACGGGGTGCCGGTTCAGCACTGGATCATAGGGATGACCAAGGAGATCGTGCAGCACTTCGACGAGGAGGACAGGCAGAAGCTCCTCACGCCCAGCGACTTCATGGCGGTTCCCCCCGACGTCACGGCCCCCCTGGATAGAAGGCACCTGCGCACGGGCATAAAGCTGCGTGAGATACCCAAGAGGTCCCCCTACGATCTGGTGGAGTGGCTCAGGATGGCCAGGGACATCATAAAGGACCTGAGGGAGGAGATCTTCCCTAGGTGGACCCACGCCACCCTCTACATCTCCACCTCCCCCGGGAACATGGGCATAGCCTCCCAGCACACCTTCTGGACCGCCCAGTTCTGGGCCCTGGTCTGGATGGCCATGAACGCCACCAGGCTGATAGGGATCCCCATCATGTTCTACACCTACGAGCCCCTTCCCCCCATCCTCAACACCCTGCTGGCCCTTCCCGCGGAGCTCTGGGTGAGGAGACTGGAGGAGCTCTTCACCACGGGACCCAAGGGCCTGGTGTGTGATGCCATAAACAAGGTGATCACCCCGGAGAAGAAGACCCCCATGCTCCATCAGATGAGGGAGCTCTACCTCAAGGGCAAGGCGTTCAAGGGTCTGGCCATGCCCTACGACGAGGGCATCCCACCGCCCAAGGCCTTCTTCACCGCCTTGCCCGCCCCCGTCTACAGGGAGGTAAACATCGGGGATATCTTCGCCAACCCGGACAAGCTCCCGAAGGAGTACTGGGAGCTGCTGGAGTCGGAGGGAGGGGTGGACCGCAAGACGGGAAGGATCCCGCCCTACAACGAGGTTCCCAGGATCAAGTGGCTCTTCGACCCCACCATAGAGTGGCTGAAGCCCAGCGACTTCCCGCCCATAGACTGGAAGGAGGGGCAGGTCTGGCCCGTCGACATGACCAGGGAGAAGCTGCAGATCATGGTGGAGGAGGGTTACGACGGCTCGGGGGAGAACATCCTGCACTACTCCTGCCTGGCGGACAGGAAGATGGGGCAGGAGGGCAAGCTGGTCCTTTTGGGCACCACCCCCTACAAGCTGCCCGTGGAGTAGGAAAGCCTTTTATCCCTTTCCTCCTATTTTCTTAAACGTGGAGAAGAGAAAGGTCCTCGATGAGAGGGCCGGGCAGCTGGAAGCCCGGGAAAGGGAGTACGTAAGAGAACTCTACGCCCTCTCCAAGAAGTATTTGGAGGTGGAGAAGGAGAGGCCCCTCTACTCCATCATGCAGAAGACCTTCGGGGCCGATCCCTTCGCCCTGCAGGACTCCCAGATGTACAAGAGGGGAGGGTACAGGCAGTCCAAGAGGAAGCAGGAGTTCGCCAGGCTGGGAAGGCAGGTGGCGGTGGAGAGGGGGCTTCCCGCCTACAACCGGGCGGTGGGCCTCCCCATCGGGCAGAGGCAGCTGGAGCCCATCCTGATAGCCGGAACGAACATCATGGTGGAGCAGGACGACACCCACCACCTGAACAACGTGGCCATCCAGCAGATGCTGGACGACATAAAGAGGACGGTGATAGTGAACCTGGACATAGCCCACCGCATGCTCACCGTGAGGGCGGGGAAGGAGGTCACCCCCGAGACCATCAACCTCTACCTGGAGACCCTCCAGCACACCATGTGCGGCGGGGCGGTGGCCCAGGAGCACATGTCCGAGATCAACCCCCTCCTGGTCAAGGACGCCTACGCCAAGGTCATCACGGGCTCGGACGAGGTCAAGGACGCCCTTGACCGCCGCTTCCTCATAGACATAGACCAGCTCTTCCACCCCACCAGGGCGGAGAAGCTCAAGGAGGCCATAGGGGACGCCATCTGGATCGTCCTCCGCATCCCCACCCTGGCGGTGCGCATGGCGGACGGGGACGAGGCCGCCAGGTGGGCGGCCATGCAGAACACCATGGCCTTCATAGCCTCCTACGGCCTCTCCGGTGAGCACATCATCTCCGACCTGGCCTACTCCTTCAAGCACGCCAGGGTGGTGAGGATGGGAAACAAGATGTGGTACCAGAGGATGAGGGGGACCAACGAGCCGGGCGGCTTCCCGGACGGCTACATCTGCGACTTCATGCAGGCCGAGAGGGACCTCCCCGCCAGGAGGTTCCTGGAGGTGGCCCAGGAGGACGAGGAGGAGGCGCTGAAGTACTCCCGCGCCATGCATGAGGGGATAGGGGGAATAGCGGCGGTCATAGACAACGTGCTCTGGCTGGGCTTCTACATGAGCGGGGGGATAGGCTTCTCCAACACGGTGGCCTCGGCCGCCTACTCCGAGGTGATGAACGAGATCTCGATGGAGCTGATAGAGCTCTCCCACCGCTACATGCAGGGGGTGAGGAAGGTTCCCCTCCGCTGGGAGACCGTCAGGACGATGGTCAACTCCATCATCCAGTACACCATGGAGAGCTACGAGAAGTTCCCCACCCTGGCGGAGTTCCACTGGGGAGGGGCCCACAGGGTCTCCGTGATAGGCTCCATAGCGGCCTCCTCTGCAGCCATGCTCACCGGAAGCTCCACCATGGGGCTGATGGCCGCCCACTACGCCATCGCCTTCGCCATGAAGGAGGGATGGCTGAGGACGGGCTGGGCGGGTCAGGAGATCCAGGATCACCTGGGCCTGCCCTACCTGTGCAGCATGAGACCCGAGGAGGGCAACCTGGTGGAGCTGAGGGGGCTCAACTACCCCATGCAGTCCTTCAGCGCCGCCCACGGGGCCATAAGGGGAGCGGCCGTTTACGCCGCCATGATAGGGAGGGGGAGCTCATGGTGCCTGAGCCCGGTGGTCAAGGTGGCCTTCGCCGATCCCCACCTGATCTTCGACTTCAAGCACCCCAAGCTCTGCATAGCCAAGGCGGGGATAAGGCAGTTCATGCCGGCCGGGGAGAGGGACCCGGTGCTCCCGCCGCACTGAGGTGGGGGGGATGGGCAAGCTTCCCTCCCTGAAGGAGATGTATCCCAAGTTCGCGGAGGAATTCGAGAAGACGAAGCCCCCCTCCGTCTTGGAGAGGGTCACGCCTGAGGCTCCTCCTCCCCCCAGCTTCTGCCTTCCCCGGCCGGACGGTTGGTGGAGGCAGCCGCCCTACTCCAAGTGGATTCAGGACAGGGGGAGGGAGCCCACCGCCTACGAGCTTCTCCTGGACTTCATCATCGGGAGGGCCATAAGTAGCCCCAAGGCCATGGAGCTGGCGAGCTCCGCCCCCTCCCGCCTGATAGTGTACGAGATCGAGCACCCCCAGAGGGGCACGGAGTTCGTCAGGATGTTCCTGAACCCCACGCAGGTGATAGAGGGTCCCCCGGAGGAGGAGCCGGACCTCTGGATCAAAATGAACTACTACGACTTCGTCCCCGTGCTGGGGGGGGAGATAAGCGTCTTCAACGCGGTCTACGAGGGAAGGGCCACCATCCTGGGAAACACCACGGCCGGGCTGGATCAGTACGACGTGATGACGGCCATCCTAGGGTTTGAGATTCCCAGGCCCAGGTGCTGGCCCAGGGGACACCCCTGAGCGGGCTTGGCCCTCCAGCCTCTCCCTCATCCTCTTGTACTCCATCAGCTTGGAGTAGGCCCTTCCGGCGTCCTCCGGGGAGAAGTACACCGGGATGTGGTGCTTCCGGAGGAGCTTGACGGGTCTGGACTTGTCCAGGGGCTTGAGGGCCACGGCGAAGACCACCTTTCCCTTCCGGTTGAGGGCTATGAGCCTCTTGATGAGGGGAAGCTGGACCTCCCTCACGTAGACCTTCCTCAGCTCCGGGTCCAGGAACCTGGTGGCGTAGGCGTCCAGCCCACCCAGGACGATCAGACCCCCGGCCTCCCACTTCTCCAGGGTCTTCAGGATCTTGAACTCCAGGCTGGGGTCCAGCTCGGCCACCGTGTCTATGGGGTTGCCCCTGCTCCAGTAGGGCGGCATGTAGGAGTTCAGCTCCTCCAGGATCTCGGGGGGAGGCTGGGGCACCTCCACCAGTCCCTCCCTGCAGGCGTCGGTGGCGGCCACCCCCCATCCCCCTCCCCTGGTGAGGATGATCACCTGGTTGTTCTTGGGCAGGGGCTGCTCCAGGGCCATGGCCACCTTCAGCAGCTCCTCCGTGTCCTCCGCCTCCACCACCCCCGCCTGCCTGAAGACCCCCCGGTAGACCTGCAGGGAGCCCGAGAGGGAGCCCGTGTGGGATTTGGCCGCCCTGCTCCCCGCGCTGGTCTTCCCCACCTTGAGGGCCACGATGGGCTTTTGGAGGCTGGTCTCCCTGGCCACCTCGAAGAACTTCCTCCCGTTCTTCACCCCCTCTATGTAGGCCAGGATCACCCTCGTGGACTCCCTTTTCTTGAGCAGCTCTATGAAGTCCTCGCACCTCAGGAAGGCCTCGTTTCCCGTGCTCACGAACACGTCGAAGCCTATCTGGTAGTAGGTTCCCCGGTCCAGCAGCTGGGTCCCCAGGTTACCGCTCTGGGAGAGGAAGGAAACGTTCCCCTTGAGGGGCTTGACGGAGGCCATGAGGGCGCAGAGGCTGGAGGTGGAGCTGAAGACCCCCATGCAGTTGGGACCCACGAAGGGGAGGTCCTCCTCCTCCGCGATCCTCACCAGCTCCCTCTCCAGCTCCTCCCCCTTCTCCCCCGTTTCCCTGAAGCCGGCCGAGATGACCACCGCAGCCTTCACTCCCCTCTCGGCGCACTCCCTCAGCAGGGGCGGAACCGTCTGGGCGGGGGTGACGATGAGGGCCAGATCGGTTTCCTCCGGAACCTTGGGGTAGGCCCTGAGCCCCATGATGGTCTCCTCCCTGGGGTTCACCGGGTACACCTCCCCCCTGAAGCCCCCTTCCACCACGTGCTTCAGGATGATGCTTCCCCACTTGATGGGGGAGCGGGAGGCCCCTATCACGGCCACCGATCGGGGGTCCAGGAGGTAGCGCATCTTCTCCAGAGCTTTCCCGGACAGTTTCCTCCCCGAATCCATCCTTTCACGGTTCATGCGGGTCTTTATAAACCTTAACTCCGCAAAAAGTTAGGGAATAGATCTGAGGGTTTCAGACCAAGGTCTCGTACCAAATCCTCAACTTGTTTCGGGATTTCGGAGAGGACCCTTTTGTGGCCGAAGTCGACCAGGAAGACCTTGGAGAGCTGGAGGAGCAGGTCCTCGACCGAGACTTTTTCGAGCATTCCCGCCTCCCTGAGCATGG
>Ga0080004_1103619_pt1 | contig 20504 bp, 13 predicted proteins | sample WasSprMetagenome_FD_69207 | JGI IMG/M metagenome (GOLD analysis project Ga0080004, IMG submission 69207) | Sulfidic aquatic microbial communities from Washburn Spring, Yellowstone National Park, USA - WS (SPADES assembly) (version 2) | ecosystem: Environmental > Aquatic > Thermal springs > Hot...
GGACTTGGTGGTTGTTTGGGGTCTTGCTTTTTCTTCCAGCTTTAATCATTATACTAGCAAGGGGTCCAAATCCTGAGAAATTTGGTAAATGCCCATACTGTAAAGGCTTAATAGAAAGGGATGCTACCGTGTGCCCTCACTGCGGCCGTGATATCCTTGTACAATAACATCTTAACAAGAAATGTCAGTGATTGGATGAAATAATTGAAAGGAAATGAAGGAATTTATCCATAAACCAAAAACAGAAAAACCAGACTGGGGTCTTCTCGTCATGTGTATTTTGGTTAGCTTAGGAATCGGATTTGGAATTGGACGATTAACCGCTCCAACCCATTCTGAGACTTCTAAGATATCTCCGATTATGCCAAATTCCCAACAAGTAAGCCCACCCTCTTATCCAAGCACAGAATGGATTACCCGGTATAAGCAAATATTGCAAGAAATGGACAACATTTATAGGCAAATGATGAACCTCCAAAGCAGTTTGGATTCGCTATGGACAACTTGGCTTCAATATCTTAATGCTGGCGATTTTGCAAGCGCTTCTGCAATTAGTCAGCAGATAGACCAAACTATGGCTCAGTTGCACACATTACAAACCCAATACTTACAGAAATGTGCCGAGCTTTCCACGCTCTATTAACTTAAAAATAGTGAGCATCTCAACGAGACTTTTTAAAATCGACTTTTTCTCTCACATAAGCCAATAGGAGTTGAACAAGTGTTAATATTTTTGATAAAATTTAGGAAGAAGAAATGAGCAAGCTCATCCTTCAATCAATCGCTGAGGATATACGCTACGATGACCTTCCCGCCATCTGGCGAGAGGTTGACTTGAAAAGATTCTCCAAAGCCAAAACCCTCTACGACTTCCAGGAAAATGCCCTCAAAAACGCATTGAAAATCCTCCACGAATACTACGGGAAAATCCACGACTACCAACCAAACGAAAGACCGGAGATAAACATCAAACGCAAAGCCCACCTCCTCAACCTCTATCAAGCCGACCCCTCCTTCCCCCAAGATTCCCTTGACTACGATTTATCTAAAAGAGACAGGAAAACCGCCACGCTTCTTCAAGAAGGATTCTACCCCATTGAAGACAACAAAGTTCAATTCCTTCACTTCATAAATAGAATGGCTTTCTGGATGGCAACCGGCTCGGGAAAAACCCTCGTTATCGTCAAGTTGATAGAACTCCTAAAACACCTCATCCAAAACGGAGAGATTCCTCCCAACGATATCCTCTTCCTTACTTATAGAGAGGACCTCCTTGACCAATTCAAAGGCTTTGTGGAGGAATTCAACGCCTCCAATCCCAGCTCTTACATAAATCTCAAGAGCCTCAAGGAATACGATAGCGTGAAAAGGGGCGCTGGTTCTCTATTCAAGGATAAAGAGATAATCGTCTTTTATTATCGTTCAGACCTAATCTCGGATGAGCAAAAGGAGAAATTGATCGACTTCCGCAACTACGACAACGAGGGGAAATGGTTCATCCTTCTGGACGAAGCCCACAAGGGAGATAAGGAGGAATCCAAGAGGCAGATTATTTACTCCATCCTTTCCCGCAATGGCTTTTTATTCAATTTCTCCGCTACATTCACCGACCCAAGGGATTTCCTTACAACCGTTTTTAACTTCAACTTGGATAAATTCATAAGCGAAGGCTACGGAAAGCGCCTCTATCTATCCCAAGAGGAGATAAAGGCTTTCAAACCAAACCAGGATTTCAGCGAAATTGAGAAAAGGAAAATCGTTCTTAAATCCCTAATTCTATTAAGCTACATCAGGAAATTCCTTGAAGAAGTCAGAAATGAGGGAAGCGAGCTCTATCATAAACCTCTTCTATTAGTTCTCGTCAATTCCGTCAATGTTGAGGAAGCGGATTTGAAGCTCTTCTTCCGGGAATTGGAGAAAATCGGGGAGGGATTGGTCAGCTCGGAAATCTTTGAGGAAGCCAAGGAAGAGCTTATAGAGGGATTCGAGAAAGAGCCAAGGCTTCTCATCCCCGATGGGGCATCAATAGAGATAAATGAGGAAAAATTGAGGCAGATAAGCTTTTCTGATGTCTTGAACGATGTCTTTAATTCCCAAATGCCGGGTAGCATAGAGGTTCTGGTTCATCCGAAAAATAAGCAGGAAATGGCGTTCAAATTGAGGACCTCCGATAGACCTTTTGCCCTACTGAAAATCGGCGATATATCTAACTGGTTGAAACGGGAATTGGAAGGATATGAGATAATAGATAGATTTGAGGAGGAAAGCTTTTTCCGTGAATTGAACGAAGAGGAATCCGATATAAATATTTTAATGGGCTCTCGCACCTTCTATGAGGGATGGGATTCCAATCGCCCTAATATAGTTCTCTTCATCAATATCGGAGTGGGAACAGAGGCGAAGAAATTCGTTTTGCAATCGGTGGGAAGAGGGGTGAGAATAGAGCCGATAAGGAATCAACGGCTTCGTCTCCTCAATCTCTATCGTTCGGGAATTATTGGAGAAGCTCTCTTCATTAAGATTAAAGATTTGGTTGCTCCCCTTGAAACCCTCTTTGTCTTCGGGACGAATCCTAATGCCTTGAAGGAGACGGCGAAAATCCTTATTGAGGAGAAGGAAGAGATATCGCTTGAGGAATATTTCCAGATAAATGAGGAGGTAAAGGAGCTTCCCCTTTATATCCCAATCTACAGGAAATCGCTTTTCACCTTAGCGGATAGGCGCGAGCCGCAGAAGTTCGCCATCTCCGAGGATGACCTTCAATTGGCGAAAGAATACTTTGAATTCATAGGAGATGATAGGATCTTCTTGATGCTCTACGATAACTGCGATGTCAAAACGCTCAAGGCGATAAAGAGGAGTTTTCAATTGATTAACGATTTTTATAGGGTAAATGGAGAGGGAAGAATAGGAAATCCATCTCTAATCATCTCCCGCATCGTAAAGCATTTCTCCCTCATTCCTGAGGAGCTGGAGAGGTTCAAGAGGCTGGAAGATGAGATAATCCATTTCAAGAGGATTCGCTTTCTGGGGAAAGGGAAACTGGAGCAATTTTTAGAGGGCTTGAAGAAAGTGAGGAAATATAAAAATGTTGAGCGGGAGATAAGAAATAACCAGCTTTCCTTGGATCTCCAAGAGGAGATTTTGAAGGATTATAGAGAGAAGAACTTCAATGGGATAAGGATAAAATATGTTCCACGCCATTACTATCTACCCGTAGTTTTATCGGAGAGGGAGAAGGTTGAATATCTGAATCACATAATAAAAGTTGAAAGCGAAGTGAGGTTGATTGAGGGTTTGGAGAGATATTTGGAGAAGAAAGGGAATTTGTTCGGTGAATTTGATTGGTGGGCTTTCAGCAAGATAGATGAGAAAACGGACGAAGTGTTCATCCCTTGGTATAACCCCAAGAGCCATTCTTTGGAGCATTATCATCCCGATTTCGTTTTCTGGCTCAAACAAGACAGGGATTATTTCATAGTTTTCATAGACCCCAAGGGAACGGAGCATTCGGAATATCAGCATAAGGTTGATTGGTACAAGAGGCTTTATGAGGGAAAGGTATTTGAGGGCAAGGATTATGGATTGGAGGATGTAAAGATAAGGGTTTATCTCTTCTTAGCTACGAAGGACATCAACCTCTTGTCGGAGGGATATAAGAGATATTGGTTTGACGATATTGAAAGCGTTCTAAAGGCTATTTTACTGAGATAAAGGTCGCAGATGAAGCCGTTTAAAGAGGATGCCAGTTGTCCATTGCCTCTTTTATGAAGAAGCCTTCCTCCAACACCGGCTTATCTGGACCGCCTGACTGGGAATTGTAGACGAGATAATCCGTCTGAATCAATAGGGGATTTGAATCGCTATCGTGATGGATGTTCACCGCATTCCTCAAAGCATCAGCCGTCAACCCCTCTATCACAACAACATAGCTCTCTAAATTCAAGGGATTGGGCGCAACGAAAAATACCCCCACATCGTTCCCCTTATATCTCCTATTCCCCACGATTATCTCTCCCTTCTCCACCTTTATCGGCAATTTCTCCTTCAACTGCTCTATCAATTTATTTGAGCCCGGCGTCCCAATCAGAATAAGCGGTCTATTCTTTATATCCTTCTCCGTGACCTCAACATCAGCCTTTATATCCACCTTCATACGAGAGCTCTTTATCTCCATCTTTTGCAGAGTTTGAGCAACGAATAGGGCGGACTGCTTCTCCTCCTCCGTTCCCTGCGTCCCATAAACTAATATATGCCTCCCCTCCAATCCTCTCGTCAATCCCACATTTCTGGGAGTGATTATCCCCGCAACGGGAGTGCGAGTGCGCTCTGGCGGAGTGTAATCCTTCAAGGTCATCTTCGGAAGATTTCCACCATAAGCCTTCTTTATCTTCTCCAAGCTGTCCGCCACCCTATCCGCAACCATCCCCACCCATTTCAGCTCGGGACATTCGTTCTTTATATTTCTCCATACCTCCACCGCCTTCTCATATTCCCCCAAATTGAGATAGCAAGAGCCGATTCGCAAGAAGACAACCCCTCGCATTGAGGAAAGATGACGCAGATGCGCCGGCAACTTCTCCGCTTTTTTGAAAACATCCGTGAATTCCTGATATTCCTTTATCGCGGAACGAAAATCGTAGAGATGCTCGTGAGCGGTGGCGATGTAGGCGCAGGCGATGGGAGCATAATAGCTCTCGGGATACTTCTCCTTCACTTCTTGATAATCCTTTATAGCGCTCTTATAATCGCCGAGCTCAGCGCTCGTCTGTCCACGGAAGAATGTGGCGTTGGGAACGAGGGGAGAATCAGGACACTCCTCCACCAATTTAGCGTAATATTCGTGGGCTTCCTTTATCATAGTTATGTCATAATAGCAGGTAGCAACTCCGAAGAGAGCTACATCCTTCTGGGTTCCGTTCTTTTCGGCACATTTCTTGTATTGCTCAATCGCGAGATTGTATTGACCGTTATCCTCATAGTAGAGACCAAGGGCAAAATAAGCCATCTCCGTATCGGGAAAGCGTTTAGCGATATCTTGGAGGATAGCTTCTTTTTGTTTCTTCGCATTCTCATCGCCGGTTTCCAGATAGATAGCCCTATAGCGCCAAGCGATGTCAAGGAGAGCTTTAGATACCTGCTCGTCATCAGGATATTTCTGGGCGAATTCCTGATAAGCCTTGATAGCCTCCTCATTCTTTCCCGCTTTAGAGAACATATCCCCCGCCCTTAAAAGAGCCTCCTTCGCTACCTCACTATTTGGATATTTATCGGCGACTTTTCGGAAGGTTTCCGCCGATTTAGCATAGTCCTTTTTATCAGCGTAGCGCCACGCTATATTCACCAGAGCGGAAGGGACTTGGGGGTCGTTTGGATACTTATCAACGAAATCCTGATAAGCTTTTATCGCATCATCCATCTTCCCCGCCTTGGAGAACATATCCCCTGCTCTTAAAAGGGCTTCCGGTGCTTGCTCGCTCTTGGGGAAGTTATCCGCTATCATCTTGAAGGTCTGAGCGGCTTTCTCGTAATCCCCTTTCTGAGCATAATTCCAAGCGAGGTTCATCATAGCGGAAGCCGCTTTGGGGTCATTTGCGTAGAGCTCAACGAACTTGCTGTAAATTTTCGCAGCCTCCTCGCTCTTCCCCGCCTTGGAGAACATATCCCCTGCTCTTAAAAGGGCTTCCGGTGCTTGCTCGCTCTTGGGGAAGTTATCCGCTATCATCTTGAAGGTCTGAGCGGCTTTCTCGTAATCTTGTTTTTGTGCATAACACCAAGCGAGATTAAGCATTGCGGAAATTGTCCCTTTGTCGTTTGGATATTGTTTTATGAATTTATTGTAAACATTTATCGCGTCATCCGTTTTGCCCGCCTTGAAAAACATATCCCCTACCCTCAACAACGCCTCCGCTCCTATTTCACTCCCTGGAAAAGCATTAGCTATTGAAAGAAATACTTGCCCTGCCTTGTCGTATTCCCCCTTATTAGCATATGCCCAGGCTATGAACATAATGTTTTGGGGAACGGAGGAAGCCCTTGGGTCATTTGGATATCTCTGAAGGAACTCTTGATAAACCGCCAATGCATCCTCTTGCTTTCCCGTTCTTGAGAACATATCTCCCGCCCTCAAAAGTGCCTCTGGAGCGTATTCGCTATGGGGATAATCATTAGCGACCTTCGTGAAAGCTTCCGCAGCCTTCGCATAATCCTTCTTCATCACATAGCGCCAAGCGATGTTCATCCAAGCCCCAGCGTTATATGTCTCATCGTTATAGGAGTAATCCAAGCTCTTTATCTCATAATCAATCCCCTTATCTATCTCGCCTATATTGGCGCATTTTCTCGCCAATTCGTGATACAAATCCCTTATCTCATCCGCTCTCTGCGATTGCTGTATCCTCTGAAGGTAGTTCTTTTCCTCATCCTGAAATTGCTCATAACGAGCTTGACAGGTTGTCAAATGGGCTTGGGCGGAGGAAATAAGGGCTTGATCCCCCTTTCCCTTCTTCACGGTCTCACTGAAATCCTCAATTGCTTGAACCATCCATCCCTTTCTCTCATAGGCTATTCCCCGATTATAGTGGGCATAGGCGAGGATTTTATCGGGCGGTTTCTTATTTATTAGCTCTGTGAGGGAATCTATCGCGGAATCGTATTTCTCCTCCTGTATATCGCAGAGAGCAAGCCCGAGCTTGGCTTGAAGACCTACCTCTCCCGTGTCCTTAGCGGCTGTTTCAAAGTATTTCCTTGCGTTTTTGACATCCTCAAGGGCGAGATAGCATTGGGCGATGCGGAGATTCGCTTTGGCGATGTCCTCATTCCAACCTCCCTTGCTTATCACTTGGAGGAAGGAATTTATCGCTTTCTGATAGCTTTTGGCTTGAAAATAAGCTTCTCCTTCCTGTAGGGCTTTATCTTGAGCAAAGGCGAAGACGGCGAGAAGGAAAAGAAGCGCGAATTTTCTCATTCATTCAAACCTCCTTTTAGAAAAATTATAAAGGGAAAAGGGAGGAAAATAAAGGGAGATTTGAAAGTCAATTGTCTATGCGAAGGCTCAGGCAAGGGTAGGCTTACCGACTCTCATTGCGAGGCTTCCCGTAAGGGAAGCCTACAAAATTGTCATTGCGAGGGCTCCCGAAGGGAGCCCGTGGCAATCTACCCACTTTGTCATTGCGAGCCCGCCGAAGGCGGGCGTGGCAATCTCTTTATTATGCAATGTCCCTTAGCTGTCATTGCGAGGCTTCCCGTAAGGGAAGCCGTGGCAATCCCAATTCTTTTAAAGAATGTATTATTCAAAAATCGAGATTGCCACGCCTTCTGCTTTGCAGAAGGCTCGCAATGACAGAAAGGGCGAAGTCGCTTCGCTCCTCGCGATGACAAAAAGGTTGACTCCTCGCAATGACAATTGGTGAAACTACTTCCAGAGAAGCGAATAAATCTCCCCGACTTAATCCGCCATCCTATCCTTCCCTATACTTTGAGAGAAACTCCTCCACTTCCTCCCTTCTGGGAAGGGATGGTTGGGCGCCCAAGCGAGTTGTGGAAATGGCTGCGCAGGCGCTGGCGAATCTTATCGCTTCCCTCATCCCCTTCCCCTCAGCTATCGCCACTGCCAATGCACCGCAGAACGAATCGCCCGCAGCTGTTGTGTCAACCGATTCAACCTTGAAAGCGGGAACCTCAAACATCTCCTCTCCATCCATATACAGCGCCCCCTTTGAGCCCAAAGTTACTATCACCTTCTTGACCCGCTTCCCTAAAAGCATTTCCCCCAGTTCCTTTGGCGATTTCTCCGCATCGGGAGGGAAACCGCAGAGGATTTTCGCCTCCGTCTCATTGGGAACGAGGATGTCTATATTCTGGAGAACCGATAGGGGAAGTGGTTGAGCGGGCGCGGGATTGAGGATCACGGTTAAACCTTCCTCTTTCGCTAAGTTAACAGCGGTTTCCACTGGCTCAAGGGGAATCTCCAATTGGAGAAGAAGAGTAGATGAGAGCTTGAAAGCCTCCCTTGCCCTTCTCACATCCTCACCGCTTAAATAGCTGTTTGAGCCGGGAGCAACCGCTATCATATTCTCTCCCTTTTTATCAACAAATATCAAGGCTATGCCAGAATGATGCTCCTCATCCCTTATTATGAAAGATGTATCTATCCCCTCTTTCCGGAATTGCTCAACCGACCTATCGCCAAAAGGGTCCTTGCCGATTCTGGCAAGGAGGATTACATCAGCGCCCAAGCGGGCGCATTGAACCGCTTGATTTGCCCCCTTCCCTCCTCCCGCAGTGGCGAAATCCCCACCGATGATTGTCTCGCCCGGAGTGGGCAAACGCTCAAGCTTGATAATCATATCGGTATTAGATGGTCCTATCACGAGAATTTTCTTCACTGGCAGATTCCCCCTTTCAAGAGATTTTTAAATCGTCTTCGCCCTGAGGCTTTGCCCTGCGTGGATTAGGGCATCCCAAACAGGAGCGAAGGGAGGGGCATAGGAGAGGTCAAGCCAGGCGATTTCATCAACCGTCATCTGGGCGTGAAGGGCGACAGCAGCTGAATCTATCCGCTTCGCAACCCCCTTCCTCCCCACCATCTGAACCCCCAAAACTTTCCTCGTCCTCACATCCATCACCATCTTCGTTGTGATTGCCTGCGAATCAGGATAATAGGAAGCGTTTGATGAGGAGCGGACTGTGACGCTCGCCGTCTCGTAGCCGAGCGCTATTGCCTCCTTCTCGGAGAATCCCGCAACTGCGACCTCCAAGCCGAACACCTTCATAGCCTGCGTTCCCACGGTTCCGGGAAAAAGAAGCCTTCCGCCCGCCATAGTCTCTCCCGCTATTCTTCCCTGCTTATTGGCAACGGTAGCGAGGGGAAACCAATAGGGCTTTCCGCTCACTATATGCTTCGTCTCACTGCAATCTCCGGCGGCGTAAATGCCGGGGATATCCGTCTCCTGGTCCATCTTTACCCTAATCGCTCCCGTTATACCCAATGGGATGCCCGCTTGCTTAGCCAATTGCACATTCGGTCTCACCCCGAGGGCGAGTATAACCAGCTCGCAATCCAACCTCCTCGCCGATGTTTGAACCTGCCTCACCCTACCATCCCCTTCCAATCCCAACAGGCTCTCCCCCAAGAGAAGCTCTACTCCGCTATCCCTGCATTCCCTCTCTATAATGGAAGTTATCTCCTCATCCAGATTTGGAAGGATGTGCTCCTTCATCTCCACAAGGGAGACATCCATACCGATTTGGCGGAGGGCGGTAGCCATCTCCAAACCTATATAACCGCCGCCCACAACCACAGCTTTCCTCGGCTTCTCATCCTCTATGAACCTCTTCAATTGCAGGGCATCATCCATATCCCGAACCTTGAAAACTCCCTTCAAATCAGTTCCCGGGATGGGTGGGATAATGGGAACGGCTCCCGTTGAAATGAGCAAGGAGGTGAAAGCCTTCTTGAACTCCCTTCCCTCCCGCAAATCCACGACCTCAACGGTTCGCTCGCCCACATTTATCCTCTTCACTTCGTGATGGACGAGGACATCCACATTCCTCTGCTGGGAGAACTGCTCGGGAGTATAGACGAAGAGGTCCTCAAATCTCTTGACTTCCCCGCTTATGAAATAAGGGATTCCGCAGGGAGCGTAGGATATGTACCCTCCCTTCTCAAAAACGGTTATCTTCGCGGAAGGGTCAACTCTGCGAGCTTGGGCGGCTGCGCTCATCCCAGCCGCGCAGCCGCCCACTATCACTATATCTCTTTCCATTTCTATTTGAAAATGAGCTTCCTGATGACCTTCTGCGTCTCAACTGCGTCCATAGTCTCTTGGGCTTTCTTGAGCTCTTCAAGGTCGATCTGGTTAGCCAATTCCCACATCGCCTCAATGTTGCGGAGCGCCATATCCGCAGCAGCCACAGCATCCTCCCTGTAAGGGAACATATCAAGGGAGAACCAGCCCTGATAGTTGGTGAGCTTGCAGTAGAGGAGGAACTCTATCGTCTCCCAAACCCTTATTGAACCGACAATCATATCGTCATCCCAGAGACCGTAGGCGTCGTTGAAGTGGACATTGAATAGCTTTCCGTAGCGGGCGAGGAAGGCGACGGAATCGGCGGGATTCTCCCCGCTCATCAAGGCGTGTCCGAAGTCTATGACGACGCCGACATTATCCATCTCCAAAGAGAGGGCGATGGCAAGAGCCTTCCCCGCATCGGAAATGCTCATATGGGTGCGGGGCTCCTTCAACTTGTATTCAATTCCCACTTTTATGTCGGGAGCGGCGTATTCTGCGACCTCCCTTATCCCATCTATGAGGAGGTTCCAGTGAGTGATGTAATCTACTTGGAAAGGATAGTCAAAACCGTCTGCACCGAGCCAGAGCCCAGCGGAGGGAGCGCCGAGCTGGCGGGCATAATCTACGGCTTTCTTGGCTTCATCTATTGCCTCTCTTCTCAGCTTGGGGTCTCTCTGAGTGAAGGCTCCGTATTTCCATTTTCCGCTTCCCCAGAGGTTCACATTGACGACGGAAACGACGAGCCCCAAATCCTGCAGCTTCTTCTTGAACTCATCCACCGATACTTCCTCAAAATCCGTTTGGTGAACCTCAACTCCCTTCAATCCTTTGACCTTGCCCGCAAGCTCCAACATCCCAAGGACGCTGATAGGCTCCTTGTAACCTTTGGTGCAGAACCTATCCATAGTGTTGCCGAAGACCCATAGACCTGCGCCAAGCTTCAGTTCCATAAAGAATCACCTCCTGATGGGTATTTTTGAATATTTTAAGGGTAGGAAGGAAAAATATCAATTGATTTTTAGGAGGGAAAGTTAAGTGATATTTAAATTAATGGGAGTTTTAGGGAAACCATTGCGAGCCCTACCGCCTTGCGGTAGGGCGTGGCAATCCCTTTATTATGCAGTGCCCCTTAGCTGTCATTGCGAGGCTTCCCGTAAGGGAAGCCGTGGCAATCTCAATCCTTTTAAAGTATGTATTATTCAAAATTCGAGATTGCCACGCCTTCTGCTTCGCAGAAGGCTCGCAATGACAGAAGAGGGATGACTCGCGATAGAAAAGAGATTGCCACGCCTGAATGCATAAGCATTCAGGCTCGCAATGACAGAGGGGAGAAAGATTCGCAATGGAGAAGATTGCTTTGTCGCTACGCTCCTCGCAATGACAAAAATCTGTTTCGCAATCTCCTTTTTAGGATAAATTCGGGACCCTTATAATCTCCCCGAACGGATTATTGAAATGAGAAGCCAAAAACCCATTATCCCCGCCAATATGTAGCCAACTATCCCGAAGGCGGGAAATCCCCAGAGAAATGGTCCAATATTCGTCTGCATAACCAAAGAGGAAGCCACGAGAATCGCCGCCACGATTATTGAGAATGAAAGCCTATTCGCTATTATGTTCAATCTCAAAAGAGGTCTATCTATGCGGTCATATTCAAACCTCACCTTCAAATTCCCCTTATCCGCCTTAGACAAAATCTGGGCTAACTGCCTTGGAAGCTCCAACAAAGTATTGGTGTTCTCCCTCACAGTGCGAATGGTCTCCCTCAATAGATTTTGGGGAGTGAAGCGCTGAGCTAAGAACTTCTTAGCAAGGGGTTCAAGAACCTTCCTTGGGTCGAAATCGGGGTCGAGCTCCAAGCACAAACCCTCAAGCTCAGCCATACATCTCCCCAAGAGGGCGAAGCTTCTCGGCATCCGTATCCTGTATTTCCTCGTTATGTCGCTCACTGCATAATACAGGTCGCTTAGCTTTATCTTGCTTGGGGGAATATAAGCATAACGAGAGAAGAGATTTTCTATATCCGCGGCAAGCATAGGGGTCTCAACATCCTCAGGAACTATCCCGATAATGTAAAGAAGCTCCACTATCTCCTCTACATCCTGATTAATCAACGCCTGAGAAAGACGAAGGAGATTGCTCTTCAAACTCTTATTGAGAAAGCCAACCAACCCAAAATCGGTGAGAGCGATCCTTCCGTCCTCCAAGATGAAAATATTGCCCGGATGGGGGTCGGCGTGGAAAACGCCATAAATGACTATCTGCTTGAAGAATAGCTCAGCAAGTTCATACGCGAGTTTCTTACGAAGGGAACTCCCTTCGGGAGTTTGTATGTAATCCGTTATCTTCATCCCCTTTATCCTCTCCATAGTGAGGACATAGGGGGTTGAAAGCTCCCAGTAAACCTTGGGTATATAAACATTCGGCTCATTTGAAAGGGCTTGACGAAGCTTATCTGCGTTCTGTGCCTCGATGAGGAAGTTCAATTCATCCCGCATAGATTGAGCCAGTTCCTCAGCTATCTCGTGTACCCCGTAAGCTCTCGCCTGGGGAAGACGCTTCTCCGCTAACTCGGTGATATCTAAAAGAAGCTCTAAGTCCTCCAAAACTCTCCTCTCAACACCCGGACGCTGAACCTTTACCACAACTTCCTCGCCCTGCAGGGTTTTCGCGATGTGAACTTGAGCAATGGAAGCGGAGGCAACGGGTTCCTCCTCAAATTCTTTGAATAATTCATTTAAAGGCTTGCCGAGCTCGCTCTCTATGATTGCTTTTATCTGGGGAAATGGAGCGGGTGGAACGGAATCCTGAAGCTTTTTGAGTTCTCTTATGATTGCGGGTGGGAAGATATCAACTCTCGTGGAAGCCAACTGACCAAGCTTAACGAATGTGGAGCCCAGCTCCTCCAAAAACATCCTGAGGCGTGCCCCTTCGCTCGCATACCTCGCCTTTTCCTCCACTCTCCCCCTACGAAATCGCCTCCCACCAATCCTCTCAGCGAGATAGCCAAAGCCATGCCTCACCGCTATCTCGCCAATTTTGGCGATTCTTCCCAGATTCCTAAGCCTGCGAAGCGGGCGAGGAAGAAACAATAGCCTATTCTCCGCTCAGCTTTCTCTCTATCTCGGCTAATTTAGCTTTCAGCTCCTCAATATCCCTCTTGCTCACCAATCCTAAACAGTTGAAGAGCTTCTGCTTCTTATCCGCGAGCTCCTGCTCTATTTTCTCTCTTATCTCTCGTCCCTGGGTCTTGCTTTCCCTCAATTTTTCCGTCAGCTTAGTCCTTAATTCCTTCCCCTGTTCCTTCAGTTCCTTACATTTTTGGGCGATATGAGCGAGGATGCCGAAACCTAAATCCAAGATGCTTTCTTTAGCCCTCATACTATCAGACCTCCTTCATTGAAAATTATACATTTTTAGAACGAATTAATCAATTTCTTGGACCAATGACCGGTAGGATGCAAATAGAGATTGCCACGCCTCCCTTCGGGAGGCTCGCAATGACAGAGGAGTTGATTGCTACGCCCGCCTGCGGCGGGCTCGAATCTATGGGTATAGATTTTTGATAGGGTATTTTTCTCCTTCACTCTTCTGGGACCATCCTAATTGATTCAAATTATAAAATTCATTTTTGACATACACGATATCTCCTTTTCTCCTCAATTAGAAAAGAAATAAATTTTGTTTCCAATTCCTATTTCTACTCTTTATTCCTTCTCCTTTTCCAAACCCTTTACCCATCCCAGCGCTAACAGAGAGGAGTAATTGCGAGTAGCGAAGCGACTTTCCCCTTTCTGTCATTGCGAGCCTGAATGCGTTAGCGTTCAGGCGTGGCAATCTCGATTTTATTAGGGGAAAATGTTTTTTAAAGAATCGAGATTGCCACGGCTTCCCTTACGGGAAGCCTCGCAATGACAGACTTTTGGGGTCGGTCCCTTCTGTCATTGCGAGGAGCGAAGCGACGAAGCAATCTCAATATGAGATTGCCACGTCCTCCTTCGGCGGGCTCGCAATGACAGACTTTTTGGTCCATCCTATTGTCATTGCGAGTAGCGAAGCGACTTTCCCCTTTCTGTCATTGCGAGCCTTCTGCGAAGCAGAAGGCGTGGCAATCTTATCAATTGCGAACCTTTCTCCCCTTTTGTCATTGCGAGCCTGAACGCGTCAGCGTTCAGGCGTGGTAATCTCGATTTTAGGGGAAAATGTTTTTTAAAGAATTGAGATTGCCACGGCTTCCCTCACGGGAAGCCTCGCAATGACAGTGAGGGGACAATACATAATAAAGGGATTGCCACGGGCTCTTTTCGGGAGCCCTCGCAATGACAAATTTTGGTGTCAAACAACGGGATTGCCACGGTTTCTCTTACGAGAAGCCTCGCAATGACAAAAAAGGATTGACATACCTTCCACTTGCGGGAGAGCAATAAATATTTTCCCTTGAAATATCCTCTGAATTCCTTTATCCTTGCGCAAAGGAAAGGAGCAAAAGAAGATGAATATTCACTTTTTAGTTATCCTGATTTTCTTCCTTTCCGTAATCGCTCTCGCTCTTCCTAAATTGGATGATTACGATGTCGTCTGGGATTCACCCTCAAAAGATGCCCTCGGCTCTATGCCGTTGGGAAATGGCGATATCACCTTAAACCTCTGGGCTCAAGAGGACGGCGACCTCTTCTTCTATATCGGAAAATCGGATTCCTGGGACGAATACAATCGCCTCCTCAAAGTCGGCAAAGTGCGAATCTCCCTCGCCCCAAATCCCTTCCGCAAGGGTGGAAAGTTCCGCCAAGAACTCGTCCTCCGCAACGGGGAAATCCTCATCCAAGCCACTCCTCCCAATTCCCGTAATCAATTTGAAATCCACATCTGGGTTGATGCAAATAATCCCGTCATCAATGTGACAATTGATAGCAAACAGCCCTCAACCGCGGATGTGTCCTTTGAGCTCTGGAGAACCAAGCCCACTCCCCTGCCCTCCTTTGAGGTAAGCGATATATACAATGCCTGCCCCAATCCGCCGGAGGTCATCATCAAGCCGGATGAAATCATCAAAAACGAAAAGGAAGGCATCGGCTGGTATCACTATAACAGGGAGTCCCATGGACCGGAGCTCACTATGCGCTTCCAAGACCTCCTTGACGCCCCCTGGCACGACCCATTGATTCATCGCATATTCGGCGCGTTTATAAAAGTCAATGAAGCGAATAGAATCAGCAATACGAAATTGAGGAGCGAGAAGAAGACCCATCACCTCGTAAGCGTATATGTCTTGAGCGAACAGCCCTCCAATCCCGAGAAATGGCTGAAGGATATAAAAGCCCTATCCAAGAAGATTGAATCCGTTGATTTTGAGAGCAGGAGGAAGAAGCATATCGCTTGGTGGGAGGCTTTCTGGGATAGGAGCTGGATTTTCATATCCGATAGGGAGGTTTCAAAGGAAGGGAAAGTCATCCCTCAAAATTCCCATCCCTTGAAAGTTGGGATAGACCAGGAAGGAGGAAGCAGATTTTCCGGTCAAATAGCTCGCCTATCCCTCTTGAAAGGCGCCCTTTCAGAAAAGGAAATCCTCGCCCTCTCTAAAAACAAGGATGAAAGGCTGAAGGGAGATAAGGTGATTGCCAGCTATCCCCAACCTTCCCCGGGCGATGTTTTGGATGTAAATATAGACGAATTGGGCGCCCACACTTGGGAAGCCTTGATCAAGATTGATGAAAACGATAAGGGAGGAAGGATAATAGACAAAATCACTCCCGGTCAATCGGATGGTTTCCTCTTTGACACTTGGCCGGGAAAGAGCCTTCGGCTAATCGTTGGGGAGAGAACCGTTTCCGCCGAGAATGTGCTCCAAGCGGGAAAGTGGCATCACATCGCCGTCGTCATAGCTCCCAACAAGCTTCAGATTTACTTAGATGGTCAATTGATTGCGGGGGATAGGAATCCACCGGGCTACGATGTAGCCCTTGGTTATACGCTTCAGCGCTTCATAACTGCCTGCGCCGGCAGGGGAGCTTATCCGATAAAATTCAATGGCTCTCTCTTCGTTATGCCCTGGCCGGGTTGCTTCGGGGATGCGGATTATAGGAGATGGGGTCCGGGCTATTGGTGGCAGAATACCCGTCTGCCCTACATCAGCAGCTGTGCGAGCGGCGATTTTGATATAATGCGGGGCTTATTCAATATGTATGCTGGGGAGGTTTTTGAGGTCTGTAAGTATCGCACGAGGCGTTATTTCGGCTTTGAGGGCGCCTATTATCCCGAATGCATCTATCCCTGGGGAGCCGTCTTTATGGATACCTACGGCTGGGAAAAGCCAGCGGCGGAGAGGGAGGACAAGCTACAAAGCTCACGCTGGCATAAATACGAATGGGTGGGAGGGCTTGAGTTGGTCAATATGATGCTTGATTATTATGAATACACGGAAGATGAAAAATTCCTCAAGGAGAAGGTCATTCCTGTGGCTTATGAGATACTAATGTTTTTCAACAATTTCTACAAGACGGGTCCGGATGGGAAGCTTATTATGGAGCCATCTCAGGCGCTTGAGACTTGGTGGGAATGCAGGAATCCGATGCCGGAAATCGCCGGTCTGCAGGCAGTAACTGCCCGCCTTCTCTCCCTTCCCGATGGAAAAATCCCTCCAGATAAGCTCAATTTCTTCCGAGAATTTCAGAAGAAGATTCCTCCCCTCCCCACAAGAGAGGTTGACGGGATAAAGATGCTCGCCCCCGCTGAAAGATATGCTGTGAAGATGAATGTTGAGAATCCCGAGCTTTACGCCGTCTTTCCCTTCCGATTGGTCTCGTTTGAAAAAGATAATAAAGAGCTCGGCATTCAGGCGCTCAGGCATCGCCTTGACAGGGGGAATTTCGGCTGGCGGCAGGATGATATCTTTATGGCTTATCTCGGTTTGACGGAGGACGCGAAGGAATATATAGTGGGAAGAGCGAGGTCAAAGAATCCCCAATGCAGATTCCCCGCCTTCTGGGGACCGAATTACGACTGGACGCCCGACCAGGACCACGGAGGGGTTTTGATGCGAGCTCTCCAAGCGATGCTTATGCAAACCGAGGGAAGAAAGATTTTCCTCTTTCCCGCTTGGCCGAAGGAATGGGATGTTCACTTCAAGCTCCACGCTCCCTATAGGACAACGGTGGAAGGTAAATATGTGGGAGGAAAGCTAATAGAGCTGAAAGTGGAGCCAAAGGAAAGGCTTAAAGATGTGATTGTGGTTAAATGAACAAGCGAAGTTAAAATTATTCTTTGGAATGTGGGATTTCTGGAAGGCTTTATTTGCCCTCTTTATCGCTATGGATACGATTGGATTACTGCCTTTCTACCTCACCCTTACTATGGGATTGAGCCAAAGGGAGAGGAGGAAGGTGGTATGGGAGGGGATATTGACCGCTTTCCTCATAAGCACACTCTTCGCCTTTCTCGGACAGCTTTTCTTTGAGATTCTCGGCTTGAATCTGGGGGATTTTATGATAGCGGGAGGGATTTTCCTTCTCTTGATTTCCATCCTCACCTTCACGGAAACCCTGCAAACGCAGGAGATGAAGAGTCAGAATTTCTCCATCGTTCCCCTCGGCACTCCCCTTCTCGCCGGTCCAGCAGTCCTCACAACCGCTATGATGCTCAGCAGTCTCTATGGATATGTTATCACGCTGACCGCGTTGGCGGTTGTCTGTTTAATCAGCGCCCTTATCCTTCTCTGGGGCGATTGGATTAAAGAGCTTCTCGGGGAAGGATTGATGAAGGGTATATCAAAAGTAGCAAGCCTTTTGCTTGCCAGTATCGCGATAATGCTGATGAGGAAGGGAATAGAGTTAATAATTCACTCTTTCCGCTGAGCTCTTAACTCAATTCCCTTCCTTCTTCTCTTCCTTTTTCTCTTCCTTCTCCTCCTCTTCTGCGGCGCTGGAGATAGCCTTCTTGAATTCCCTCAACCCCTGCCCTATCGCCTTTCCCAATTCTGGTAGACGCTTAGAGCCGAAGAGGAGTATGATGAGGAGGAAGATGAAAAGAAGCTCTGGAAGTCCTATTCTTCCGAAGTCCATTTATTGTTTCGCCTCCTTTTCTTCAATATCTAAATTCTCCGGCTTATCAGCGGGAGGAAATTCCTTCTTTTCCTCTATTTCTTCGTTCATAAATTTCTCATAAGCTTCCTTGAATTCCCGCACCGCCTTCCCTATCGCCCTTCCTATTTGGGGAAGCTTGTTCGGTCCAAAGAATAGGAGGGCGAGGATTAAGATAAATAGAAGCTCGCTAAATCCTATATCCACTTTTTCCTCACCATTTAATTTTAAGGTCTTGATAGGAGGATGTCAAATCGCTGAGGAAAAAGCCTCTCTGTCATTGCCAGCAAAATCCTTCTGTCATTGCGAGGAGCGTTAGCGACGAAGCAATCTCAATATGAGATTGCCACGCCCGCCTGCGGCGGGCTCGCAATGACAAGTCGGTAGGCTTTCCTTCTAGGAAGTCTCGCAACAATAGAAGGTTGGGCTCCCCGTGAGGAAGAAAGGGAAAATTACTTTTCAATCAGCTATTATCTCGCAAGTCGCTAATTTATAAAGTCTTTCAATATCTTCCTTCCTCGCCATTCCCGCTCCCACAACCATAACATTCGCCGCCCCGCAGGCATTCCCAAGCCGAAGACAATCCTCAAGGGAAAGTCCATCAAGCAAACCACAGATGAAACCCGCAAGGAAGGAATCGCCCGAGCCAACTGCCGAGACGAATGGAACATCCAATCCTGGCGTATAGATAATCCTCCCCTCAGCGAGCATTATCGCCCCCTCCTTACCCATCGTCACAACCACGATCTCCGCCTTATCGGAAATCGCACGCATAGCCTCTATAACATCATCTTCGTCGTTCAAATCTCCCTCCACCAGATATTCCAGCTCCCTTATGTTTGGCTTCACCATAAAGGGATGCGCCTCCAAGCCCAATCTCAATAGCTCTCCGCTCGTATCAAGTATCGCCGGCACTTCAAACTCTTTAGCGAGCCTTGTCAGGCGGGCGAATATATCGGGTGGCGTTCCCGGTGGCGCGCTCCCGCAGAAGACAAGAAAACTCGCATTGGGCAAGAGCTCCTTCACCTTCCTCTCCAACCTCCTCGCCTCCCTTTCTCCTACCGGTGGACCCCATTCATTAACCTCCGTCTGCGTCTTATTAATCAAATCAACAATTGCTATGCAGAGGCGCGATTCCCCCTTGACCCTGACGAAATCGTAGGGAATCCCCTCAATTTTGAGATGATTTTCTATGAATCTTCCGTTATGACCGCCGATGAATCCGCTCGCCAAGCTCGGCTTTCCCAAGGTCTTGCAAACCCTCGCCACATTTATCCCCTTCCCTCCCGCTACCGATTTCATCTCCTGCGGTCTATGCACCCTATCAAGGGTGAAGTTATTAACCACATAGGTCTTATCAACCGCTGCGTTCAATGTGATTGTCAAAACATACTTTTCCATAGCGTCAGCTCTATAAAAATTTTAGCAAAAGGATTATCGTTAATAAAGAAAGGAAGAAGAGATTTGGAAGGGAAATTTTCGTCGGTCGTCAGTAGCGCAAAAATCCCCGGGGACCGACGAAAAATTCAGGAATTGGTCTTGACAATTTTCAGTTTAGACATATAAAATTGGGAGGAAAATTCAAAAAATTTTCTTGAAAATCAAAAAAAGTCCTTGCCAAAATATCGCAGTTATGCTATAAATAGAGATAGAATAACGGGTTTGAAGCCTACCTATAAGGAATTGAAACCTACCGATTCTCCAATTTGCGCTTCGTCCACTATCACGTTTGAAGCCTACCTATAAGGAATTGAAACCAGGGATAACAACGACAGCAACCACCATCAAACTGAGTTTGAAGCCTACCTATAAGGAATTGAAACCCATCAAGGAGGTTTCAAATCAATCAACCTCCTTGTGAGGGATTAAAATCTCCATAAAGGAGGGAAATCTGTGAAAAATAAAATCTTTCTCTTTCTTGCTTTATTTTCCCTCATCTCTTTCGCCTTTGAATACAAGATCAGCTGGCTGGGGAATAGCTTCGGAGGGGGAGATAAATGGGTGCAGGATTTCATCTTAGGGATGTGCGTCGCCCCTGATGGAACTGTATATACCGCAAGCGTCTGGGATGAAGCGGGAAGGGAATTCGGGATTTATAAAAACGGAGATGTCATCGGACTTTGTAAGGAAACCCACGGCTGGGGAACACTCGGTGGATTCGCTGTAGCTGCGAATTCCAAATATATCTTCATCGCTCACTTGCAGGGAAATGAGGGAGGACATCTGCAGGGCAAGGAATATCCACCTAAAGGGAAATGCTGGATAGGCGTATCGCGCTACAACAAGGATGGCACCTTAGCTCCCTTCCAAGATGGCGGAGGAAGATTTGGGGCGATGCTGATTCTTCACGAAGTTCCCGACGAGGAAGGAGATAACGCCCAGATAAAGGGATTAGCGGTTGATGAAAGATTCCTTTACATAAGCGATACCTACGCAAACGAGATAAGGGTCTATGATATGGAGACTATGAAATTCGTTCGCAGCTGGAAAGCAAATAATCCTCACCAAGTCGCTCTTGATAAGAAGGGCAATATATGGGTGATTGAAAGGGGACAAAAGGAAAGCAAAATACAGCGCTATTCTCCTGAGGGGAAAGCACTTCCCCAGAGCATAAAATTCAACAGCTCCGTCGTGC
>Ga0080004_1206170_pt1 | contig 20498 bp, 13 predicted proteins | sample WasSprMetagenome_FD_69207 | JGI IMG/M metagenome (GOLD analysis project Ga0080004, IMG submission 69207) | Sulfidic aquatic microbial communities from Washburn Spring, Yellowstone National Park, USA - WS (SPADES assembly) (version 2) | ecosystem: Environmental > Aquatic > Thermal springs > Hot...
TTGAAGATTTTATTTAGGATCCAAGTTAAGTAATTAGCTTCTAAGTATAAATTAGAGTATTCTCCAATAGGTTTGGTAAATGAGCTATCTGAAGTTATAATGGAAGATATCCAACAAAGATATTCCCATATTCCACTTTCTATTCTCTCTTTATTTTTGGGATCTAATTCAAATAATGATAAATATTCTAATACTTGAGACACTATTTCATTTACTTCATTTTTTGAAAAATTATAGTATTTAAAAAAGCTATTTTTATAATCTTCAATCTTTTCATATAAATCATTAAAAGAATTAAAATTTTTATTATGTAATAGTAATCTTAAAGCTAAGATCTTATTTATGTTAAAGTAATTATTTCTTTTGTTACTTTCTAAATAGTATATATCTAAAAATCCTTGAAGATAATGGGGAGGTAAATTAGTTAATAAAGATAGATTACCTTTAAAAGTTAATTCGTTATCCTTATTAAGGAATTCCCATTTTTTTAGTAAATCTATTAAATAATATGCTATTTCATTTAAATCCTGTTTTAAGTATTTATAAAAGATTGATTTATAAATTAATCTTTCATCTTTAAATATTTTAAAAGAACTTAAAAGTAATAAAAATATATTACTATAAATAACGGAATTATCGAGGTATTTTTTTATAAATAATTTGGAATCAAAATTATCTATATAATAGTCAATATTTTTTTTTATATTATAAGGTAAAGACCAGGTAGTTCTAAAAGAGAAGCCTTCTTCTTTAAGTCCAAATCTCCCAACTCTTCCTTCCTCTTGTATTATATCTAAATTAGAAGGTAATAAATTTATATTTAAATTACTATCGTAAAATGCTTTTATATTAATAAAAACAGTATCTGCAGGTAAATTCACTCCTAAAGCTAAGGTCTGAGTAGAAATTAATATCCTTAAATTACTCTCTTCTTTTCTAAATTCTTCTTCTATTTCTTTTCTTTCTTCATAAGGTAAATCTGCATTGTGAAATGCTATTTCTATTTGATTTGATTTACTCTCATTATTATTTTGATTATTTTCTATCTCAAAATTTAATGTTTTATTGAATATTTTTAGATTTAATAAACTCGAATATTTTAAGAATTGCCATCCTAATTTTTTTGACCATACAAATATAATTACTTTCTCTCTTAGTAATGCTCTATTATATGCTTGACTTAATATATATAAAATATAAATATCGTTAGCTTTAGTTATGTTAAGCTCTTTCATTTTTTTTAAAAAATTTCTGTCTATACTGTCTTTGGTTAAATGTAGATAATATTTATTGAGTTTAACGGGTCTGAAATTACTTATTATATTTAGATTACTTTTTATATAATCTTTTAGATCATTAATTATTGGTAAAGTAGCAGATAGTAATATTAAAGGAATATTCCTTTCTAAGGATATTGCTAATATTTCAGGAATAAATTTTCCCATACTATTTATAAAACTATGAACCTCATCTATTATTATTAAATTCCTATCTTTAACCCAATCTAAATTATTTCTTAATGCTATTGATAAACTATCAAATGTTGTAGTTATTAATAAACTATCTTTATCTATTTTTTTGGTAAAATAATCTCCTGTTTTAATATCTACGTATTTTTTATCTTCTTTAAAAAGGTTTTTAAAATATAAAGAAAATTCATTATATTTTTCTTCAATTAATGCTTTAGTTGGAGCAGTATATATGAATTTAAAATCTTTATTTAAGTAATAGTTTTTATAAAAACTTATGTAGATTATACCGGTTTTACCTGAAGAAGTTGGAGTTGATATTATACAATTTCCCGATTCATAATATTTTAAAAATATAGTTTGTATCGGATTTAGGTATTCATAAGGTATAAATGGTTTTAAATTATCTTCTATTTTTATACACTTATCTTTTTTTATTTTATTTTCTATTTTATAATAAATATCGAATTGATTTTTGTTAATATTAAAGGATGAATTTTCTAAAATATGTATGTCCATTTTTAATTAAAGTTTTATTATTTTAGCATTGGTAGATTGAATAATAGCACTTTTTATATATGTATTCATGTATGGATATATAATGGTATTTGAATCATTTGTTTGAGTATTTATATCTATTACATTTGATATATTAGTTTGTATTTTAGTATTTTGTATTATCATTTTATATGGACTATCATTTACATAAAAGAAAATAGTTATATTTTTTATATTTTTGGTAATTGATAGATTGGATGGGTTAATATTAGCTGTTTCTATTTCGTATATATATCCTTCGTTAAATCTTACATTTCCTAAATCTTTAAAAACAATTAATATTTGTTCTTTATTTATATCTATAATTTTTTTTATTAATTCCTTTTCTTTAGGGTTTAGATTATCTTTAGAAAGTAAATCTTTAAATTTGAAATCACTACTATGGTAAGATAGATATTGAGTTAGATCTACCTTTTTAGTTGTTGCATATATTGTTGTAGCAGTATTGTAACCATATAAATTAAAATCTATGTAATATTTAATAAATGTACTAAAATTAGTTATATTAGTTGTAGAGTATAATTTATAAAGCATGTATATATTTACTAAAGGCGCTGTTATTGGATTATAGAAAGTTTCACTATTCTTATAAACTTCATATAATCCTTCTTGGTTATATATTAAAGAAGTATAATAAAATTCTTGTACCGATTTTTTTAGTAAGTAATTTAGGATATCTTTCTTTTTTTGGGGATATATAGCTTTTAGGTAATTTTCTCTTTCTCCTTTAGCATATATAACATATCTCTTATTTATTAAGTAAAGAATAATTATAATAGTAAACGAGAATAATAAAACAAAAAGAGCTAATAATAAAACACTACCTTTTACATTGTATTTTTTTAATTGTTTTTTTAGATTTTTTATAATTTTAACTAAATTCATATTTATCACTGATAATTATAAAATAATCTATTAAAAAAATGTTAAAATTTTCTAAATAAAATGTTAAAAATTAGGGTTAAAATAATAGATAAAATAATACTTATCAAAATAGAAGTAGCAATGGGAAAATAAAATGTAAAGTTATCTTTTTTTATTATTATATCTCCCTTTGATAAAAAATTAAAAAAATTTGGAAATAAGTTTATAAATTTGGAAAATAAAAATATAACTACGCCTATAATTATTAATATTATTCCTATAGTTTCCAAATATCTCAAATTAGAATCTATTTTTGTATTTTTTTTATTTATATTTCCTAATATTTAATTTTTTATTAATTTTATTGTTCCTTTTATATTGATAAAGGTTTTATATTAATAAATAATAAAGGGGAGCATAATCTCCCCTTAACTTATTTAATATTTTATTTTTTAATATTTTATCTTTTTTTATTGTTTTAAGCTTTATTAAGATTTTCTAACATTTCATCCCAAGAAGTGTTTTTAGCAAATTGAGTATTTTTGTATTTAGGATCAACATTTCCATAAGAGGGTAATTCTATACTTACTCCATAAGCATTTTTATATTTGTTATTACTGAATTTATTAACTATATATTTATTTAGAGCATCCATAATTTCTTTAGCTTTGTTTCGTAAGTCTTGGGAAATAGAATTATCTTCATAAATTAATTTAGCAAAGTGATAAAGATCTCTATAAGAACCTATAGCAAAACTTTGAGTTTGTCTTATTTTTTCTTTTAATTTTTGTATATCTTGTTTAGGGGAAGAAAGAATAAGTTTTGCGAATTCATCTAATTTAGAAACTAGATCATTAACTTTATCTAAATCGACGGCGGATATAGTTTGAATATCATCACTATATTCCTTAGCGGATTCTACAATAATTTTAGCAAATTCTTCAGGATCTACATTAACTTTAAATAAAGCAGCTTGTTGTATTTTTGAAACAGCATCTTTTATAGCTTTGTTGAAAAGGATATTATAGTTATAACCACTACCTCCTTCTGTTTCTTCGGAAGCAACTAAATATTTGACAGCGTTTTTAAGTTCATAACCTACTTCAGCCATTGCCATTAAACAAGCATCAAATGCTAAAACATCTATTCTTTTACCAGTTTTTTGATAGATTTCTTCTAATGCTTCTCTTATTTCAGGTAATGACATAAATTTATGATGACTATCATCTTCAATTGCTCCTTGCCAACCTGCCCCGTGATCTCCTATAATAATAGCAATATGTTCAGCTGGGAACTTTTTTATTATTTCAGCAATAGAGGAAGCCATAAATTGGGGATCCGCTGTATTGACTTGTCCTAAATTTTTTAATAATGGAGAATTTATCTTACTCATATCATTATCTTTTTTAAGGTAAAAAACTTTAGCTCCTTTAAAAGCAGCGTTCCACTGATTCCCTTGATCTGCTATTGTAACTATGTGAGTATTTTCATCTGAACCTACACTTTCTAATTCATTTATATCTTGATATAAAAGTGAAGCTAAATTATTATCCCCAGCGCTATACAAAATAACAAGCCATTTTTTCTTTTGCCCCTCCTCGGGAACCTTTTCTTCATTTATATAGTTATCCTCTTTATTAGGATTTATAGGATAACTATCTAATCCCTCTGTTGATTCAGAATTAATTGGAACAGAACTATTGGCAACAAAGTCATTTGGATATACTGGCCTTTGATTTGTTAAATTTACTTTATCTACATTCATAATTTTTTCCTCCTTTCAGTTTGTTTTTATTTTACATTTTTTAACATACTAAAAAAATATAGAAAAATAATAATTATATGTAAAAAAAATGTTAAAAAATATATTTGAAGGTAAGATTTGAAAGTAGAAATTTTAGATTAATCCTTTAAACTGACTAAAAATGGATTGAAATTAGTGTTATAATCATAATAATCTTCATTTTCTAATTGCTTTATTTTTTTAATTACTTTTATAGTGATTGGAGACATTATAGCTTCCACTGCTACTTTATAAAAATAACCTGTTACTATATAGTTTATCATAGCATTATTATCAATAATTCCATAAAAAGCTATAAGACAAAATAGAGTGGTATCTGCTGCTTGACCAAATATAGTTGATACTATAACCCTTAAAAATAGAAATTTCCCTTTAGATAATATTTTCATCTTAGCTAAAACATAAGAGTTAATAAATTCTCCAAAAAAATAACCTACTATTCCAGCTATTGCTATTCTATAACTAAAATTAAATACTTTTTTAAAATTTTCTTGTCCTACTGAACTATTCCAAGAATTTTCTGGGGGAAGTAATATAGTTATGTATAATAAAATGTTATAAATTATTAAAAAAATAAAACCTAACCAAATTATTTTCCTACTTTTTTTATAACCATAAACTTCGGTAAAAATGTCAGCAAATATATAACTTAACGGGAATATGAGAGCCCCTCCATCAAAAACTAACTCTTTATTTATAATCGGTAATTTTATTACAAAAACTTTTAATGTAACTATATTTGATATAATTAAAACTGCTATAAAACTACTTAAAATAATATCGTAAATTTTATATCCCCTTACATTATTCATTGTTTTTAAAAGTTAAAGCGAAAACTATCAATAAATTACTAATAATATAAATAATCAAAAATAATGAAATAAGATTTTTTAGTAAAATATTTTTTCTTATATTCTTTTATTAAGAAGTTTCTATCTTTTTTATATATGGAAAATGGTCTATTATTAACATCTGGGGCATAAAAATAAAAATATATTTTAAATCTTTGTAATTGATAAAGCCTTCTATTTACATTTGATACTTGATAACTAGTATTTAAATTATTCATTGATGGATTATAAAAAGCATAGCTTGCTGTATAGTAATTTTTATTATCCTTATATAGCGTTTCTTCTATCTTCCAGAATGTTTCTTCTGGTAAATATAAAACATTTGTAAAACTATTATCTATACTATTTTTTTTATAGTAATGTATTATAACTTTTCTGTAGTATTTATTATTTATTTTAATAGGATTTATAAAAATTTTAGCTATTGGTTTTTTTTGAGTTTCATAAGTTGTATATATATCATCACTAATCATATCTGGATTAAAGGGATTAGGAATAACTCTTTCAACGTATAAAAATTGAGTAGAAAAAAATATATTATTTTTTAGATTATATATAGCTCTTTCTATTTTTAATCCAACCTCTTTGGTTTTTATATCTGAATCGGATAGGTAGGTTGCTCTTTTATTTAATTTTGAAAAAATCAGCATTATTTGAACCATTATTAAAGTAAGCAATGATATAATTGTTATACTGACTAAAGCTTCTACTAAAGTTAAAGATTTTAATTTTAAAAATTTTTTATTAACTATTTTACTATTTAATTTACTATTTAATTTAGGCTCCATATTTTTGTAATCTTTTTGAATAAGCTAACATTAATGACATATTATATTTTAATTCAAATATTCCTAATTCTCCTTTTAAGCATTCTAATTCATTAAAATCTTTGTTTATATCGAGATTAGCATTTAAAACATCTTGATTTTTAGAGTATATCATATATGGGGTTCCTTGGAATGAATGGGATTTGTAAATACAAGGTGTGCTATGATCTCCAGTTATTACTATAACATCAGGATCAAATTCTAAGAATACTCCTACTATTTTATCTGCTTCTTCTATCGATTTTACTTTTAATTCAAAATTCCCATCTTCTCCAGCCATATCAGTATATTTATAATGAAAAAATATAAAATCGTAATTGTTTATATTTTCTTTAATAAGGTTTCTAATGTTTTCTAAATTTTGGTAATCTTCAAGCTTGATTGTATTGAATCCAAAGAGCTTAGCTATTCCTAAATACATTGGGTATTTAGCTATTGCTAATGGCTTTAGTTTATAAACTTCTTCAAAATTAGGTAATGAGGGAATATCTGTTATACCTCTAAATAGTATATAATTAGCTTTTTCGTTTTCTAATAGATTATAAATTTTATTATTTAATTCACTAAGTAAATTAGATAATGTATTATTTTTAGCAAAGTTTTTAACATAAGAGTTTTCTTTTTGAGGATCATTGTCTCCTATTTGGATATCTTCAAAATTATAATTAATAGGGGTAATGACTATTCCCAAGCGATGCTCTAAACCTGCTTTAATATTTAGTTTAACATTATATTTTTTGTTAATCTCATTAATAATAGGGTTAATGAGGTTAAGTAGTTTAATATTTTCTTGAGTAGGTAATCTTCCTGCTCTTCTATCTAATACTAAGTAATTATTATTATCTTTTTTTACTTTAGCCCAATTTCCTCTAATAGCTACAGAATTATTAGTTACTTCCATATCCATACCCAGAACTTCTAATATCCCTCGTTTTATTTGATATACAATAGGATCAAATCCAAATAAAGCAGTATGTCCAGGACCACTACCTGGGGTTATACCTCTAAATACTGGTATCCCTAAACCTAATGCACTTTTGTTTAAGATCCTTTTTATATTATCTTTCTTAGCTACCATTAATGGAGTTTGATATGAGTAATTTATATTAACCATATCTCCTAATCCATCCATTACAAATAATATTAATTTTGTATTATTTTTTATTGCTAATTCCTTTATGATGTTTTCTATTAAAAATGGATTATTAAATTTATTATTTTCCATATGATTTCCCTCCTTAATAAATTAATTTTTCTTGTAAATTATTTTTTCATAATTTATTATTAATTTTTCAAAAAATATGATAATTTTATTAATATTTTCTAAATGTTGGAGAATATTTATTGAATTTTTTAGTTTAATTAAGTACTCTCTTAATGTTAAATTGGATTCATAGGGTATAAAGGTTTTAAGGTAATTAAAAAATGAATTAAATATTTTAAATAATTCTTTTTTATCAAGTTTTTCAATATCTTCTAAATTATAATTATTTACAAAATTGTTTACGACATTCTTTAGTTTAATAAAATTATATACTTTTAAAGAAATTGTAATTAAATAAACGATAAAGCTTATAATGAAAATATTTATGAATGTTTTAAAAATAAGAGAGATAATTTTAAGGTTTTCTTTATCAAAGCCGAGGTTTTTAAATACTCCAAATAGCTTAGGGGATTGAAGATAGTTTAGGGTATTCATATCGATATTTTGAGGTGAGGGGTCAAAAGGTAGCCATCCATAAGGAGTTAGTACTTCCACCCAAGCATGAGCATCATCGGCATAAACATTTATAAAACCAGTTAATATATCTTTTTTATCTGGAGCGTAACCTATAACTAATCTTGAAGGAATACCTATTGATCTTAACATAATTGTCATAGCACTAGCAAATTGCTCGCAATATCCTTCTTTTTTTATAAATAAAAAATCATAAACTGCATCTTCTGCTTCCAATTCCTTTATAAATAAATTATATTTATAATTTTGTTCTAAATATTCTTTTATTTTATTTACTTTTTGGATAAAGTATGCTTCATTTTTGGTTAAGTTTAGAGCTAATTCTTTAACTTCTTCTGGAGTAATTTCTGGAATCTGTAAGTTTTTATATAATTCTTTCTTATTTTTTTGGTATATATAATTTAGAAAATCTTGATATTCTTTAATTGTAAAATTATTTAAAACGTTATAATCAATTTTAGGAAGTTTAGAGATAACTGTATAGGTTATACCTTTAACTAATGGATAATCATTAAAGAAATTATAATCTTTAGTTAATAGATTTTCACTTGGAATATAAACTTGAGATGGAATAGGTATATGATATAATATATCTGGCATATCTTGTTGAATAATAAAATATACAGTTATTTCATTGTAATTACTAACTAAATAGATATCATTAAAAGCTTCTATATCAAAAATTGAATTTTCATAAGAAGTTATGTAAGATTCTTTATTTTCCGTGTATTTCCATTTTTTTCCATCATAGTAACTATAATGTATACCTTTTATATATGTGAGAACAGGGGATTTAACTTTCATTAAAAGTATATGTGGTAATAATCCTCTGTTATTTAGATCTACTTCTCCTTTGAAAGCTTTATATGTATATTCTTTATTTAGTATTTGATTATTTAGTTTATTAGATTCTTCTTTTTTTTCAAATAAATTTTTATTTTCTTTTTGTGGTAAATCTTTGGGTGCTAAAACTGTTTTAAAGTAATATCCAGCTTGGGGTTTAGGTAATATAAAATAAAATAACAACGAAGCTAAAAAAAATATAACCCCTAATACCGTATTAATGTTAAAATTAAATAAAAATTTCTGAATATCTTTGATATTTAAATTAATTGAATTTATTGAAATAAAAGTTAATACAGTTATTCCTAAAACAAGGATAATAAATATTGGATTAGTGCTTATAACTGATAGGCTTATAAATACAATAATAGATGATAATAAAGAATATAATAGATCTCGTTTTCTTGGTAAATCATAACTATGAATTACTAATAGTGTAATTAGTAAATTAGCTAATGGGATTCTTGGGTCATATAAATTTGATGATAGATCTTTAAAGAAATTAAACATGAATATTACCATTAATAAAGCTAATAAAAATTTTAAAAAATATTGTTTACTTTTTCTATAAAAGTAACTCCATATATATCCTACTGTTATGAAAAACAGATATATAAATGAATTAACTAAAAATACTGGTTCATTTAATTCATTATATATTAAAAAACCATAAGATATTATGGTATATAGGCAAACTAAATAAACAGAGAATCTAACTAATACGGATTCTTCTATTTGATTTTCAATATCTAACTTACTGTTAGAAAAAGAGAATCTATTTATTTTTAAATCATTTATTTCTTGTATCATAGGGATTATCGGATATATTGGATTTATAGACTAAGTCGTGCCTTCCCCAAATGTCTATATAATAAATTTGATAATACATTTTATTAAGTGAATCAAAGAAAACTAAAGAAGTGAAAGCTCCTTTTTTATAAGGAGCAAAATATACATCCCTTAACTCTTTTTCTAATACATTTTCACTACTTAAGAAGCCTCCAAATAATTCCTGCCCTTTATCTGTTGAATAAATCTTCCAGTAGATATTCCCTTGTTTTTTATATATAATAAATAGTGCATATCTAAATACATAGCCCCAATATTCTTTTACTCCTTTTGATACTCTTATTATGTTGTTTTCCCATGTTTCAGATAAATTTTTTATATATAAACTTTTTTCTTCTTCCCTCATATACAATCTAAAACTTAAACTTATTCCTTCATATTCGTAAGTTAAATCAACATAATTATTTAAATCTCCATATTTAGCTTTTTCATATTCTAAAGTTTTATACACTTTTTTATATAAATTTTTATAATCTATTGAACTTTGATTAGAATATTGATTTGAATTTTGGGACTCAGCATAATTGTTTATAAAAATAAAAACTAAAAACATATGAAATAAAAATATTAAATTTAAAATTTTTAAAGAGCTTAGATTTTTTATCATATCTCTTTTATTTATTTCTACTTTAAGATTTATAAAACCTCCACATTAATTTAATTTAGAAATCAATTTAAAAGTTAGCTAAATATTTAAAATATCTCACTTAATGTCGTATAGGAAGATAAGGAAAAAAAATATAATAGTAAAATAAGAAACTTATTTCTAAAATTTAAATAAAATAGAGGTGTAAGAAGAATGAAGAAATTGGGGATAGGAATAAGTGATTTAAAAAAACTAATAGAAGGAAATTATATATATGTAGATAAAACAGAGTATATATATAAATTAATACATGAAGGAGGAAATTACTATTTTTTAGGTAGGCCGCGACGCTTTGGAAAATCTTTATTAATTTCTACAATAAGATATCTCTTTGAAGGAAAAAAAGAGTTATTTAAGGAGTTATATATTTACGATAAATGGAATTGGGAAGAAATTTATCCAGTAATAAGAATAGATTTTGCCAAAACCCAAGTAAAAAATGAACAGGAATTACAAATGGAATTAAAAGCTACAATAATAGAAACTGGGAGAAGATATGGTTATGAATATAATAAAGAATATACAATAAATAGAAATTTTGAACTACTACTAAAGAGGATATATGAAGAGAGCAGGAAGCAGGTGGTAATATTAATAGACGAATATGATAAACCAATATTGGATAATATAGAAAAAAGAGAAGAAGTAGAGAGGATAAGGGAAGTATTAAAAGGATTTTATTCCGTCTTAAAAGGATTAGATGAATATATCAAATTTGTATTAATAACGGGAGTAAGTAAATTTGCCAAAGTATCGCTATTTAGTGGATTAAATCAGTTAGAGGATATTTCCCTAAATAAAGAATATGGTAATATATGTGGATATACTCAACAAGAATTAGAAATTTATTTTAAAGATTATTTAAAAGATCTAAATTTAGAAGAAATAAAGGAATGGTATAATGGATATAGTTTTTTAAGTAATAGATTATATAATCCATTTGATATATTGTTATATTTAAAGAATAAAGTATTTAAGAATTATTGGTATGAAACAGGGAAAACTGAATTTCTTTTTAAACTTTTAAAAACTAAAAACTACGAGCTTCCTTATTTAAATAAGTTATATTATACAAGTGATATATTGGATAAATTTGATTTAGAATATCTATCTATAGAAGCATTAATGTTTCAAACTGGGTATTTAACAATAAAAGAAGTAAAAAACATAGAATCAGAAGAGATGTATCTTCTGGATTATCCAAATAAAGAAGTAAGACAATCGTTTAATAGAGATTTAGTATTCTATATAACCAAAAGCTATCATACAGATAGAATCTATAATTTAAAGATAGCAATTATAAATGAGGAAATAGAAAAAATAAAGGAACAAATAGAAATTTTTATTAATTCAATAAGTTATAAAATATTAAAAAATGAGTATGTATATCAAGCAGCTATTTATGGATTAATATATTCTACGGGCTTTAATGTAATAATAGAAGATAACACTTCTAAAGGAAGAATAGATTTGACAATATTGGTAAATAGAAGTATAGTCTATATAATAGAATTTAAAATAATAGAAAATTCTAAAGAGAAAGGAAAAGCTATAAAACAAATATTAGAAAAAGAATATTATAAAAAATATTTAAATTATGAAAAGATTTATCTAATAGGAATAGAGCTTGATAAAACTAAAAAGCAAGTTATTAATTTTGAATACCAAAAAGTTAAAATTAACAAAAATGGTTTTGCAATGTGGTTTTGAGTAACGTCCCCATAAATAATATAAATATTAAATATTAAAAAGAATTTAAACAAGAAAAAAAAGAATTTCATATCTTTTGGAAGTATAAGGAGTATAAGTAGGAAGCGAGTTTTATAAAAATAGGGAAAAAGGAAGGGGGGTAGCTAAAAAACCACCTTTTTTATTTTTTATTAATTTTGTTTTATTAATATTCAAAGTGTTTAAAAATTTTGAAAAAATTTAAAAGGTTATTTATAATTAAAAATTGAAAATTATATATAATATGGATAATAAACATAATTTTAATTTAAGTAAGTATGGGTGGGTAGTAGTAATAAATTTAAGTATAGTTAGTTTTTTAGCGGATTTTATTTATGAAGGTAGTAGATCTATTTTAGGACAATATTTTTTATTATTAAATATCCCTGTCTTTTATTTAGGATTAGTTGCTGGTTTTTCTGAATTCATTGGGTATTCTGTTAGATATTTTATTGGATATTTTGTTGATAAATTTAGGAAAGCAAAATTTTTAGTAGTATATTTAGGATATTTTTTAAATCTTATTAGTGTCCCATTGTTATATTTTGCTAATAGTTATTATTTTGTTTGGTTTTTGGTGTTTTTAGAAAGATTTGGTAAGGGATTAAGAATTCCACCTAGGGATTCTGTCTTTTTTATTGTTTCTAATAAATGTAATATAGAAAGTAATAAAATATTTGGGATACATCATTTAATGGATCAATTGGGAGCTTTTATTGGACCTTTGATTTTATCCTTTTTCTTTTTTTATTTTAAATTTAAAGATATTTATCATTATAAATTAGCTTTTCTTATGTTAGGGATACCTATTTTATTAGTTTTTTTACATCTATTTTTAGCTAACATCTACTTTAATAAAATAACTGAAAATGAAATTAAAAATAATATTAACGATCATATAAAAGAAACAGAAATTGAAATAAACGAGATAAAAGATAAATTAGAGACTAAAGAAAATAAATTTGAATTTAAGCTAAATCATTATTATATTATGGTGATTTTTAGTATGATAGTAGCTTTTGGATATATTGATTTTCCTATTATTTTGTATTATTTTAAGGGAAATTTTAGTTTTGATTATTTGGGAGTTGTTTTATATTCTATAGCAATGATAAGTAGTGCAGTTGGTGGATTTATTAGTTCTATTTTTTTTAAAAAATATCCTACTTTTGTTATTATTTTTTCTTTAGTTTTGGTTGTTTTTTACCCTGTATTATTATTTTTTATAAAAAATGTATTAATATTTATTATTATTTCCTTGTTTTGGGGATGGGCTTTGGGGTCTTTAGAAACTATTTTTAAAGTAATAGTGTCTTTAAAAAGTGAAGAAGAAAATATCGGTAAAAGATTTGGATTATTCCATACTTTTTTTGGCTTAAGTTGGTTTATTGGTAGCTTATTTGTAGGTTTGATTTATCAAAAATTAGGCTTTGATTATATGCTATTATTTAGTTTTTTTAGCCAATTGATTTCTATTTTGTTTTTCTTTTTATTTAGAAAACAAATTTTATTTTATCAAAAGAATTAATCAATAATTTCTTAATTTACTTGAAAATATTCTAAGTAACTTATTTATTTATTATTTAGTTTATTTATTGGTTAGTATTTATTTTTCTTATTTTTTCTTCTAAGTCAAGTAAATTATTCATATGTTCTTCGAAATTATTAATATCTATAGTTAAAGTTGAGATATATTCTATTAAAGAAAATTCTTTATTTTCAAGGGAATAAAAATATTTAGGTTTAAATATTCTTTCTAATTCTAATAAATTAAAAATAATGTTTAGTTCTTTTATAATAAACGGAAATTCTAAAAAATAGTAATCAAATATAATTATATTTGAAAGGTTATTTTTTAATGTTTTTCTTAAATTGATTAAATAGATATCGTAATAAAATGAAAATATTTTTTGATAATCTATTTTATTTAATTTTATTTTTAGTTCATTTTGAATGTGATTAATATATTTTTGAGGATCAAATATTTTTATTTTCCAATTAAAAGAATCACAATATTGACAATTAAATATATCATATTTTAATCCACAATTTTTACATTCTAATACTAAATTGTTTATCATTTGCTCAATATTTATTTTTTTATATTTTAATTTAGTGTATAATTTATTAAAAATGCTTTTATTTATTTTGAGATTTATTTTTTCTTTTATAATAGAATTACAATTTTCACAATAAGGTTTATTTAAACAATTGTTACAATAGATATAATAAAATTTATTATGTTGTGTAAAATACCACCAGTTAAAATTATTATTAATGTTGATAAATTCATTATTTATATTTGAATTATTTTTAATAGATGTCATTAATGTATCATAAGGATGTAATTTTTCTTTTATTTTATTTAGTTTTTCGTAAATTAGTTTTATATGATCTTTATTATCTTTAATTATAAGATAGTTTAGAAAGATTTTGTTTTTGTTTTTATTAAAATTTAATAACTTGTTTAATAATTCATTTTTTTTAAAAGTATAACTATCAAATATTAAAATATAATCAAAATAATCATAGATTAAAAATCCTGTAAAGGATGAAATAAAAAATATTATATTTTGATTCTCTAAAATAATATATTTTTTATCTTTTATTATTTGTTCTATATTTCTTATAGGAATAAAAACAATTATTTTTTTGGTATATAATTTATTGGTATTGGTTTCATTTATGAAGTTTTTATCTAAGTTAGAAAAAATATCTTTAAAGTTATTTAAAAATTCATTTAAATTGTAGTTTGGAAATATTGTATGCTTATATTTGTATTTTAAAGTTTTTTTGTTATTTTTTAAAATGAAAAAAATTTTATATAGTTCTTCGTAATTTTCATTGAAATTAAATTCATAATCTATTTGATTATTTTTTAGATGTTTTAAAGGAATTTGTAAGATTTTTGAAATTTTTTTTAATTCTTTTTTTATATCTTTTTTAGTATTTGATTTTAGAAATATTTTTAGTATTATTTCATTATCTTTTATATCATCTTTATGGATTTCTAAATTATATTTTTTTTTTAAATCTTCGATGTACTTATTAGCTTTAGTATGTGTTTTATTAATTAATTTTACTTTAAGTGTTAAATTAAATTTTATTATTTTTTTTATTAAAGATATTAGGACTTTTAATAAATTTAGATTAGTTTCCTTTAAAATATTTATTAAATTATTTTGAATCTTTTTTAATAATGGTAATTTAAGTTGATCAATTATATTTATTTTATTAAGTTTAATTATTAATGGATTTTGGTTTTTATAAATATTTAATAGATCTTTAGATTCTAGAAAAAAACCATATAAGTAATTGTTTTTTAATTTTATTAAGTAAATATGATTAAAGGTATCTTGATTTATGGCTTTTTCTTTTGTTTTTATTCCAAAATTCTTAGATATTACAAAAAATATTAATTCCTGCATATGATAAATTCAATTCATTAATAAAATAAAAAATTAATAAGGATTAATGATAATTTGACAACCTATAGAATAGTTATTTATATTGCTTTTTATTTTTCCGGTATTTGGAATCCCATCATCTAAATTAGCATCTATATCTAACATTACCTTTAAAGGGATATAATTTTTATCAGCAATTGTTTCTATTATAAAGTTATTATCTTGAAAGTAGCAAGGAGTATTAAAAGCATTTATAAATATTATTTTATCATCTCTTATATAATACTGCTTAAATAAAACACTAAAATTTGTTAAGAATTCTTTATTAGAAAAAATATCATTAAAGTTATAATCTCTTAAGTTGAGTTTAAAATCAAGTGATAAGTTTAAAACCTGTTTTACTTGTAAATAAAAATCTTGATATTTTCTATCACTTGATAATGGACTATAAAGAATAAATAACTTAAATGCTAAAATAAAAGTTACTAAAAATATTACGATATTTTTTATTAAGAAATCAAAGAATAAGCCTTTCTTATTTTTATTTTTAAATTTTTTATGATTTGTATTTTTTTTATAATTCATAAATTTTTACCCTCTCCTTATTATTATTTTATACCTTTTATACAAATAATCCTCATAAAATTAGCAAAATAAAATTAGCAAATCTAAAATAGGTATTTTTAAATTATATTATAGTAATTTTTAGTGTGATAACGATTTTTGGGTATATTGACTTTCTAGTTATTTTTTATTATTTTAAAGAGAATTTTGATTTTGGTTTTCAAATTTTTACTAAAAATTAACAAATATATTACTTATTTAAAGGGGATAAAATTCATATACAAAATATGGAAGTAAATTTAAAAAAAATAAGCAGTTTTTTTAAAAATATTTACAAAAAAATAAATAATAGGAAGAGAGAAGAATCATCTATTTTATCGTTACAGGATTTCTATTTAAATTCTTCTGATTTATACAGCACTTTTATATTTGCTAAAAACAATTATAATTATTCATTTTATAATTCCAATATTTATAAAGTTATAAATGAAAACTTAGAAAATATTATCCAAGATAGTAAATTAATAAATAATCAGATAAATTTAGCTAAAATTTTAGAACCTTTTTATAATTTATTTAGCCTTTCATTATTAAAAAATTTTAATTATTTGGTATCTATTTCATCTTATATAGCGTTTTTAATTTCCAATAAAGGATCTTATAATTATACTGGGGTTCTTAGTAAAGTAGAGAATTTAATGAAAGAGAATAACGATAATATATTATTAGAGTATCAGAAATCTTCAAATTTACCAATTTTTTCAGAAGCTAATACCTTTATTTTAAATAACATAAAAACTATATTACCTACTTTAAATCCTATAAATCTTGAGCCAAATTATTATGATAAAGTTTTTGAATTATACTTTAAAGCTAAAACTTTATCTTTTGTTTTATCTAATCTTAGTTACCTAACTAAAGATATGTATTTAAATGTAGATTCTTTTATTAATGAATGTTTCGAATTAATTAAACCTTTAAAAGATTCTTTTAAATCTTTTTATGATAATAATAAACAAATTTTGGATATTAATTTTTATAGAGTTTTTGTAGATTTACTAAGTAGCTATTTTAATGTGTCTTATAAAACTAATGAAAAAGAAGTCAATAAATTGATTAGTTTTATCTATAATTTAAATTTAGCTAAATCTGTAAATCCTGATTTACTAAATAATTCTATAATAACCCCCAATCAAGATAATATAATAAAAAACATAGTTAATAATATAGATTTTGATAAAAAAGAACTAAAAAAAAATATAGCAACTAATTTAAGTACATTATATATTAATTCTGTATCATCTTATTTAGTTAATTCTATTAAATCTGGTCAAAATAATAATGGAGATTCTTTAGATTATTTATACCTGTTTTTATTAACTTCTGTAATGATTAACTATTTAAATACTAATCAAATTGATACTAATTTTAAAGCTATGTTATCTAATTTAAGAAACTTTTTCATCAATAAACCTGCATTCCAATCAATTTTTGATATAACTTTTTCAAGTGATAAAAATCAAATAATGGCTTTGTTAGATATGTTAAATAAAATCTCATTAAAAGTTTTTTTATCTACTTTTAGTAATATGCCTAAATCAAGTGAATTTTATTTTAAATTAGCTTTGCTTACTAAAGTTTCTACTAAATTAAATAAATCTGATCCTAATTACCAAAAATATGTAAGTATCATAAAATCAAAAATTTTGGATTTATTTAAATCATATCCAGACTCTGAGTATCTTTACCAAAAAGCTTTTTCAAACATATTTAATAATTCTATATATCCTACTGATTCATTTTTAAAATCTCTCGATAGTGTATTAACTAGAATTATTCCAAAATTTGCTGCTACTTATGATACTAAATTTTTATTAAATCAAACATTGTTTTTATCTTTTTTACAAAATTTAGAATCCCTAAATTCTAATAATGTTCTTGATAACTTGAAATCTAAGTATTTAAATATAATTATTAATAATGTAGTTTCTGATAAAAATTTAAATTTCATCTTAAAGGATTATTATGAATTATTACAAATATTTCCTGAAAACCTAATTAAAGATGCTTTAACTGATATTATTTATAATTACTATGTTTCTTCTTTAAATTTTATTAAAATTCAAAACTAATAAAATTAAAATTAAATAATTTAAAGTAATAATGAAAAAAAAGGGAAGGATTATTATGAATGACTTTAATATAGTTAGCAGGGATATCTTAGGTTCTCTAAATAAAACTAAAAGGGATAGAAGATTAAGAAAAAATAAAAATATTATAAAATTAGTATCTGAAGTTAATTTAAATATTAATAATTTTATTTATCCCTTGTTTATTAAGAGATTTGGAGAGAATGAAGAGATTTCATCAATGAAAGGAATATTTAGAATATCTATTGATAATTTATTGAAAGAAGTTAATGAATGTTTAAACTTAGGGATAAGGAATTTTATATTATTTGGGGTAGAAGATAGGAAGGATAAATTTGGAAAATATGCTTATGATCAAGACAGTATTATTGTTAAATCTATAGATTTATTAAAAAAAGAGTTTAAGGATGATATTTTATTATTTGCTGATGTTTGTTTATGTGAATATACTGATAGTGGGCATTGTGGGGTAGTGGATGAAAATAATTATGTTGATAATGATTTAACGTTGGAATTATTAGGTAAGGCTTCATTAGCTTATGCTCAAGCGGGAGTGGATTTTGTTGCTCCTAGCTCTAATATGGACTTTCAGGTAGCTTATATAAGAAAACTTTTAGATAAATTAGGATATTATAATGTAGGAATAATGGCTTATTCTGCTAAATTTAATTCAGTATTTTATTCTCCTTTTAGAGAAGCAGCTGATTCTGCTCCTAAATTCGGAGATAGATCCTCTTATCAAATAAGCCCTTTATCCCCTAAGCAAGCAATAAACAGAATCTTAAAGGATATAGAAGAAGGTGCTGATATAGTAATGGTAAAACCTGCATTAGCTTACTTAGATATAATATATCAAGCAAAGCAATTAATTAATACCCCTTTAGCTGCTTATAATGTTTCAGGAGAATACGCAATGATTAAAAATGTTTCAAACTTTATAGATGAAGAAAAATTAATATTAGAAATATTACTGTCTATTAAACGCTCTGGCGCTGATATTATTATCTCCTATTTTACTAAATCTTTACCATATCTAATTCAAAAATACTTATAAACTTTCAATTCTTTCAATTCCCCTATCTTTCAATTCCCCTATGGGTAAGCTAAACAGTTATCCTGTGTATTTACTCCAATATAAGAATTTAGGTAAAAAGATAAAAAATCCTTCATAATAAAAAAAATCCGTCGATATGAAATAGGTTAGTTTTTCTACTTTTCATATAAAGGTTTTTAAAAATTTTTATATAATATTTATATTGTAAAAATAAATGTAAAAATAAATAAATAAGTTTTAAGCTAAAAATATATTAATTAAAAATAAAGGAAGGGGTTGGATTTTATGAAGGTTTTTATAGATGGGAAATTATATCCCAAAGAAGAAGCAAAAATATCTGTATGGGATCACGGATTCCTTTATGGTGATGGTGTTTTTGAAGGAATTAGAGTTTATAATAAAAAAATTTTTAAATTAAATGAACACTTAGAAAGATTATATTATTCTGCTAATGTTATTGATTTAAATATACCATATGATTACCAGGAATTAAAAAGTATTGTAAAAGAAGTGGTGAGAATCAATTTAGAGGAAGAGAATTGGGAAAACGCTTATATTAGGTTAGTAGTTAGTAGGGGAGTAGGGGATTTAGGTTTAGATCCTAGAAAATGCCCGAAACCAACAATAGTAATTATTACTCAACCATGGGGAACATTGCATGGAATTGAAGCTAGAGAAAAAGGGATTAGAGTTATTATTCAATGGGTTAGAAGAGATAGAGTTGATGCTACATCTCATGAAATAAAATCTTTAAATTATTTAAATAGTGTATTAGCTAAAATTGAAGCTAATATTGCAGGTGTTGATGAAGCATTATTCCTTTCTGAGGATGGATGTATAAGTGAAGGAGTTGGAGAAAATATATTTATTATTAAAAATGGAAAAGTTTTTACAACAATGAATAAAGCTGGAATACTTCCTGGAATAACAAGAGAAGTAGCTATAGATATTCTTAAAAATCTTGGATATGAAGTAATTGAAAAAGATATAACTCCATATGAATTATTTACAGCTGATGAAGCATTTTTCACAGGTACAGCAGCTGAAGTTACTCCGATAAGTGAAGTTAATGGAAGGATTATTGGTAATGGAAAACCTGGTCAAATAACTAAAAAAGAAAGGGAAAAATTTTTTAAAGCTACAAAA
>Ga0080004_1135130_pt1 | contig 20495 bp, 20 predicted proteins | sample WasSprMetagenome_FD_69207 | JGI IMG/M metagenome (GOLD analysis project Ga0080004, IMG submission 69207) | Sulfidic aquatic microbial communities from Washburn Spring, Yellowstone National Park, USA - WS (SPADES assembly) (version 2) | ecosystem: Environmental > Aquatic > Thermal springs > Hot...
TGGCATTCAAATAGATCTTGCTGTCCAGAAGTTTTTAAGTAAAGTTTAAGATCTCCTCCTGATTCTGTTGTTGTAACTATTCCATGCAATACTTGCTTTAAGCTCTCTGAAGGACAACGCTTTGCAACCTCTTTTATTGCGCTTAAGGGGTCCATTCCAAAAGCTTCTATGTTACGAACAATTTTTTCCATTTCTTTTGCAACTTCTCCATATTCTTTAAACTGGCTTATGAGCTTGAACATTATATAAGGCGGAACACCAGATTCTGCAATAGCTCCCATATGAATTATGACAAAAGGAACATTAACTTCCATATTTTTAGCTCTTGAAGTAACTTTTTTTACAGGATAAAAAATTAGAATAGAAAAGCAAGCTATTGTTGTTAAAACTGGGACAAAGAAAAGATAAGCAATTTTTAGCATAGTCGAAATTTCCAAAATTTGCAAAACTAGGAAGGCAACAACAAAGCTGGAAAAGAATACTAAAGAGGAGAGGAAAAAAGTTGTTGAAAGATATGCTGTAAATGGAATTTTTACATCAGCTTTAAGTAAATAGTCTTTTAAAAATGAAAAATTGTTAGCATATTTTTCAGCTATTTTTCCAAAGAGTTTGTAAGCAATTCCACTTATCATCATTTTTCCCCGGCAACTAAGCCAAGAAGACTTAAAATAGAGGTTCTTCTTTTCTTCTTTTCAGCTAAGGGCTTAGCTTCAACAGGCTTTTCTATTGTTTTTATTATGGGTTTGAATTTTGGAAGAGGTTTTCCAATCATTTCCTCAAGTTTACTAGGGTCTTTATAATAAAGATTTATCAATTCAGTAACTTTTCCATAATCGTCTATTCCCTTTTGATAAATCCAATCAAGAAGCATAGCTCTTCTTTCAACTTCTTTAAATGCTTCTTCTACATTTTCTCCTCTTGCCAATGCGAATTTTTCAATTTTAACACTCTTGTTCACTTTTTCATATTCATCTGTAGCAGGGTTCCAACGAAAAACAACATTTGTTTTTGCTTCAGAAGTTTTTGGATCCACGCTAATAATTTCAACAACTTCTTTAATTCTTCTTGCAGATTTTCCCTTCTGCTTTGCATATGCCATAACAACTATTACATCCAAACTTTCAACTAGGGTTGGAGAAAGATTTATTGGAGGGCTTGTAAGTCTCTTCATTACAGTATCTACACTTCCTGCATGGAATGTTGCAAGGCTAGGATGGCCAGAAGCCATACCTTGAAACATTACATAAGTTTCCTCTCCTCTTACTTCCCCAACTATAAGATAATCTGGATTTTGTCTAAAGCTTTCTTTTAGCAAGTCGAAAAGAGTTATTGTTCCGTATTTTTCTCCTGTTGGCATTGGAATTCCAAATCCTACCCTTGCTAAATTCGGAATCCAATGCTGATGAGGAATTTTAAGTTCACGCGTATCTTCAATACTTACAATTTTCGCTTCAAGAGGAATAAAACTGCAAATTGAATTTAAAAATGAAGTTTTTCCTGTAGCTACACCTCCTGCTATGAGTATAGAGGCTCTTCGTTCGATTAGATACCATAAATAAGCTAAAATTTCTGGCGATGCCGTTTTTAGTTTTATTTGTTCAATAATTGAAAAAGGCTTTTCAGGAAACTTTCTTATTGTAAAAGTTGAACCTCTTGTAGCAACATCAGAAGCTAAAGTTGCAGCAACTCTTGAGCCATCAGGTAATGTTGCATCTAAAATTGGTTCAGCATAACTAACATATCTTCCACATCTTTCAGCAAGCTTTACAATGAATTGTCTTAATTCGGTTGGATCAGAAAAAATTACATTTGTTTTTAACGATCCATATTTACGATGAATGATATAAATTGGAATATTAACACCATCGCAGCTTATATCTTCAATATTTGGATCTTGTAAAAGAGGTTCAATTTGGTTATATCCAACAAAATTTCTGTAAATATAATACATGAACTTTACATAGCGCAACGGTTTAAGATCAATTCCCAAAGATTTAATGACTTTTGTAACATTTTTTTGCAAGTATTCAATGGCTTTTGATGGCTCTTTAAGTGCTGAGAGGTCAACTTCAATTAATTCGATTAATGTGTCTGAAATTTTTTTTAACAACTCATTTTCTTCTTTGCTCATTTCTGGTTCTATAACATAATACATAAGCTCTTTTGTTTCTTCATTCCATTTTATGTTTGCATATGCAAATGGTTCAAGAAGAGGGTATGTTACATTGATTTTTTTTATGTCAGTAACTTCCGGAAATTCAAAAATATGGGCAGTCCTTTTAATAGCAAAGCCCGGCAACTCTATTTTCTCCCTTTTCTCCATTTCCTTAATTTTTCTATATAACAAACCTCTCATTCTTTTAATTTTTTCAATCATTTTTACCGCAAATGTTTCTTTCTAACAGATTTTCCAGGCTGGACTATTCCTCTAAATCTTGCACATGCAGGACAAACATAAATTTTTCTTGTAAAGTAAGATACAAACCTCTTATCAACTTGTTGCATTATAAAAGGATCAGAAACTGTAAATTTTTTTGTTATGACAAAGGCTTTGTAACGAGGGACTCTCTTTTTGCAAAATTCACATGTTACATTAGCTTCTCTTCCCCTTCCCTTTGTGTGCTTATAAGTCCTTTTATAAGGAGCAGTTGAAATTGGCAAAATTTTCACCTCTTAAATAAAGTTTGATTTGGAGTAATAAATTTTTGAACTTATTTAAAGAGGTTTAGAAGCTTTTCAGGAGAGGATGGTTTAAGCGAGAACTCATTTCCTTCCTTTTTATACCTTTCTATAACTTTTTCAGTTGTTGCATCTTCTGGTTCAAAATCCTTTAATTCTTTAATTGAAATTGGCATAGAAACTAAACCACTTTTAGAATGAACAGAATACGGTGCTCTTACTAAGCCCATCGGTTTCATGCTAGCGCTATCAAGCAAAATCTTATCTTCCCTTTCTTCTTTTCTTGAAGTCTCTGAAGTTGTTATTTTTGGTATTTCCTTATCAACTTCTCTTTGAATAACTCTCACAAAATCGGAAAAAAGTGTAAAATAGTTTCTCTCTCTTTTACTCCCTCCTCTTAAAACTAAAGGTTGATATTCCTCAGGAATTTCAAAATCTTTAATTAAAGACCAAACTTGAAATCCTCTGCTCCCACTGAATTTAATAGCAGGATTAAGCTTAAGCTTTTCGAAAATTTTATAAGTTATGCTTGCAACCTCTTTTGTTTGTTCAAAATCAACCTTTGGTCCAGGATCAATGTCAACAACAAGCCAATCAGGTCTATTTACTCCAATACGATGAACACATGGAATTACATCAATATAGTGAATGTTAATGAAGAACAGCAAATCTTTTACAGAATTCAGCACAATTTTTTTACCGCGGAAATCCCTTCTAAAAAATCTTTTTTCTGTGAAAAGACAGTTATGAACTAATCCAGCTGATGTGAGATAATTTTGCGCATTCTGCACCTCAAGATTTAAAACTTTTCCTTGATATGTATGAGTTTTGATTGAGAAAATGGGAACCCATAAAATATTTTTTTCAAAAATTAAAAACCTTTCTGTGGCATTTGGATTATAATAGTTTAAAAAATAGCAGCGACCATCTCCTCTTCCTGAAGATATGGTTTCCGATGTAATTCCAGCAAAAATTCTATTTCTGAAAAGCATTAACTGCAACTGAAGCGCGAGAAAGAGCGAGGTCGTCGATCCGTAATTAATAGCGGTAAATCCTTTTGTTTGCGTGATACAACCATCTCCCTTTAAAAATGCTTCTAAAATTAACATCTGCTTTTCTGGAGGTAGCCACATTATAGCGGGATGAAATTCTTTTGTCCTCGCATTTCCTGGACATAGTTTTCTCATAAGTTCTGCAATTTTTCTTGAATTTATGGATATTCGCAAATACTTTGACCCATTGCGTTTATCTACCCTTTCATATAAACGAGCATTTGGAAATAACTTTTCACATATCTCATATATTCTTTCAGCTAGTTCTTTTGCCTTCGCAGAAATTTCAATGACAGTGCAGTAAGGAAGTGTGTAACCATCAGCCGCATAGTAGCCTAAAAATTCACAAACTTCAGGAGATAGCTTTGAAATATCCCTTACAGTTTGTGGAACTGGAAAAGCAACATAAGGTATAAATTTTTTCCATACCGATCTTTCTCTTTTCTGAGCTATCCATTTTTTGTAGAGTTCTCCTGCTTCTATCCACTCCGGATGGGTTAATAATTTAGCAAACTTTCTTTTCCCTAATCCGAAAGATTCCCTTTTTCTTCTTGGATCTTCTTTTGATCTACCAAAATACCATTTCAGATATTTTCTTCTATATTCCTTTCTCCTTTTAGCTGAACATTTCGTGCAATAATTGGCTCTTTTTTTCTCGACAGGCTCGCCACAACTTCTACATATTCTTGGAAGTGTGAAATATTTATAATAACCATATCTCACAAGTAAAGGATGATTTTTTGTAATCAAAATGGGATGGAGGTAATATGGCTTAATGATTAAAGTTTCTTCCTTGACTTCTCTGCAAAAAACATCTGTAACTAAAGATGGTTTAAAATCGTTGCCATTGAGGGCATATACTTTATCTCCAACCTTAATATTGGAAATTGGAACAAAACCAAAAGGTGTTAGAATTGGTGTTTGGGGCTCAAGACAATAAAATCCGACGTAGCGATTTCTGCAAAATTCCATTATAGTATCTGCAACATAGGGATAATATTGTTTCGCTTTATAAACAATAACCCATGGCTCATTCACTTTCCTTAGTTCATTTTCAATTTCTTTAATTCTTTTGGCAAAAAATTCCTTTCCTTTCTCTGTTACTCCGTATAATCCATTTACTTCCTCAAGAAGATTTTGAGAAATTAAATTATTAAGTATTTTTTTTATTTCTTCCTCGGAGAATTTTTGAAGATCACGTGAAATTTTTTCTTTCACATGCTTTAAGTCAACCCTTTTACCAACACCTTTCATTGCAAACATTAGAAGTAAATAATCTTCTGGCTTTATCATAATATTCCTTTCAGAACAGGAAAAAATAAATATTTAACTTCAAAGTATTTAATATGTCAGCGCGTGAATTAAAGAAATTAGAGTCAGAATTATATTCACTTATTAAAAACAAATTTCCTTTTCTTTCTGATTCTGGAGTAGAAAAAGTAATTTCGATCATCCATAATTATGGTTTGAATGGGAATTTGAGCGAAAAGGAAATAATAGAAAAAGGAATTGAAAGGTGGGAGGAAAGGTATAAAGAAAATAGAGAACTAATAGATAGCTGCTGCAAAAAATTAGAAAAAATTACTGGATTAGATAGTGCGATGTTTAAATATTATGCTGTAATTGTGGTTGATAATGTTATTAAAAAAATTCCTACTCATTGGGACATTAAAAAAGGTGAAGATAAAATTTATCTCTACAATTCTGGTCCTTATAGAGCAATTTTAAAAGGAGGAGAAGTAGAAATAGAAAAAGGTGAGGAGAAGAAATCATTCTGTTGTTTACGAGGTGCTCAAATGAGGGCTAATGAATATTACAAGGTAAATAAACCTCTAAAGAGACTTTGTGAAATTGCAAATATTATTCAAGAGAAATTTAATGAAAGAATAACTGGCAAGAAAATTAAAATAAACAAAAAACTTCGAATTTTTGAAAATGGTTTTGTGGGTTGCATAGAAGAGATAACTTTAAAAGAATAAATTTAAATACGTACTTCTTCAATAATTAAGTGAGGAGGAAGTTGGGATACAGTAGTTTGCCAACTTAAGTCTTTGACTTAAGTTAGGCAACTACAATGCCTTAGTCTTCGTGACTTAAGGCAATAACCCAACCTCGTACTCAATTTTTAAATACTTCTTTGTATTCTATTTATAGGAAAAAATGAGTTATAGTTATAAAGAATATGCAGAAGAGCTTTTGAAAGAAAATATAAAAATTTCTTATTCTCTAACTGGCACTGCCATTATTTTTCCAAATAATGAGGAAGAGGTAAAATCTAATTTAAAATATGTAAACGAGAGTTTATCACGCCTAAGCAAAATTTTTGAAAGTTTCAAATCGAAAATTCCTAAAGACGATTTAGGAAAAAGATGGAAAAAGGATATAGGCTTTCTCGAGGAAAAAATTAAAACCTACGCTCAAAGGATAGAAAGTATAACTTCTAATTTTAAACCTGAAGAAGTAAAAGAGCTTATTGACAACTTATACAATTTTTCTGTTGCTAATAATTCTCATACAGCGTCGATATTAAATTATAACGAATTAATTGAAAATGGTCTGCATGGTTTTAATGACTTGAATTTTAAAGTTCTGGAAAATACACTTATTACGCTCTATAAAATTTACAAAAAGAAAGATGAGAAAGTTATTTTAATCAATAAAGATCCGAAAATGACAGCGCATTATGAAGATCGTATTTTAGCAATTTTGGAATTTCATGGTTATATTCCGTATGCAAAATACATAAAAGTTTTTTTTGGTTCTGAGGAAGAATTGGAAAGTGTAATGAGAGAAAGAGATAAAAATGAGTATCATTTCTATACAGATGGCGGTGATGAGGATAAAATTGCTCAAACCTTTTTTACACTTAAGTTAAATGGCTTTTCGATTTACGAGAAAAACTCGTATAATGTTGTTGATGTTGTTAAAAGTTCTAAAACTACATGTAGACCAGAAATTACAACAAGAAAATTGAAAAAGGAGTTAATAAGATAATGTAAGACCGTTTTCACTTCTACTTATCCTTATTTCTCTAATTTTGTACCGCTTTACCTGATGTAGTATTTCTTCAAGTCCTTTATATAAATTTGAAAGTGACTCTAAAGTCTGCCCTTCTAAAGATGGAGAATGCACTCTTACACCATAACTCTCAATTTCCTTAAAAATCCTTTTTATTTCTTTCAGCTTGGATTTTTGAAGTTCTTCGATTATATCTTTTTTATTTTGCTTGTTGTTTATCATGTTTCTTATTTGTGTTTCCAAATAGTCGATTGCGTTTTCTATACGAGAAAAGTCAGATTTATCTTTCGCTTTTTCTAATTTAACTTTTTCAGTTTCCAATTTAGATTTTATTTGTTTGTAAAATGTAATAGTTGAAATGCCAACTAAATCTTTTTCAAGCTTTTCTTCAAGCTCTTTTAGCCTACCTCCTAGCTCCTGTTTTGTTTTAAAATTTTTGAAAAAACTATATGCCTTCATATATAAAAATTTGAAAAGTAAACTTTAAAAATTTTAAAATTTATAGCCTTGCTTTTCAAACATCTTTTTCAAAAATATAGCATCCCCTTCTAAATTTGGGCTTTCAGAAATGAAAGTGATATCCAATTTGCTTTTAACTAATTTCTTGACAAGTGGTTCATAGTTAGGTGGTGCATTATCTGTAAGATTAAGATGCTTTTTTTCATTTCCTTCCTTATTAATTTTTTTGAACTCTATTCCAGAAAAATGCGTATGCAAAAACTTAAGCTTAGATTTTTCAATTTCATTTAAAATTTTATCAAAATCAATTCTTCCGCCATTTCTTGCAAAAATATGGGCCCAATCAACTACTGGTAAACAACCCTTTACTTCTTTCGAAATTTTTAAATTTTCTTCCAAAGTTCCAAACTGTGAAATTTTTCCTGTAGTCTCTAACCCGAGAAAAACGTTCCACCCTTTTGACTCAATTTTTTCGCTCAAATCTTTGCATGCCTCTTTAACTCTTTTATAAGCTTCTTCTTTGCTTAGCTTTCCATAATAGCCAGGATGAAAAACTACTATGCGAGCACTCATATAAAAAGCTCTTTCAACACTATCCAAAATCCTTTTTTTACTTGCTTCAAGCTTTTCTCCCTCAGCACACAAATTCACAAAATAAGGAGCATGAACAGAAAGTTCTATATCTAACTTTTTTGCTTCTTCTCCAACTTTTTTTGCAACCTCATTTTTCAAATAAACATTTCTTACAAACTCTATTTCTAAAGCATTCAATTTGAGTTCTTTAATTCTTTTCAATCCTCCGAAAGTAGTCCTTTCTTGAGAAGAAACAGGAATTCCTGCTGTTCCAATTCTTATCATATTTTAAAATTCTTTCTCTAGATTTATATTACTGATTTAGGAAATTTTGAAAAACAACCAATTTTTATCCTTAAATTTTAAGAGGCAGTATTTTCCTTTTAGCTTTTCTCCATTAGCCTCAAAAACAATTTTTTTCTCATCTTTTTCAACTAGCTTGTAATGACCTTTGTCCCAAATTTTTACTTTTCCAGCACCATAAAAACCTTCAGGAATTGTTCCTTCAAAGCTTGCATAACTTAAAGGATGATCTTCAACTTGAATTGCCAATCTTTTTATTCCTTTTTTTAAAGGTGGCTCTTTGGGAACAGCCCAGCTTTTAAGCACATTATTCATTTCTAATCTCAAATCAAAGTGGTGATGAGAAGCCCAGTGCTCATGAACAACAAAAATTTTTCCCATACTCTTTAAAATAAAAATTTGAGAAGTAACTCAAAAATTACTATCAAAGAAATAAGGATAATTAAATGCATAGGTTTAAGTCTTAAAACTTCCTTCTCTTCCTCTGGATAACGGACTAAGCCACCAATTCCGGCTGGAATATAAATTTTTTCTCTTTTTGCCATTTTCTTCCCTTTTTTAATTGCGTTTAAAAAAATAAAAAGGCGTGCTGGTATAATCCCTCTTCTGTTTTAGGTAGCATTTGTCTTTGCGCTTTAAAGCTTGCATCCAAGGATTGCAGGGCCGTTTCATCCTTTTGGTTTCAACTCAACTTTCGCATCATTGTTAGCGAAACCAAAAGGTATCGTTTCTGATCCCTGCAAAGGCTTCTCAGCCTGCTGCTTTCGCAGCTCCTTAGCGGATGGAGGGAATTTCCTCACCCTTGTTTTTGCACAAGGGCGAAGCTACCTACCAGCTCGCCTTAAAAATATAAGAAATTAGGATTTAAAAAAGTTATAGCATCAATAAAAATTTGTAAAACTAAAATTAAAAAATATGAAAAAAATAATCTTGGTAACAACAGAAACTTGTCCTTTTTGTCCTATGGCAAAAATTTTGTGGAAGAAATTACAAAAGGATTATAAGTTTGAGTTTGAAGAAGTCAATGCTTATTCTGAAAAAGGAAGGAAGCTTATTGAAAAATATGAAATAAGGGCTGTGCCTGCTACAATAATTCAAGATGAAAAAGGAGAAAGACTTGCTTTTGTTGGTGTGCCAAGCGAAGAGGAGGCAAAGAAAGAAGTGATGTAATGGAGGAATGGGTAAAGGAAATTAAACAAAAAGCTTTTAGCGGAAAGCCATCAATTTCAGGTGGGAGAAGCAATAAGCTTGGGAGGATAAGTTTTGATGATTTAGTTTTTGCTCCATCTCAATTTTGCAACCCTTTAGACTATTATCGAGAAAAGATTGAAACAGAAACAATTCTAGGAACAATTTGCAACAAGCCATTAAAATTAAAAATTCCAGTAATTTTTGGTGCAATGAGTTTTGGCGCAATAAGCAAAGAAGCAAAAATTGCAATAGCAAAAGCTTCTTCTGAGCTTGGAACTGCAACTAACACAGGAGAGGGTGGAATGCTTCCTGAAGAAAGAGAAAATGCAAAGTACTTAATTTTCCAATATTCGACAGGAAGGTTTGGAGCAACTGAAGAAAATATTGAAAAAGCTGATGCAATTGAAATAAAAATTGGTCAAGGTGCAAAGCCGAATATGGGAGGATTTTTACCAGCAGAAAACGTTACAGAGGAAATCGCAAAAATAAGAAATGTTCCTTTAGGAAAAGATGTTCATTCTCCTCCAACCCATCCAGATATAAAAAGTATAGAAGATTTGAAGAAAAAAGTCGAATGGCTAAGAAGCTTAAATGATGGGCCAATAATAATAAAGCTTGCTGCAACAAATGTTGAAAATGATGTGAAGTTTGCAGTAAAAGCTAATCCTGATGCAATTGCTATAGATGGAATGGAAGGAGGAACAGGAGCTGCTCCAAGAATAATGCTTGATGATTTTGGGATTCCTACTTTAGCAGCTTTAGTTAAAGCAAGAAAAATTTTAGATAAAATAAAAGCAAAGCAACAGCTTTTAATTGGAGGAGGAATAAATAAAGGATCTGAAATAGCAAAAGCTTTAGCTTTAGGAGCTGATTGTGTTTTTCTAGCGACTTCAATTTTAGTCGCTATGGGTTGCACTTATTGTAGAATGTGCCATCTTGGGAAATGCCCATTTGGAATTGCAACTCAAGATCCTGAGCTAAGAAAAAAATTGAATGTTGAGGATGCGAAAAACAAAATCGTGAATTTTGTTAATGCTTGTATAGAAGAAGTGAAAATGGCTTCTGCTGCTTGCGGGAAAAAGGATGTTCATGAATTGAAGAAGAGCGATTTGAGAGCTTTAAGCTTAGAAGTTTCAAAAATTGCTGAAGTTGAGTTGGTTTAATGTGGACATTTGAAGAAGTTTTAAAATTTTCGAGAAAGTATGCAAAAAGAGCTGGAATAAAGTTAAATCCGGACAAAAAAATTGTGGAAGGAATAATAAAAGGTTTGCTGGAAAATGAGAAAAAATTTGGATTTAGATATTGCCCTTGCAGAGTAGTTGAAGGAGATTTAGAAAAAGACCGATTAAAAATTTGCCCATGCAGTTGGCATTTGGAGGAAATAAAAAAATTTGGACATTGCCTCTGCAAACTTTTCGTTAAAAAATAGTTAATATTGAATTCCCTTTTCTGTTACGAATTTTTTAGGCATTTTAACCAATCTTATTTCATTAACAAAGTGAGCCTTTTTTATAAGTTCTTTTGGAGCGTATCTTCCGGTTAAAACCACGTTAGTTTTCTTTGGTAAGTTATCTAAAAACTTTATCACTTTTTTCAAATCGAGAAGCTTCCAGTACAAAACTAAATTTATTTCATCTAAAATCAGTAAGTTGGGTTTTTCTCTTTTTGTTATTTCTTTCGCAAATTCAAAAGCTTCTTCTGCGAGCCTTTTATCTATTTCTGTTAAGCTTCTAACAACGAATTTTTTTCCTCCTGCTTTTATAATTTTTTTCTCTTTATCTTTAACCTTAAGCCAAGCAGGCCTTCCAAATTGATAAATTTCATAGTATGGTGAAAGCTTCTTCCTTATTTTATATTCTCCAATATTTTTCCACCATTTTAAAAATTGAATAATAATTACTTTCCGCTTATGTCCAACGCTCCTCAAGGCTAAACCCAAAGCATTTGTAGTTTTTCCTGCTCCTGTTCCTGTGTAAAGATAAATGTATCCCATTATCCTAACTCACAAGCTTCACAATATGAAGCTCTTCCAGCAACAGGAAGTAAAACTTGCTCTTTCCTACTTCCAAATCTATACACTGTTACACCTAAGCAACCCAAGTCATAAGCAAGCATAAAAGCTTTTTCAACATCGTTTGGAGTGGCATTTGGAGGGAAATTAATAGTTTTGCTTACAGCATTATCCACATATTTTTGAAAAGCAGCTTGCATCCTTACATGATCTTCTGGTTTTAAATCATGAGCTGTAACAAAAATCCTTCTTATTCTAGCAGGAATTTCTTTTATATGTTGAATTGAAGTTGAGCTCAAAACTTTCTTCATTACAACTTCATTATAAAATCCTTCTTTAATTGCTATAGATTCAAAGTAAGGATTAAAAACAACTAAATCATAGCCTAAACTCTCAGCCACATTTCTTATATAAGCAACTGCAAATAAAGGCTCAATTCCTTGTGAGCAACCAGCTATTTCGCTTATACTTCCTGTAGGGGCAATTGTTGTAACTGTTGCATTTCTCATATGTTTATAAATCTTTGCTAACTTGCTTTCTTTGAAATTTGGAAAATCTCCCTTCTCTTTTCCAAGTTCTTCACTCATTTTTCTTGCTTCAGTTGTAATGAATTTCATAACTTTTTCAGCAACTCTTAAAGCCTCTTTCGAATTATAAGGAATTCCCAACAGAATTAGCATATCTGCAAAACCCATTACACCCAATCCAATTTTTCTATTCCCTTTTGTCATCTCTTCTATTTGCTTTATAGGATAAGCATTTGCATCAATCACATTATCTAAAAATCTAACAGCAAGCCTCACAGTTTTTCTCAATTTTTCCCAATCGATTTCGTATTTTCCATCTTTTTCTTTAACCATTTTTGAAAGATTTATTGAGCCCAAATTGCAAGATTCATATGGTAAAAGAGGTTGCTCACCACAATCTAAGCTATAAATGCCATTAGTAACCCAAGTGAAGCTATTTGGAGCAATTATATCATAAACTCTTTGCTTTCCAGCTTTTTCAATTTTTTCTATTTCTACAAATTCATGCTTTTTGAGAGTTTTGTAACTTTTTATTGAAGAAAGTAAAGTTTCTAATTTCCTTTCTAACTTTCCTATTAAACCTATCTTTTCATAGAAAAGCCTTGCTCGCTCTCCACTAATTATTAGTCTCCAATTTTTCCTTGTTTTATATCTTTTGCCTTTAATTTCTCTTATCTCACTCTTTCTACTTTTTGTTAAGGTAGATGGTATGGAAAAAGTTAAAAGCATAAGCTGAACTTGTTGAAGTAATTTTTTAGATGAAGAGTAAAGAGCAATTGTAGGAGTCCCATTAGAGTTGTAAACACTTCCATCAGCAGAGAAAAGTCCTTTTAAAAAGCTTTTTTGTATATACTTTGGAGATCTCATTATTTTTTCTGGTATAACTTTCTTTTCAGCCTTACTCGACTTTTCTATTCCAAAGAAGTCTCTGATTAAGTTCGCAAATTCTTTCCTGTGGACATCTATCCTAAATTGTGTGCCTCTTGGAATTATGGAAGCATAGCCAGCTATTTTTTGCGTTATGGGATAAAAGTAATTAGTTAGCTCAAAATCATTTCCCGGATACAAGGTCACATGATTAGAAGAAGTTACATCACCATCACCAACCCAACTCCCAAGCCATTCTATAACTTTTTCATCTTTTCCAAAATTGGAGGAAAATGAAGAATTTGGTAATTCTATGTCGTCAAAAACAATTCTTACTTTTTCCCCTTTTTTCATTTCCTTAACAGCTTTCCAACCATTTTCTGTAAGGAATTTGTGTTCTGGTGTAACAAAAATTTCTATTCCATTTTTAAGCTTAATTTTAAAAACTTGCTTTATACCATTATCTATTACTTTTTTAATTTTTTTCCAGCCATCAAGAGTGAAAACTTTCATCCCTTCAGTCAATTCTCTTGCCTTTATCCATCCTTTATCTGTTAAAACATAAGTATCTCCTATAACGCAAGGATTTGTGCTTTCTATTTCTCCTAGCTTAGGAGTAACATTACAATGTTCATTTATCCTGTCAATAAAAACAACTCCTGGCTCACCATTTTTCCAAGCCATTGTTATTATCAAATTCCAAATTGCTCTAGCTCTAACAGTTTTTACAACTTTTCCTGTTCTTGGATTAATTAATTCAAAATCTTTATCCTTTTTAACAGCATCCATGAATTTGTCTGTGATCGCAACTGAGATGTTGAAATTTCTTAAAAATCCTTCCTGTTCTTTGCAAACAATAAAATCTAAAATGTCAGGATGATCAACTCTCAGTATACCCATATTTGCTCCCCTTCGCTTGCCCCCTTGTTTTATCTCTTCTGTAGCAGCGTTGAAAATTTTCATGAAACTTATTGGCCCAGATGCAACTCCACCTGTTGTTTTAACTATATCTCCTGCAGGCCTTAAGCGCGAGAAACTAAATCCAGTTCCTCCACCTGCTTTTTGTACAATTGCCATAATTTTTAGAGCTTCAAAAATTCCTTCCATGTCATCGGGAACAGGGATAACAAAGCAGGCTGATAAAGTTAAATCAGTCCCTCTTCCAGCATTCATTAAAGTTGGTGAATTATGAGTTACAAAACCATTTGCAACATAAGTATTGCCACCAGGAACGAATAAATCTGCTGTTTTTGCATTAACTTTTTTTATCTCCTTTATTTTATCATAAAATTGATTCAACTTGAAAAGTTCGTTTAAATAGCAGGAATTGAGTTCTTTAAATTGTTTCCTATATTTTTCGAAAGTAAATTTACTTATGACCTCACCATATCTTGTATCTATTAGAAATCTTGCAATCTTTCTGTAAAGCGCGAAGTTTTTCTTTTTCAGTGAATGATACCATCTTCTTAATCTTTTTGCCTGGTTTGGAAGAAAATCCTTGAAATGTTTAGGCAATTGAAACTTCTTTGCTAGGTTTTTCTTTCTTTGGCTTAGGAAATTTATTCTTTCAACAAAAAACTTGCCATTTAAATCCTTATTTATAATTAATCTGTAACAATCCTTTCGAGTTTTAAGTTTTGAAACAATTCCTAGACCTAAAAGTAGGAGTTGAACTTGTTGTAAAAATTCGCGACTAGTGGAATAAAGCTCAATTACTCTTTCACTAACATATCCATCAGCCTCAAAAACAGCTCTTAAGAAAGCTGCAATATTTTTTCTAGTTGCTCTGAAAATTTTTTCAGGTACCTCTATCTGAGTGGATTTAACTTCTTTTGAAAGTCCATTAATTCTTAAAAACTTAACTAAATTAGAGTTTGACACTTTAATCAAGAAACAGTTTTTGCCTTTAATTTTCTCTATTTTAGGATTTATTCCAAAGACTTTTTTGAAGTTTTTTGTTAATTTTTCAACTACATCTTTATCTCTACTATTAACAGCCAACTCAATGGTTTCATCGCTTTTTATATAACCATCTGCAAGCAAATAGCCAATTATTTCAGAAAGTTCTGGAGTAAGGAAGGTTGGGAAATTAATGGGTTTTGGCGGTCTTCCCATTCTTGCTTCATAAGGTTTCTCGAGCTTCGGATCCTCTTTAGTTAAAATGAAATCTTTTTGGAGAGCTAAATAATCTTTTCCATTAATATCTTTAAGCTGCTTCCATACATATTCTCCATCTTCATTTATTACTCTAAAGAAGTGTTCGGGCGTGGCTATTATTGAAAAACCATAGGTAGTTGTTATTTTCCATGCCTCTTTTGGCCCATTTGAGAAGAAGAATAGCGCATCTTTTACTCCTCTATCACTTGCAACTTTTTCTTTTATCGGAGATGTGATGGGTGAAATTGATCCAAGTTTAACTAATCCTTTTTCGGTCGGAACGATTGTATCTAAAGATAGACAATTTGGCAAGAACTCAAGCTTTGTCATCATTTGATAAAATTCCTCTTCTAACTTTGCGATTTTTTTCTTACTAGCTCCATATTTTTTTTCAACTTCAGCTATCGCCTTAGCAACTCTTCTAAACATTTGAGCTGTCGATTCTATTATTTTTCCACTTTCATCTCTAGCAAGATAGCGGGAAGCTAAAATAAGTAAAGAATTTGTTGGAAGCTTTAACTCATCTATTATACCCAAAGCATTTTTAACTTTCCTTGCCTCGGCTCTTTTTTGCCTATAAAGTATGAAAGCTTTTGCAGTTTTATAATGTCCTCTTTCAACCAGAACTTTTTCAACTGCATCTTGAACTTGTTCTACCTGAGGGATTTCACCAGGCTTCAGCTTTTTTTCAAGAAATTCTACAACTTCATCAGCAAGCTTGTAAGCTTTTTCTTTATCTTTTCCACCAACAGCTTGAGCAGCCTTCCATATAGCTTCTGCAATCTTTGTTTTATCAAAATCAACAATTCTTCCATCTCTTTTTATTATTTTCTTTATCATGCTAATGCGTGAAAATAGTATGTTAATAATAAAATGATTTCTCTTCTTTAAAAATTATTTTCCTATATAATTTTCTTTCCAGATTTTGACTCTAGCAGGTGGATGGCATTTACTGGACAAACTTCTGCAACTTCTTTGACTTTTTCAAATTCTTTATCTTCAATTACAACTTCTTCAATATCATTCCTTTTTACCTCACTTCCCTTCAATTTTGACTTTCCTTTCTTACTATCCAGCTCGAATCTTTTTGGATAAGTTGCCGCACAAGCTCCACAACCAATACAAGCTTCTGTATCCAAACTAATTTTATATTTCATCTTTCACCTCCAACTTTTTGTATTTCCTCCAAAACCCTTTTTTATATTTTTTATACTTCTTCTTTTTATAATTTGGAAACTCAATTTCGTCGATATCAATTTTTATATTTTTCACCAATTAATTTTATGCCGCTATTTCTTATTTTATTAAGCCTTATTGATATTTTTTCAGGTTTAATCATCCTTTTTCAATTTCCATTCTTTTCCAAAATAGTTTTTTATTTAGCCCTTTTCATGTTATTCAAAAGTTTGTTAACTTTTATGACTTCAATATGTTTTAGATTCGATCCAACAATCTTTATGGGAGTTATTGATTTGCTAGCTGGTATTAGCCTTTTACTAATTTCTAAAAATATTTTTTTCAATTTTTTCCAATTTGTAGGAGTATTAGTGGCAATTAAGGGTTTAATCTCCCTAATTTTATCATTATAGAAATTCTTCAATTTTATACTTGTAATCCTTATTCGATTGAATTACTTTTCTCTCTTTTAAAATTTCACGAGCCAAAAGCCAGAAAATGAGAGCAAGGGATTTTTTCCCTCTGTTGTTCGCAGGAATTACCAAATCAATATTCCTTGTTTCATTTATAGTGTTGCATAACGCAACTACTGGAATGCGCATTTTAACACTCTCCTCTAAAGCTTGCTTATCTAAAAAAGGATCAACAATAAACACAACATCCGGCTCATAGAAATGTTTACTGTGGGGGTTTGTTAAGGTGCCGGCAACAAGCTTTCCAGCAATTACTTTTGCGCCAACAATTTCTCCAAATTTTTTTATTGCATTGTGCGAAGTTGGTCTTCTTCCAACAACAAGAATTTTTTGAAAGCGCGATAGAAATTTTGCTGCAACTCTAATTTTTTCATCAATTTTTTTGAGATTAAGAATAGTTAGTTCAGTTCTCGATTTATAAATATATTCGCTCATATCTTTCGTTTTCTGTTTCATTCCGATGTGAATACCAGAAGCAAGGTACTGATTTCTTGAAAGAAGTAATTTTACCATTTTCATCCGATGTAAGTTAATTCTTCTTTTTTTGGCTTTGGTGGCTTGACCAATCTTTCTATTGCTTTTCTTTGCACTTCTTGAATCTTCCTCATAAAATCTTCCATTTCTCTTATCCTTTTTTCAAGTTTACTTGTATCGATTTTTATTTTTATTGCTTTTGAGAGAGCATTCAAAACAGCTTCTGCACTTTTTGGATCAGGAATTATTGGATAGCCAACTGTTTCTCCCAGCAAGCAAACTGCCTTCATTCCATAATAGCCAGCTAAACCAACAAAAAGCCCACTAGCTCCGACTATTGTTCCAATTCTTTCTCCTCCCTCAAAGTCTATTCCACAATTTTTATATTGTTCAATTAAGCTAGGATGATTAACAACTCCAAAAACTTTTGGTTTTCCAACGAGTTCGCCAACAGAAAGACCACCAAGAGTAAAAATTTCCTTTACTCCTAACTTTTGCAAATATCTTAAAACTTCCTCGCAGATCTCATAAAAACCTTCAGGATCTGCTGATTGACTATCTCCTATTAAAATTATAAGATCTTTTTGGCCTTTTTGTTTTCCTTTCCAATAGTAAAATTCGTTTTTTAACAAATGAGCTTCACTTCCCTTTTCTAAAAGAATAAAAGGCATGAAATGCGAAGAGTAAAGTTCTGCAAATTTTTTTGCCTTAAGTTCTTCAACTAAATGACCTGCAGCAATCCTCCCAACATTACCTATTCCTGGTAAACCTTCAATGAAAATAGGATTTTTCAACTTCGGCTTCTCAAATTGAATTATTCTTGTTGTCATCTCATCAATTCCCTCCTATATTTTCCATATTTATCAAGAGGTGAAAATTTTGGTGGATATGGCACAATTGTCTTCTTATTACATTTTGTACAAATTTCTTTAAATGTATATTCGTTACAATTTAAACATTTTCTTAGCTTCATTCTACCATCTTATAGCTTGCCTCAACTTCCAATTTTTTAGCTTTTTCAATAAGCTTTTCTAAAATGCCGATTAAATTTTTTTCCATTTTTTTTGGTTCAGTTGTGCTAATTTCCACCCTATACTTTGGAGCAGAAATATATGAAACATTTAATCCCTTTTCTTCAAGCTCACTTAACAAACTTCTTATTCTTTCGATTCCGTCATTTGCGAAACTTTTCAGCTGAAGCTCAACCTTAATCTTTTTTACTTTCTCTTTTATGCTTTTTTTTGCTGCCTCAACCAAAGCTCTTTTCCATTCTTCACTTATCTCAAGCTTTTCAAGATATTTTTCTGATTTCCTAATTTTTTCAAAAAAATCATATAATAGGCCGAATTTTTCTTGAATTAAGTAACCAACTTCCTCATAGGCTTGGTCTAGATTTTTTCCAACTAACTTTGCTGCTTGTTCCAAAATTTTTTCTGCTCTTTGCTCTTTCCTATATTCGTTTAATTTTTCCTTCTCATCTTTTTCACTAACTCTTTTCAAACTTAAGTTTACAAAATTTTTTTGATAGTCTATTCGAATTACTTTAGCTACATATTGCTTATTAAGCTTTACACATTCGCGAATATCATATATCCATTTTCCAACAGCTTCAGAAATATGAATCATTCCCTCAGCCTCTGGATATTCATCTAAAGTAACCCAAGCAGCAAAATTGCTAACTTTTTTCACAGTACAAACAACAAGTTCGCCCCACTCTGGTAAACCCTTCCTTCGTGCCATAGAACCTACATTTTTTAAATTCACTTCCTTAAATATTAAAGCAGAAGTAGAAATAAAAAAAAGAAAAAAGCTAAGCAGTTTGTTCAGTTGTTTCTTCTTCTTTCTTCTTCTTCTTTGCCATTTAATCACCTATTACATTTTTGGAAAAGGATGGGTACTTAAAGCTTACCGATAAATTTAAATAAACAACTTCATGCAACTCCTTTAAAAATCTAACCATTAAGTTTAAATATTCCTAATTCAAAATAAAATGTTCGGAAATAGTTTTAAACCATTTGTTTTTCATATGCTATAAACTCTAATTTTTTTATTTAAGCAAACTAATTCATTAAGTGAGAAAAATGGGGCTTAAAGAGAAGTTGAAAAAAATTGGTCCTTGCTTGTATGAATTGCCAAAAGAGGCAAAGCCAGGAATGAAAGTACCAGCATGGCTTTTCTTGTCAGAAAAGCTTTTAGCTCAAGTGGAAGAAGGGGCAATAGAGCAAGCTGCTAATGTTGCTTTTTTACCGGGAATTTATAAACATAGCATCGCTTTACCTGACATGCATTTTGGCTACGGCTTTCCAATTGGTGGAGTTGCTGCTTTAGACTACGAGAAAGGCGGACTGTCACCCGGTGGAATTTGAAAAACACATTCGGGTTCGACATTAATTGTGGTGTCCGCCTACTTAGGACCAATTTAACAGTAGAGCAAATAAGGCCAAAGTTAAAAGAATTGCTCGAGTCGATTTTCCGAAATGTACCTTCAGGAGTAGGTGAAGTTGGAAAGATTAAATTAACATTTTCTGAGTTAGATGAAGTTTTAGTTAATGGAGCAAAATGGGCTGTTGAGCATGGTTATGGAACAGAAAAAGATTTGGAGCATTTGGAAGAGAATGGTTGCATGAAGGGAGCAGATCCAAGCAAAGTTTCAAATGAAGCAAGAAAGAGAGGAGCTCCTCAGCTTGGAACGCTTGGAGCAGGAAATCATTTTCTTGAGATTCAAAAAGTTGATAAAATTTTCTTGCCAGAAATAGCAAAAGTTTTTGGAATTGAAAAAGAAGGACAAGTTTGTGTAATGATACATACTGGTTCAAGAGGATTTGGTCATCAAGTTTGTACCGATTACTTAAGAATTTTAGAATCAAGGTTTAGGGATGAATTGAGAAAGCTTCCTGATCGTGAGCTAGTTTATGCTCCTGCTGGAACTCAAGAGTGTGAAGATTATTTTTCTGCTATGACTTGTGCTGCAAACTATGCATGGACTAATAGATCGATGATTAATCATTGGGTAAGGGAAAGTTTTGTAAAAGTTTTAGGAATGAAGTTAGAAGATATAGGGTTGGAAGTTGTTTATGACGTGGCACATAACATCTGTAAAGTTGAAGAATATGAAATTGATGGAAAAAAAGTAAAAGTTTTTGTTCATCGCAAAGGTGCTACCAGAGCTTTTCCTTCTGGACATCCTGAAATACCAAAAGATCATCAATCTGTTGGACAGGTCGTGTTACTACCAGGTAGCATGGGTACTCCCAGTTTTATTTTAGTTGGTGCTGAAACTGCAAAAGAAACTTTTTATTCAACTGCTCATGGTTCTGGTAGAGTTTCTTCAAGAGCAAAGATGTTAAAAGGGGTAAGAGGCGAGCAAATTGCAAAGGAGTTAGCTACCAGAGGAATTTTAATAAGAGCGGCTAGTTGGCGAGTGGTTGCAGAAGAAGCCCCTTCTGCTTACAAATTGTCAGAAGAGGTCGCCCTAGCCACAGAACTAGCAGGAATTAGCAAACGTGTTGTTAGATTATATCCTCTGGGAGTTGTA
>Ga0080004_1139816_pt2 | contig 20483 bp, 12 predicted proteins | sample WasSprMetagenome_FD_69207 | JGI IMG/M metagenome (GOLD analysis project Ga0080004, IMG submission 69207) | Sulfidic aquatic microbial communities from Washburn Spring, Yellowstone National Park, USA - WS (SPADES assembly) (version 2) | ecosystem: Environmental > Aquatic > Thermal springs > Hot...
CCGCAGTATCCAGGGTAAAACCGTTATGATCCCAATGAGAAGCCCGATAGCAGCTATCTTTGTTCTAGGATACCTTAACTTTTCTCCTCCGGAGACTGCGGAGGCTTCTGCTTTCTGCCAGAAGGCAAGGAGTTCGGTGAGCGCAACGGCGACGGGGAAAGTCAATTTCTCCTCCTCAATGAAGCGTCGACGCATGATCATAGCAACGGAGGCGCCTAGGAAGTAAGCTCCCCAGCCCCAGAGTATCCAGAAGACCAAGGTTGCAATCCACTCGCCCCAAGGTACCGGAACTCCACCCGTGAGGGCAGGCTCCAGAACACTTGCGGAGGGTACCCAGAATGTAGGCACATAGGAGCCTAGCCTAGACATCCAAGGATCCGTGAAACGGATAGGCATAAGTTGGAATATAGCCGAGAGGGGATACCGGAAGCTTGAGGTGAGGCTTACCATCATGGATGTAGCCAAGAGGACATTAATCTGCCGAACGTCCATCCGTTTAATTGGAGGCAGAACCCGCAGCAGGATGAGGAGGAGCATGATGAAGAAGGGGCCTGGGGCTATACCCCACCAATTGTTTCCAAAGTTGAAGTAGTGGCTAAAGTAGGAGGCGAACATTACGGCATTTATGCTGATAAACGACAGGATGGCTGAGAAGATTATGAGCCCAATCAGAAAGCCTGGTGTTAGGACAGACTCGACTTTTACTTCTTTTTCCATGTTTTTTTTAAACGCACAAAAAATTAATAAATTTAACGATAGCCATCTATAAGGCAAAACATTTATAAGTATAGAAGGCTTTGGAATAAAGGGTGCATAGCTTGGGAAGGGTTAAGACTACCATAAGCATAGACGAGGACCTCTGGAAACGCTTCAGCATTCTACTAATACGGGATGGGGGCTACCGAAAAAAGAGTGCTGTCGTGGAAGGGCTCATCAAAGAATATGTTGAGAGAGAATGGAATAAAAAAGAAAGAAAGGCTTGAAAACAAGAGCTAGATGGTTTCTGATCCAAAAGGGCTTCTAACTTTGCGTTATTGTAGGATCTAAGCATATCAAGTGAAACGAGAGCCGGCCTTCGTCATCGAAAACCTATTATTCATTTCGTTCTTAAATATGAATGTTGTTGGCAAGGTTTTTGTTCCCTGCTCCCCTCTCGTGTGATATGCTTGTTCCCGAGTTTGTTAGGTTTTTTTTTCGAGTGAGGAGGAGTGCGCAGCCCTGCTTCGTAGAGTTCGCTGGCCTGATGGTGTGACTTGCCCTATGTGCGGCTCAAGGGAAGTGATTCGGTGATGTAGGTATCATGGTTGCCAGAGGTATATGTGTAAGGTCTGCTGTAGAACATTCAACGATAAGACGGGGACCATCTTCCACTACTCTAGGCTCAGCCTTAGGGCCTGGCTCTTCCTAATCATCCTCTTCATCCTCATCCACACATCCATCCGCTCCATTAGCTGGCTTCTTGGCATCTCTTATATGAGCGTGTTTAGGGCTTCTAGGCGCTTCCTCTCAAACTTGATCAGCCTTTAGCCGAAATCCAAGGAAGGGTGGAGATAGATGAGGTCTACCAGACAGCTGGCTTGAAGAGGAGGAATAAAATAACGGTAGCCTCATTAAGCTGCTGGGTAGGAAGCCTAGGAGGGTTTAAGGCGCCCGGGTAGGGGGAACGTACAAGGAGGATAAGGTTCCTGTCTTCGCGTTTATCGAGCGTAGTGGTAGGAGGCTCATCGCATCCGCTGACAACACCACGGAAGAGACAGTCATAGCCCTGGCTGAGCCACGCATCGAACCCACTTCCCTCCGAACCCACTTCCGAGTCCCCTCCAAGCCCCTCCAACTCCAAGACCCCTATGAGGCTTCTTGGAAGCCCTATCATGGTTGAGCCCCTCAACTATGATAGAAAAAACCCTTTTGAGATGGATAGGCTTCTTTATGGATAGTAGCCTATTGCTAGGGGATTCTTCTTTAGGAGCCCTTCTATGCACCTTCAATTGTTTCTCATCGTTACTTCCATTATCTTTGAATCAAGAGCCAGGACTATCGATTTTTGCTTGAGCCCTCGCCCTCTAGGAAGGGAGCCTTGTAGGCTATGCCCGTGGGCTTCTTTCCCTGCCTGTCGAGGGAGGACCAATGATCGTGATCATGGATAAGCCTCTTTTCATCTCTTGGTGTTTCGACTAATAGTAGCAACATTTCCGGGGACGGTGCCGTGTGCTGTAGAAGAACTTGTGGAAAAGGGAGTTACTACGTGGTTGAACGTGTAAACATAGCGCAGCAGAACCTTTGTAGAATCTTTTCACAGTCTTTTCAACGAGCTCTTCTGCCACAGGCAGGAGGGGTGGGTCGATGATAGTTTTAGGGCTGGGGCTTGCGCCTCCTTGGTCATACGAAAGCACCCTTGCAACTCTTGCCGTCGCCTTTAGCATCAATTCTTACCGCAGTTCACTTTCTTAAACATTACTGTTAAGTTAATGGTGCTTTAATCTTCTGAAACGTTTAGATGACGAGGGCTATGGGGTCATCTATCTCAACACCCACGGGTACGTAGACTCGAGGGGAAGAGTTCATCTGATTACCGGAAAGCGTATGCTCTCGAAGAAGATATTCGCAATGGACTCATCGGCCATCTCAAACTTGGGAGGACGCACTTGGGCGTCCCGTGTACTTTGACATCACACCCGATTTCATCACCATTTACGGAACGATACCCGTTATCCCTACGCCCTAGTTTTCATTGACGCTTGCTACTCCACATACAATCCAAGCATGGCTCAGGCTTTCCTTAAGCTCGGGGCGGGTAGTTACATAGGCTGGACAACGATTGTGGGATTGAGTTTGGCGCTATGATGAGCACCGAGTTCTTTAGACAAATCTGCGTACTCAAGAAGACCGTTGCGGAGGCAGTAAAATGGATGCCCTCAGATCCTTATACGGAGGCGAGGATGACATATTTTGGAGACGGAAACTTAGCGGTTGTTGCCATCCTCTCTGCCCCAACCCAAGAAAACCTATTGGTTAGCGCAACCATGTTGACTATAACGATACCAGTATTGGCTGGCATGTATGCATTAATGAAATATAGAAGACAATTGAAGCATATAATTGTTAGACCCCTGATTTAGAGTCGTTCATTTATGTCCAACTGATATTCTACATTATGGGCCAATTGCACCATTAGTGATTTCTGAAGGTGAGGGGGATTGAGGAGACTTATGTCGGAGGGTTGTAAGGATGGTTTCTAGGCAAGCTCTATTCCCCATAAATAGAGAATTTCATTTTTCGAATATCATCTTACAAAGGTAATAATATGATAAGAATTACAAACTTAATTTAAAGGCGATGATCAAAATTATGGTATGTTTAAACTCATTAGCTAATATGGCAAGCTCCATAAAGATTGAGAGATAATAGATATAGCTGAACCGAGGGCTATAATGACACCGTCTCCAAGAACGACCCCTACTACAACAAGGGGAGCTATTTCCCTCCATCTCTCCCTTCCTAGCGATCTGGCTAGAAACTGTCCAAGTAATCCGCCTACGAACTGCATCAGTACAATGGAGGGTAAGGAGTTTATGCCGGCAATTATGGAGATTAGTAGCCAGGGAGCCCCAAGGAAAAGGTCACTAATGGCTACTATGACTGCCCCCAGCAAAGCCGAGGCCAAAATCACATCCGTTTTAAAAATTATCCCCGTCCAGAGCCATTTTGTCCATCTTGCTGTTTCAAGAGCCATAATAGGCCAACCTGTGATAGTGAACTTATATATGTAGGAGGGTATTGGAGCGGTCTTCCAAAAGGCTGTGACGTACAGGAAGCCGAAGCATAGACCGACGCTAGCAGCTATAACAAAGCCTTTAATATACTCTGCTATGCTCACCCCACACATAGATGCCATCTTTAAACTTGATACATGACCAGTACCTCCTTGACTGAGCATCAAAAAGTCTTTGCCAAACCAAGCCTCTGGGTTTGTATAACCACTATAGTAGATCATAGATTCTTTTGCATATGGCACGAATAGACCTCCGAAGGTTACACCTGATGCGTGGGCACCAACCATAGTAGCAAAGAAGGACCAACCTACTACGAAAAGAAGAGCTAAAGCGATGGGAAACTCAGGTATTAGAATGTGAAAAAGTAGAACGCCAGCTAGACTTGATCCTAGGAATATTAAGATTAGAGTAGTCCCCAGCCCTATTTTTCGACCTTTGCCCTCTACCGAACTTCCCATAGAAGGACTAAGTATTCGAACAATTCGCCTTGGATGAAGGATAAGGGGGATGAAGGCAGCGGCCAAAGAAAGACCTATTGTTACGCTTGTCCACCAGTATAGGTGAGATCTGGCAAAATTCCAACCCAATCCATACTTTGGAGCCCAGTCTGGCCATATTCCCATACTCACGAGGATGGCATTGCCAACGCTATAAGCTAGGAGACTTGTGATGGCAATTGTAGCAAGAATCTTTAGGGGGACTACAAAGCCTGTGACGAGATTTACCCATGAGAAGTCAACCCCAAAGGAGGCGCCCGGATATCTTCCCTCGATAAGATATGTGAAATCAGTAATCCCCCTTGGAAAAAGTTGTAAAACCGGGATTCCCGTAAGGCTTGGTATGAGCCATGAAAAGAGACCGTAAAAAATACCTATGGCTGCGCCAGCCATAAGGGCGTGCTTTCCTTTGGGCTCGACGCCAGCAAGAACGAGGATGCCCCTAGCATAAGAGGAGGCGGCTGGGAAAGTCAGCTTCTCCACAACAGCGTACCTTTGATAGGCAAAAAGACCTAAAGCTATGTCGCATATGTAAGTGAGAACAGTCACAGCTATGGTAAGAAGGGTAGGAAGGAACATAGATGATGAAAAAAGATTACGTTCACTATAAGCTAGAAGCCCCCCAACCCCTCTCGGCGCCCACCATGAAGGGATGAAGGGAGCTAGGCCAAGAGCTTCTATTATGATGCTATTGGCTATATATAATCTGAAGACAGGTAGTATGAAAAGTATCGCTGTACTTACAGTAACAGGATAGAAGGCATAAATGATAAACGTCTCTCCTACGCTAAGCTCCCTTCCGAAGCTTCTTGCAAGCCAGCCCCAGAGAAGGACTATAAGCCATAAAATCTGTCCCCCTAAGGATGTGAAAACGGCTAGCGAGTAGCCGAGTCCCAGACCCCCTCCCCAATTGATGAGGCTAAGGGTAATCAAACCCTCGGATCCTACGAGAGTAAGATAAATGATGAGCGGTTGAACTACAGCCGCTGCAAAGAGAAGGGCAGAGAAAGAGCGCCAAGTAACTGCTTTCCCCTTTTCTTCTAGAATTTTAGTTTGATAAGCTTCAGCCATAGCAAACCCTCCTTATTCCTTATAATATGGCAACAAATTATCAGCTTTACTTACATACTGCTTTCGATTGTCTGGTTTAAGGGACCTCCAAAGGAGGAGTTGCTTCCTTATAGCATCTATGAACTTATAGTTAGTGAGCATCCATTGCTCTCTATGACCTGAGATTCTTTCGATATGTAAGGCAAAACGCATCCTTTGAGCATCTCCTGCTGCGGACACCTCTACCTTCTGAGAAAGATTTAAGTCGAAAGGTGCAAGCCTTACATTAAACTTTAAAGCCAAGAAGTCTTTGCCAGTTTCATAGGCTATGGAACTGGCATCTACAGCGAAGGCGCCATAAGTTGCTGTCGAGGCGCTGGCATACTCCCCTAAGTATACAAGGGCGCCACCTGCTTCCTTGGCATCTAGAACAAAAGGCAGCGGCACGGTCCATTTATCACCTCTGGGCAAAGTCTCTACTTCCCACTTCCTCTTTAGGGAGGGCGTAACTAGACTGGAAGCTTTTAAGGCTGGGAAAAGGGTGGATATGACAGCCGTAATGGTTGTAACGCTAATAGCTAATATAACGAAAGTTGAGGCATAATTCACAGAAAGTCCAGTTGGACTGAGTGACATTGCTCTGAGAGCAGCAATAATAGCTATGCTTATAAGATAACCACTTAGAGAGCTTACAATCCCGAAAAGTATTGATTCGGCTAGAAACATAACTGTAATTCCTCTTGGACTTATTCCAACAGAGCTGAAAATATGAATTTCCCTGATTCTTTCATAAACAGAGGCTAACATAACATTAAGGACAGTTAATGCTGATATAATGAAAGGTAGGACGAGAAATTGAATTCCAACTACTCCATATAATGTCATAGGATTATAAAATGTAATTTTTTCATTAACACCTGCGTATATTCCTATGCGTTGCATTTGGAGGGCGAGCTTGAAAGCAGATTCAAGAACCTTTGCCTGATTCTCAAATTTAATACCTATAGTAAACGGATAATAATTAAATTGGCGGATAAGAAGACTATATGGAACAATTAACAGCTTATCTATTGGCAAAGGATGGGGATATCCGCCTTCCCAGGTAATAGGAGCAAAATACGATTGATCTAGATCGACTATCTGTTTCCATGTTTCAGCATCATAAACACCTATGATTGAAAGATCTAAACCTAACCAGTTAATTTTATCGCCTATTTTTGCGTTTAAAAGTTTCTGCAACGTATTACTAATAATAACGGCATTTTCATCGGTTGGTAAAAACCATCGTCCCTCTATCAAGGATTGACTCAACCCTACAAATTCGTCTTCTTGAGGCGTAAGGCCTAGGACTCCATCAGCAAAGACATCCCCCTTAAGCCTGAACCCCATGGATTGTACAATCCATGTACGTTCAGAAACCTTTGCTTCTCCTTTATGAAGGGCTTCTAAAATCCTCGCCATATCTTCAGAGATAGGGTTCCATTCTGCCTCACGGACAAGGATGCCATTATACAATGTTTTACCGGAATACTGGGTCGATAATATGGTTGTGAAGAAAGATGCAGAAGTTAAAACGATTAGGCTTGTGGTCAAAATAACAAGGGATATTAGAGTAAGCCCTGTTCTAAGCTTGTGTTTTCTCATGTTCTCAATACCCGTTGAAAAGGCGAGGGCAGTAGTAGCTGCTCGAGCAGATTCAGCATAATGTAAGCCAAGGGCCTTCACTTGCTGTACTTTTGTAGCCTCGGAGGCCCCACCTAAAAGAAGGAAGAGAGCTAAAAAGCTCAGAACAGCGACACCCCCAGCTATCATGGTCATGAAAGCATTGAAGGCTATATGAAAGCCTGGATGAAAAGCACCTAGGATGCCTATAGAGGCCAAAAGGATGAGGACGAATCCTATGGTGCGTTTAAGACCAGAAATGGCGGGTACAAGAAGCTTCTGCAGAAGAAGACTGAAGGGTATCATAAGTAGAAAGAAGAAGACGACCGTGATAATGACATCCATGACAAGGGACATCGTAGCCCTATAGGCTTCGATGCTGTAGGCCCAAGCTGCCGTAGCAGAAGCTATTGCGACATCCCATTCCTTGGATTGAAGAGCATTCTCTGCAATTTTTAGTTGCTCCTTGGCTTTAGGATAAAACATTTTCACTTGATCGCTCATGACATTGAAGGAAGCCATAAGGTCTGCTCTACTTCCTATGAGGCAGATTAGTTGCTGAGCGATTATATATGGTGTTTGATAAAGAGTTAAGGTCTTACCCAATGGAACCATGTAACCAAACCCTTCGGGGTGTTCCTTTGTAAGATTGGCTAATACAGCTAAAGGAGTCGCAGTAGCTCCAAGATTAATGATAAATTCTGAAGGATTTTCCGCCGGAATGAAGAGCATAGCCTCTGAGCCCTTAACATCCTCGGCATGCCTAAGGTTCCAGCTGTGGGCATAGAAGTTGTAGTTAGAGATCGATATCGAGGTCACTGTAGCAGTCCTTGGATCCACAAGTCCGTAAAGAACTATGCTGCTACATGGAAAGACAGGAAGCCATAGAAAAGTCAGCTCATCTGTAATCCAAAAATATGCGCCCCCAGGCGATTGGGCTGTAGGAGGAGGAGTCGGATAACCCTTTCCTAGACCATATACACCGAAATCTGTTGCATAAAGGACTTGGCTGCTATTAGAATCTATTACGTAAGCTTCAACCCTTACAGCCGTATAAGGCTTTACGCCCTTTACAATAAACTTCCCTTCGGAATCAGGCTTAATGAAGATATCAAAGGTCAACGGTTCCCTTACACCCTCTCCTGCAAACTGGACCTGAGATGGCTGATATGCTAATGGCCACTGGACATGAATGATCGAATCCTCATTTTTGAAAGGATCGTACCAAGCCGTAGTGAAATTGTATAGGCCTACATAACCCTCTATGGTAGCGAAGCCACCATCCGCGGCAATGCGCTCTGGGGAGCTTGTAACGAGAAGAGATGGCTCCTGGGAGAAGCCGTATACGGAGCCCATAACTACCTCTATTTGTGGCTGAAGCCTCTCATAGTCGATGAATTCTGGCTTATCAAGCGGGGTCCTCTCTCGACTTCTTAGGGCATTTGTAGTATGGAAGGTTAAGCCTATGCCACCAGCTAAGGTATAAGGATCTGCATCGAAAAACATCGGGTTAGGATCTGAGACAGGTTCTACTGGAAACATAGCAGAAAGAACGTTATAAGACTTACCCATCTGTTCGCTTATACTTGGCACATAATCATTTATGATTTTATCATTTACCCAAGGAAAACGACGACCTTCAACACTTGTCTTATACTGATATACGCTACCCTTAGCATATATGCCTAGGTAAGGGCTATCGTAGCTGAGGTCAATTCCTATAAATATTTGAATGGTGGAGCCTATTTCATAGAAATGACGATCCACAAATTCTCTGGCTCCTGAGAGAGCTTGACCATGGCCTGCAAGAAATGCGAACATAACACTTCTTTTCGGAGCAAAGATGGGATCTGAAAATAGTCTTGCCAACTCTAAAACAGTGGCTACATTAATCGCTTCAGTAGCACCTGGCGCTATGGATGGGACCACGGAGTATGAATCATAGTGAGTTGCCACCACTATGAATTCGGTAGGCAATTGAGTCCCTTCCTTTGTTGCAATAATGTTTGAAACAGCAACATTAGCCCAACGCATATGGCTTCTTAATATCACTTTGAAGGATTCGTTGGATCTAGTTACAAGATCCTTAAGCCATAATCCATCTTCTCTTTGGACATATACTCGCGGCATAGGAGCTGGTATGCCAAGACTTTTCCCTATTGTTTCAACTTGAGTTGTATCCTGTGGCTCTATGAAAATGATGGCTTTCGCGCCGAGCATTGCCGCATTTTTCCAATACCATTTGCAGTTGTAATCTAGAAGGACTATACTGCCGTTCACCTCTTTCCCTGCTAATTCAGAAAGTTGTGAGGTGCCACCATAGATTAGATTAGCTTCTATACCCTCTTTGGGAGTGATGGATGGATTAACAGTGTTTGGAATAAGGGGATGAGCCTTAATGGCGCGAAATATATCTCCATTCTTTCCGAGAACTAAGATCTCAGCACCTTCATCTAAAGGCACGGTCAAAGAAAACTGTTCATCATTAGTTGAATAGCCGTATTCTGCAAGTTGGGCTTTAATATAGTCTGCGGCCTTATAAAAACCGGGAGTACCTGTGAATCTTGAAGGTTCATTTTCATTTGGTAAATGTGTGAGAACTTCAATATGATTCTTTAAGAGCTTTAGATCAATCTGTTTAAGAATTGATTGAAAATCAAAAGTTCGCATATTTATTGCGAATGTAGAAATTACCATAGAACTAAAAACCATGAAAATTAAAAATATAAAAATAAGATTTTTACGGAGAGATAAAAAGATCATCGAGGTTCATCCCTCCATTAAATAAGAAAAAAAATAAATTTTGGTTTCTACAAGGTGAAGAAGTAGAGAACACTGGCTACGTTCCATAGTAGGACCCCGACACCATAGCCTACAATGAAACCTACGCCTACCGGTATTATCCAGTCATCAATGAATTTGACCCCACCGATCCTCAAAACTAGCCTCTTCAGGAAATATGTGAGGAAGAAGGTGTAGCCCCAGCCTATAACCGTCGAGTTGATGGTAAGCCCCATCACAGCGCCCACAGGACTTAAGGGGAACCATACAAAGTGAGATCGAAGGAATGTCAAGGCACCAATGGTTAAAAAGCTTAAGAGGGCTGCAAGGCCTGTTTTCCACCCAACCTCCTTTGGCGATCCCCACACGGCCCAGCCGGGCAAATTCCAAGCTCCTGCCATGTTTCCCCCGCCCGTACTCCATATATAGGCTAAGCCCTCTGGTTTTATACCGAAGGTGTAAAAGAGCCACAGCCCCAATGGTAGCGAAATGCTCATGACGAGTAAGGATGCGATAGTGACGGACTTAAAGGTATCCCGGGGCTTCACTCCAAGATCGGCACTAATCTTGTAGGTCTCAACCAAAGTTTGTGTTGCAAAGATCTCTGTGTTTGCGAAGCTGAATCCTTTGAGGCCCCAGAAATATTTTATGCTGAACCAGGATATGGCATTGGGATCAGGGTATATTTCCTTGAGGCCCTCATAAGTAACTGGAAGCCCTTGGTATCCTGGCCATATCCTCCATAAGTTGTAGGGGGCTCCCATCCAATCGTCCCAGCTGCTCCTATTGTTAAAGCCTGCAGCCTTCATCCTAACCTTGGCGAGTTGTCCGAAACCGAAGTACAATAGGATGAAGATCCATGCGATCACATCCATTGAGAGGAATATGCTGCCCCAAACGAAGAGGAGAATGGCTGAGATGATGAAGAGGATCCATGCCCACCTATAAGGCATGGGCTCCCTTTCTATCTCCTCCTGTGTCGGCCCTCTACGCGCAGCCTTGAAAGTTTCTACTATATACCGCCAATTTCCACCAACAATGAGGGGGAAGAAGCCCAAGCCCATGTAGGCACCGAAGTTTGCCACAGTCGAACCCATCAACGGATTTCCTGGCCCGAGAGTAGTCCCATAGTACCAAGCGTTAAATCCGTATCTTGACCCGCCGCCTGGAAATGATGGTTTTGGAACCATGCCCATGAAGTGAAGGATCATAGGAATCAGGGAGCCCTGAATGAAGGTGAATATACCACATGTCAGGAGGATTTCGAGGGGGGCTAGGAAGGCTATCGCAAAGCCTACGGGATGGGCGAATATGATGCCCGTCCATCCTGGTAGAGACTCAAACCAAGCTGGACCGATGGCTACACCAAAGTCGAGCGTTCCTGGGTGCCAAGCAACCCATGGCCATGCCCCCCAAGCGGCAGTAACTGCTGGAAACCAGGGGAGCATAATGTGCAGTGCCATTTGAAGCTCAAAGATGGCACCGATTATCAGTCCTACGAGAAAACGCTTTCTCAGGAGGAAGAAACGTGGACTTGTTCTTTGATCTTCCTTAGGTGCGATGTTAAGGATAACATTTGTATGCGCTGTTGCCCAGACGAAATCCATTTTTTCGATCTCGATCCACTGCCTTCTAAAGATGTTGAATAAGGATGCCCATAAAAAGTACCAGATTACGGCTCCAGTCCAGAGGAAAAGGAGTGGAACAGCCCACGCTACCCAAGGTACCGGAACTCCCCCGGTAGTCATTCCCACAGCTACATCATAGGATGGAACCCACCATGGAAGATAAGGACCATAGCTTACAGGTATCCAAGCTGTCATTCTCAGTTGGGCGACTGTGGCGAGGGATGTCATCGGGTAACCAAACTGACATGCGTATATGGTGCTTACAAGGATCGTCGAATAAATGAGGGCATATTGGCGTGGATCGATCTTTGCCTTTGTAAGAAGGACCCCGATGAGGCTTACAAAAGCGAATGATAAGACGAGGGAATGTATGGATGTGTTTAGAGGCCCCACCATATCTCCAATCTTCTCCATAGTACCTGGAATGAGAAAGCTCGTTAGGGAAAGGGTAACGATGCTAAGGAAAACGGACAAAGCAATTGCAGCGACAAAGACCTTCGTTGTAAGAATTTTTTCTTCCGAAGGTGCTATGCCACTTTCCTTAGACATTTTTCATCAGATTATGTTTTTTTCATCTACTCCTTATAAATTTTATGGAAAGGGGGCGTGTCCTCTCCTTCCGTCCAGTTTAACCATGAATCCTTTATGATGAGTAGTGAAATAATTTCGGGAAACGAGACCCCCCAAGAGACCGAAAAATTTTTAAGTTTAGAAGAGAAGAAAATATTTGTATGTCTTCAATAGGAAAGGTTTTAAGCATACTGGAAATAGTAATGATTTTTATAACGTTTGGACCTTTCCTTGGACCTCGCGCTTTAATGTATGGGGCTATAGTTCCAATAATGGCTTCTCCAGCTTATGAGTATTATGGCTATGCTCCGCCAAGCAACTTTAGCACTCTTGATGCTATTCCTCTTCGCTGGGAGGGGCCCGTCCCCGTAGCTGCAGGTAATACCTTCAGACCAGGTTGGGAGATTAATCCTATATATGGCAACTATACGAAAAACTATGGCTACGTTGACAATGGAACATGTTATCTTGACATAATTGGCTATAACGATAGCACGAAGGTTGAGGTCTTTGATATATCAGGACTTGAGCCTATCTTACTACATAGTTTCACGGTAAACCGAATGCAGCTTTATAATACAACGATACCAGCGAAGACCTTCTTTAAAGTAGTATCAGACAAGCCCATCGCAGTTATGGTGGGAGGCGGGTCCGCTTATGACTATGGATTTGATCTCTTCTATCCGAGCACAGATGGAGGATATGCAGGATACGAATTCATCTTTATGGCTATTTACAATAGAGGAAGAACTGAAAGGGCTGCACCAGGAGCAACTATACATGCTTTAGAAAAGGCTAAGGTCACAGTATACGATTCTAAAGGTAGCATTATTTGGGAGCGGGAAATGGAGGCCAACACGACGAGGCAGGTTAGTCTGCTCCATAGACGCGTATATAGGATCGTATCTACAGGAAGAATAATCGTAGGAACATGGAGCCAGTTTACTGTGAAGGCCGTTCCAGCCCCATTGGGAGGCTTTAAGGGAACATACTTCTTTGTATGGCAGGATGCTCATACTCACGGCGAGCCTCAATGGTCTGCTCTATTGATCGTAAATCAAGAAAGGCCTAGCAAGGTCCGTGTTATTGATATGAGCAATGGACAAACCATGATCGAAAAAGAACTTGCCTCAAGAAGCTACTGGTTTCTAACTTCCAAGGAAGTTGACTTCGTCAATAAACAAGTGATGGTTACGAGTACGAATGATGTAATAGTCATAACGGGAAATGTTTATTCCATGAATCCTATAGTAACGAATATGTATGCAGATGTAACGATGGTAGGGATTCGACCGAATGATCCCACGACGCTGTATGTAATTTCTAGGGCATTAGCCTTCAGCCCCAAAGCGACGGCAAGGGTGACGGTTGGGGCATCTTCGATAACTATTCCTAAGGGTCGTTATGTGGAGCTTCCTAAAGGACTCATAACTGTTGTATCCAATGCCACTCTCATCGTTGAGCTTATCAGCCAGCCCGCTGTGACATTTCCGTCGAGCGGTGAATCGAGACCATTACCAGTCCTAGCATTACCTCAATGGGGAACTTATCTATTAACCCCTGAGGCTGTAGAATTGACTTACCCGAAGCCTAAAGTCACAACTGGATTTGATGTAACACTCTTTGGAGCTATAGGGGTTATCGTGATTATCGTTGCAGTTGTAATGATCTGGAAGCGACCTTGGAGGAGGAGCAAGTAGCTAAAAAGATTTGTGGCTTCGCTCTTAATCGTGGAGTTGATAGGTGGACTTATCGACTCGCCGATACAGTCTTACGATGGTAAAGTTTCTAACTTTCTTCGAAAGCGTAAAATACCATGAATAAAGAAGTAGGGCTAAGGATAAATGTCCCCCACGGTGCTGTGAATTTTAACCCTCTTGGGAATTGATACTTTACATAGGATATCGTGTTTCCTGTCCCCAATTTTCCATTTGAAAAACTCTTCCGGTTGAGAGACTCTTATATAGCGGCATCGCGCACATCGTCACGTGATTAATACGCCTCTTCGTACCGTAACGGTCGGAACAAGACGGGTCTTTCCGATTCTTTGAACTCCCTTCGTATCGATGAAGGAAAAGCGACCTTCCTCAAGCCTAAAGACGACCGCATCCCCTTCAGCCCCAGGCTTCAGCGTCCCAAGGATTCCGGCCTTCCCAAGGACCTCAGCGGGCTTCGCTGTGGCAGCCCTTATGACCTCCTCTAGCGTAAGCCCCAGAAGAAGGAACTTGGAAAGGGTAGTCGGGAGGTCGAAGACGGGACCATTAACGTTTCTAATGTGAAGGTCCGTGCTTATCGTATCGGGCTTTATACCCTGTTCCATCGCCCTCTCGGCGACTTCCCAAGAGAAGCTCGCAACCCCATGCCCCACATCAAGTATAACTCCCCTCTTTATGGCTTCATAGAACTCCTGCCTTACCTTTCCATCCTCATCCAGAAGCCCTTGGCTATGGAGCCCATGGAAGACATGGGTTACTATGTCTCCCGGCTTCAGTTGCCTAAGGACAATTGGCTGATGGTGGTTCTCACACATAAGGAGGCATCCCGTCCTGTCCGCAAGCTCCCTGGCTAGACGAAGGGCAGGATCCAATCCATAGGTGCTGTGCCACTTGATGCCTAAGATCACATCCCTGTTCGCCTCGACCGTCCTTGCAGCATCCTCAAGGTTTATGAAAAGAGGGGTCATGGAGGGTTCGGGAATCAGCTTAGCCCATTCCTGCTTCCTGAAGTAGTAGACGAGCCCAAGGGAACCCACGTTCAAGAAGGCGTATATCCTCGATCTTGAGGCATCTATGATGAACCTCCTAAAGCCTTCGAAAAGGAGTTCTCCTATCGTTCCTGCATCGACGACGGTCGTAGAGCCCCTGGGAAGGCAGGATGCCTCAGGATCTACGCTTAGATAAGTTATGCCATGGCATACATGCGTATGGAGATCTATCAACCCTGGCGTAACGATCTGACCTGAGGCATCGACAAGGTGCCTTCCCTCGGAGGCACTTATATGGGGCTCCAGAGCCGATACCTTTCCATCCGATATGGCTACATCCATTTTCTCCATTATTCCCTGATAGGGATCTATCAGAAGGCCTCCCTTTATGACCAGATTGTACATGTCCCGACACCTTGGAAAATCCTTCTTTGCCTTAAGAGGCATATTGGATTAGTTCGTCCTATATGGGAGGTTGGGTTTAAGGCTATGGTAGAAGGGCTGAACCCTAGTTTTCGCCTTTGCCAATACCCTTCGCTTCGTTTCGTTTCGCTTCGTTTATTTTCTTTTCATTTCATTTTCAGTCAAAACCTTTAGGGAGGCATCCCCTTCTGCTGGAGGTGCCGGGCTGTAAGCCAGAAAAAGGCTCTAAAGCCTCTCTAGAGGGATGCTGAATTGTATGTGCTCTTCGTTGGAACAGCGGGCTCCGGAAAATCTAGCCTTACGGCTTCCTTCGCTGAATGGATGAAGAAAGCCATGGGCGCTAAGGTTGGTTGCGTAAACCTCGATCCTGGCTGCACATACATCCCTTTCAAGCCGGACTTCGATATACGCAACCTCTTCACGGTCTCAGAGATAATGGAATCCGAGGGGCTCGGTCCGAACGGAGCCATGATAAGGGCGGCGGAGATCATGGAGGAGCGTCTCGAAGAGATCCTAAATGCCCTCTCAAACCTCGGGGCGGAACACGTCCTTATCGACACGCCTGGTCAGATGGAGATGTTCGTCTTCAGGGATGCTGCTCCCAGGATCGTGGAGGCTCTTGTAGGCATCGGAAGACCAGTAGCCGTCTACGTGCTGGATGCATCCTTAGCACGAAGGGCAACGGACCTCATCGTCGCCTGCACCCTTATGGAGGCAACCCAGCTCAGGCTTGGTATCCCTACCATAAGCGTTCTGAACAAGGTTGATATGCTTTCGGAAGCCTCCATAAGAAGGATCGAAGCCCTCATCTCGGACCCAAAGGCCATGGAAAGAGCCATCATCGAGGAAAGGCTAGGAGCCATGACGGATCTGGCATTGGGCCTTTGGGGAATCCATGGAAGCGCCTCGAAGGCATCATCCCTCATCCTTCCAGTTTCCGCCAAAACCGGTTATGGAATCGAAGCCCTCTACGACCTTTGCCATGAGGCTTTCTGCGCATGCGGTGAACTTTGAGGCAAAGTCTTTTCGTTTGGTAAGTTTCTCGTATCGGAGGGTTTAGCGCTAAATAGCCTCTAAGTAGCCTCTAATAAGGCCCCGGGAAGGTATGGGTCGCCATCTTATGGACCCAAGCATCATATGCTTAGCAGAGCCCGGGTTCTGCGCTAAGTAGTCTGTGATAGGCATGCATAGCTCTGGGAGTTTCATCAACCTTGGAGCCCATCGAAAGTCTTCGCTCCATCCCATTCAAGAAGTACTTGCTACCAGCAATAGTAGGAGGCGCGTATCCCTACGTTTTAATTGGCAGCCTTCTGGCTATGGCTGTAGTTGTAGCCATGGCTCAATGATGGAAAAGACGTTGGTCAACCTCCTTATCTAGGGAAACCATGAAAGGCTTTTCCGCACCTCTTTTATTTTTATCTTTTTTAAGGCTTTAGAAAAATAAAAAAGATCATGGAAGAATCGAGGTTAAGGGTTCGCATAAGACCGATGGAGCTCGGCGACATCGTTTCCGTCATTAGAATCGCCAACCAGTCCTTTCTTGAAACTGCAAGGCTTACAAGACTTATGGGGCAGAGGTTTGCCCAATACATGCGGGAATGGCCTGATTGGCTATTCGTTGCCGAAGCCTTTGACGGTCGGGTCTTAGGCTTCATCTTCGGACGCAGGGAGGGTGAAGCCTATGCCGCAGTCCAATGGATTGCTGTCCATCCAGAATTTCAGGGCATGGGAATCGGGGGTATGCTACTAAAAGCCATCGAGGAAAAGGCTAGGAGCCTAGGTCTGAAGGCCATCCTCACCGGCACGCCCTTCGCCCTTCGCTTCTATGAGAAGTATGGTTTCAAGTGCACGGGCATCAGAAGGCGCCTCATCCTAGACCTCGTCGGTAGGAAAGTGGAGCCACCCGAGGCCTTGGAGGGCCGTCCCATAGCCCTAGAAGGGCTGAAGGCCTTCATACCCCTTATGGATCGGGAAGAATACTTGCGCTTCCTATCAGCCTACTTCAGCATCTATGAATCGGATCCTGAAAGGGCATCGGCCGTGTTTGTGGATGGCAGGATTGTGGGCATCCTCATAGCCCGGAGGAACGATGTTTATCCAGATCTTGTCACACTAGCCTATATTTTTGTCAAGGAGCCTGCATACGCCTATAGAATGCTTAAGCTCTTAGCCTACATGGCATCAAGAGGAGGTTATAGATGGATCGGATTGGAGCTCCCGATTCCATACGTGGAAGAGGGGGAGCTTCTTAAGGAGGGCTGGAAGGATGCCCAGCTTCCATCCTTTTGGACAGGCTACCAGCTTCGTAAGGAACTTTCATGAAGAGAGGGAAAGGGAAAGGAAAAGGGAAAGGGAGGGAACGGGGAGCCCTATGTTTAGGAAGCTCTTCGACATGATAGGAGCCCAAATATCCGGTACGAATGCCCTAGACTTGATCACCCATATCCATGATCACGATCGTTGGTCCTCCTTCGACAGGCATCATGAGGCCGCCCTCTATTGCCTCCGTAAGATGGAGGAATATGGGCTGGAAGCCGAGATCTTCGAGCTTCCTGCCGATGGGGAAAAGCGTTATGGAGACTGGGTCATGCCTAGGGCTTGGAAAGCCAGGTCGGCGGAGCTGAAGCTTTTATTGGGATCGGAGGGCGGGGAAGATGGCCGCGAAGTGAAGCTTTGCGATTATAGCAAGGATCCATGCTCCCTCGTCATATACAGTAAGCCCACGCCCCCGGAGGGCATTACGGCCGAGCTTGTCATAGTCGAGGGAGGATCCAAGGCAGAGGACTATGAAGGCCTGGAAGTCGAAGGAAAGGTCGTCTTCACAGGGGATTCGGCCAGGGCTTCCCGCCTTGAAGCCATGAGGCATGGTGCCCTAGGTATCGTCTCGGATCATCTCCCCATCATCGATTACTACCGTCCTCCCATGGAACTTCCCGACTGCCGCTACTGGGACAGGTTCAGCTCAGACTTCGGAGGCTGGGGTATGAAGAAGGGGGATCCTGAGTTCTGGGGTTTCGTCCTCACGCCCAGGCAGGGGCATTGGCTCCGGGAAATGATAGGCAAGGGAAGGAGGCTTCGGGTCCATGCCAAGATCGATGCCTCCTTCTACGACGGCTCCATCGATGTGGTAACGGGGTGCATCAGGGGCGAAACCAATGAGGAGGTTCTGATAAACGGGCATCTTTACGAAGTAGGAGCCATAGACGATGCGAGCGGGTGCGGTCTGGCAATAGAGGTTCTAAGATGCCTGAACTCCCTCATAAGATCTGGAAGGCTCGGGAAGCCTAGAAGGGCAATAAGGATGCTCTTCACCTATGAATGCATGGGAACCATGGGAGCCCTTTTGGAGAGGCCCGATCTTTTTCAAAGAACCGTTGCGGGTATAACCCTTGACTGCGTCGGAGGTAAAGAAGCTCTATGCCGGGCCTTTCTAGGCCTTTCTAGGAATCCCCATGCCCAGGCATCCTACACGGATACCCTTCTCAGGCTCATCCTCGAGCATTCAACGAGGACCGATAAGAGGATCGTTAATTGGCGGGAGATCCCCTTCCTAAAGGCTGATAACATGATTGCGGATCCATCCATAGGGATCCCATGCCCCCTCCTGATCGAGTATCCATACACTTTCTACCATTCTTCCATGGATACGCCTGACAAGCTCGATCCCGGAAGGCTTGAGTGGATAGGCCGGGCTGTTGCAACCTACGCATACTTTATCGCCAATGCCCGAGAGCCAGAGGCCCAATGGCTCCTTTCCGAGGTTCTAAGCGAAGCCCAGAAGGCTATGATCGATGAGCTTGAGGGCTTCCTAACCCCTTTTTACGATGGATACGGAGCCTTGGGGAAAAAGGCAGAGGGGAAGGGAGAAGGGGAGAAGGTAAGGGATGCGAAGATCCTAGAAAAGATCTGGAGGAGGCTTAACTACCAGAAAACGCGCTACGGGATCGCCATCGACTCGGTTGCCCGCCTTTCTGGAACGGAAAGGCTTCAAAAGCTAATCGAGGAAGCGAAGGAAGATCTTGGAACCTATGCCTCTATAACCTTTGAGAGGGCAGCCAGGGAGCTGGGGCTTCAGCCTAGGAAGCCCAGAAAAAAGCGATGGGTGGATATGGATGAATATGATCGCAAGGCATCGCGTATAGTGCCAAAACGTCTCGTGCTGGAGTCCTGCCAAATGACCCGCATACCAGCCGAGGAGAGGAAAGAATGGCGGAAGAAGTGCCACGAATGGAGATTGAGGGGAGAGATTATCCAGTCGGCCCAGATGTGGTGCGATGGAATCCGCACCGTTGCAGAGATCGAGGATCTTGTGGAGGGTGAAACGGGCGAATCCGATGTACGTCTTCTTGATTATTTCAAGGAGATGGAGCGCTACGGATACATAAAATGCGAGGAGAGGCATTAAGGAACCTTTGAATTTTGAGGCTTCCTTTTTGGTGCTGTAACCTTAAGGTTTTTTCGTGTATAATTTGAGTGTAACTTTAAAGCTTCTATGGAGAAATTTTGCACATATATGTATAAGTTGCAAACCTGCTCTCGCTAAGGTTACAACACCGCTCTATGCAACCGTAAATTTTATATGGTTTGAAGGCATGTTCTAATTACAAACGTTCTTCATCGGTATGGTGAATTTAAATGATTAAAAAGTCTGGAACGATAGTAATGCTTATAATTTATAATTTAATATTTTCTATATTATCGCTTTTTCCTTATACGCCATACTTTTGGTTATCAGCTACTTCTTTAATTAGGTTAGCTTCAGTATTTGAAAAATCGAATAATCTTCCAATTTGCATAGTCTGTCTAGTTGAATTTATACTTTTTATCTTCATTCCTATCACGCTTTCTGTAACTCATCTAGTAGCCGCATATTGGCTCTGGGGTTTGACGATTAAGGGAAAAAAACTTACATTGATATTGGTAGCCCTTTGGATGTTTCTTGGAGGGGCTTCCATGATTCTAGAAGTTAGTATAAAATTTCAAATTCCCAACTGGTTACCTTTTCTCTGGTTCTTCTTTAATTTAATTCTCTTTTTTTATATCCTCTTCCGAAAGTAGGATTATGTACAATATTTTGCATAAACTATCATGCTAATTAACTTTATCTTATGTCTACATCCATCTTCAGCTAAAAGTAATAAAGGAGCTTTTACATTCCAGTTATCCCTCTCACGACCATTAACTTTATATTCTATTAGTTAGAATGCAATTTTGGAGGTAGCTCTTTGAGAATAAATAAAGCGGAATTTGTATCCGTAAGGGTTCCCTTCGTACAATCCATGGAAATCCTCAACAGGGGTGAGAATTCTCTAGCATCGATACCGAAGATCATCTTAAAGCTCCACACGGATGAAGGAATCATAGGCATCGGAGAAAGCTACAGGGGGGTTTCTGA
>Ga0080004_1126275_pt1 | contig 20481 bp, 21 predicted proteins | sample WasSprMetagenome_FD_69207 | JGI IMG/M metagenome (GOLD analysis project Ga0080004, IMG submission 69207) | Sulfidic aquatic microbial communities from Washburn Spring, Yellowstone National Park, USA - WS (SPADES assembly) (version 2) | ecosystem: Environmental > Aquatic > Thermal springs > Hot...
TCAACGGTTCATAGGCTTTACTTTGCACATCCTCGTTAAAGATGATCAAGGCAATGGGATGACCGGTTGTAAGCCCTTCAAAAACACCGGACAAGATCTGGACTTTGTCTTTTTCTTTTCTCTGGGTTTCAAGATGGGATTTTCCTGGTCTTCGTTTATCAAGCTCGGCTTGGATGTATTCCTCGGATAAGGAAAGACCAGGGGGGCAGCCGTCAACTACGCAACCAAGAGCCTTACCATGGGACTCTCCAAAGGTTGTTACTCTAAACAGGGTTCCAAATGTATTGCCTGCCATATTAGTGGAATTCCTTGGGAAACCAAATACTTGGTAAAGCCCTCTTCAAGGGCTTTGATGCAGGCTTTTTTTATGAGTTCAGGAGTATCAAAATCAGGCTCCCCTGCCGAAAGATCTAAGATGTCTTCACCTTGCTCTTTAAGAGCTTTGTCTTTAGCGTCTATGGCTAAGGTTGCGGAAGGTTTAAGACCTTTTACCCTTTCGGAAAGAAAGCTCATACACCATCCTAAAAAGGATTTTCGAGCCTATTTTAATTGAATATACTTAAAATTTGTGTAGATGACAAGGCGGATTTTATACCCTTATCCTTTACCCCTAAGGTTAATCCTTTTTGAATGCGCAACCATCATATCGATGGTCCTTTCTTATTTATTTTGCCTGCGATAGCATAAGCATATTTGTTAAACATCTCAATTCTTTCGACCTCTATTTCAGCTCGTCTTAGATAATTCTTGACTTCATCCTCAGAGTATACTTCTGAGGGAGGAGGACCTTTGTCTCTATCTATCTTTGTCCAATCTATAATCAAAAGAGTTGCGTGAGCCTTCGCAACCCTTTTTATCTCTTCAAGGTATTTTTGCGGTTCCTTAAGCTCGTGAAAAACAAAGGCCATAAAGATAAAATCTATGGAGCTTTCAGACAGCGGTATAGAATTCTCCCCTGACTTCAGGACCTCAACGTGTCTCAGCCTTAAATCTTCAACCCTTTTCTTTGCATAATCAAGGAGCTTCGGTTCAATGTCTATGGCATAGACCTTTCCTTTTTCACCAACAAGTTTTGAAAGATAAGGGAGGTAAAAACCTGTGCCTGTCCCTACATCAAGAACAGCCATTCCTTCTTTTAGACCAAATTTATTTAGAACTGCTTCTGGGTGAAATATTTCAAGCCTTGAAGGGTCCTCTAATTTTTCAAGCATTGAGGGATCAAACTTATGCGCCATATCGTTATTATACCTCTTTGTACGCCCTTGACAAACCTAGAGATATTGATTAATTATTATAATATGAAATGGGCCCGTAGCTCAGCTGGTTAGAGCCGCCGGCTCATAACCGGAAGGTCCCAGGTTCGAGTCCTGGCGGGCCCATCAATTCCTTGATAATGAACCTCACAGTTTCGGATATCTTAGATTTTTTAGAAAACGTTGCTCCTTCTTCCTTAGCAGAAAAAAATGACCCCATAGGTTTACAAGTCGGTTCAAAAAAAGCTCTTGTTAGGGGCATCCTCTTAACGGTTGACCCAACCCTCTCAGCTTGCAAGTTCGCTATAGACCAGGGTTTAAACCTCATCGTCTCTCATCATCCACTCTTCTATAATCCGTTGCAAAGCTTAACTCCTGATGCTTATCCAGGAAATGTTGCTTACTTTGCGGTTAAAGAAGGTCTAAATCTTATTGCTTGGCATACCCCGCTTGATAAAGTCTCTTGGGGGGTGAGTGCAGCCCTTGCGGAAAGGCTTGGCTTATCCCCTGAAAGCCCGATTCTTTCTGAAACTTCCTTGGGTGAGGGCAACGGGCTTGGGGTTCTGGTAAAATTTTCAAAATCTGTTAAACTTGGTGAGCTCGCAAAAGAAGTAGCAAAGAAGCTCAACTCTTGGGTGATGATGGTTGGAGATGAAAATTGCGAGGTAGATAGCTTAGGCATCTGTGGAGGTTCCTGCTCCTTTCTTATGGAACGCTTAAAGAAGCTCTCTGTTAAAACCTTTCTCACTTCGGATGTTAAATATCATACTGCCAAACAAGCCGAAATAGAAGGTTTCAATTTCTTAATCGTAGACCATGGCGTAGCTGAAAGCCTTGTGCTACCTAAGCTCAAAGAAAAGCTAAATCAGTTTCTCTCTAAAAGAGGATTTCAAATCCCTGTAGTAATTTTTACCGAAAAAAGTCCATACAAAATCATACAGGAGGTGTAGACTAAAAATGCAGGAAGATATTATACGATTAATTGAATTGCAAAAGCTTGACTTAGAAATTTTAAAGTTAGAAAGGTCAATGGCAGAGGTCCCAGAAACGCTAAAGAAAGCAAAAGAGAAAAAAGAAAACCTTGAGGGAAAATTAGCTAGTCTTACAGCAATCATCGAGGAAAAGGAAACTCAAAGAAAGTTTTTTGAAGAGGAGCTAAAGGAGGAAATAAAAAGGCTTAAACAAACTCAAGCTCGGCTTACCAATATCAGAGGAACAAGGGAATATCAAATCTTACTTGCTGAAATAGAAGAAATTAAAAGAACAAACAAGCAAAAGGAAGAGGAAATACTTAAGCTTATGGAGGAAATAGAAAAGCTAACAGAAGAAAAAAACAAGATTGAAGAGGAATTGAACAAAATTACTCAAATCTTCGATGAAGAAAATAAAAAATTTGAAGAGCTTTGTCAAAAGTTAAAAGAAGAAATAGCGAAGCTTACGGAAAAAAGAGTTCAGATGACAAAAAAAATTTCGTCTGGAATACTTAAAAAATACGAAATGATTAGGCAAAAGAAGGGAGGAATTGGTATAGCACCAGTTGACAATGGTGTGTGCGAAGGATGTCATATGGCAATTCCTCCACAACTTTACATAGAACTTCAAAAGGATAACCGTTTCCATGAATGCCCGCATTGCAAGAGGATCATCTATTTTAAACGGTATTACCATCAAGAATCATTAGAAGAACCGAACCTAAAGGAAGCCAAAGCAAGTTCGTGAAGCGTTATTTCCTAAAACAAGGCAATCTCAGCGCAATTCTTAAAGAGGTCGGAGAGCTTCTTCGATTAGATAAGGTTGGAGCCATACCTACGGAAACTTTTTATGGTCTTGCCTGCAATCCCTTTTCTCAAAAGGCATTGGAACGCCTTGTAGCTATTAAAGGTCGTGAAGAAGGAAAACCCATATTACTCCTCTTGGGAAGGCTTGATGACCTTACTGTAGTAGTTGAGAGGATTCCGCCTTTGGGCTTAAAGTTGATCAAGCTTTTTTGGCCAGGTCCTTTAACTTTGGTTCTTCCTGCTAAGAAAAACTTGCCAAAGCTCATCACCGGTGGGACAGGAACGGTTGGAGTGAGGCTCTCAAGCCTTGAGATAACAAGAAAGGTCGCTCAAGCCTTTGGTGGTCCTATCACGGGAACGAGCGCAAACAAAAGCAATGAGCCAGCCATCTCAGACCCTGAAGAGCTGTTAAAAAAGTTGCCTGACCTTGATTTTATCTTAGATGCGGGGAAGACTGAAGGGAAAGCCCCTTCTACTGTGGTATCCGTGGTAGAAAATAGGCTAGAGTTGATACGCGAAGGCGCCATACCTTTTGAGGAAATAAAAAGAAAGCTTGAGGAAGCTTTAGCATAGCGAGGGAGCACCAAAAAAGATGAAGATAGCCAACCCCAATTTGTCGTCCCGAGTTTAGCGAGGGAGCACAAATATGAAGATAGCCTTCTGTGGAAAGGGTGGAGTTGGTAAAAGCACCCTTGCTACCCTTTTAGCCCTCACCTTCCTTGATGAGGGATACAAAGTGCTTGCCATTGATGCTGACCCAAGCCCCCATCTGGCAAGGCTTTTTGGCATAAAAGGCGAGGTTAAGCCCATAGCTGAAATGAGCGACCTTTTAGCGGAAAGAGCGGAGAAACAAGGTCCATACTACACCCTTAACCCAAAAATCGACGACCTTCCTGAGAAGTTTGCCTTAACAAAGGATGGGCTTAGGCTTATGGTTTTGGGGGCTATCAGGGTTGCTGGGGGTGGATGTGCCTGCCCAGAACAGACGGTTTTAAGAAGGCTTTTGCACTATCTCATCCTTACCGCAAGGGAAGTAGTCATCGTTGACATGGAGGCAGGAGTAGAACACTTCGGCAGAGCAACAGTTACCCCTATGGATGTAATCTTGGTTGTGGTTGAGCCTTCAGCCGGAAGCCGAGAGACAGCAAGGCAGATTCTTCGCTTAGCAAGCGACCTAAACCTTAACAGGGTCTATCTTTTGGGAAATAATGTTAAAAACAAGGCTCAAGAGGAGGTCTTACGGAGAGAATTTGGAGATAAGCTCCTTGCTACTTTTCCTTACGACGAGGAGATAGAGGAGATTGAGCTTAAAGGGGGCTCCCTTTGGGATTACCGCGGGCTTCTGTTTCAAAGGATGAAGGAGGTTAGGCTTGCCCTTGAAGGAATGCTCAATCAACCTTCCTGATATACAGAGCGCAAAACCGGATACGCTCATCCCTATAAATAAGGTCGGTATAAAAAACTTAAAATACCCTATCAAGGTGCTTGACCGAGCCAAGGGATTTCAAGATACCGTAGGGGAGTTTAACCTTTATGTGGACCTGCCCTCTCATTTTAAGGGAACGCACATGAGCAGGTTCGTTGAAGTCCTGAATGAATTTAAGGACGAAATCCATGTAAAAAATATAAAAGAAATCCTAAGAAAGCTAAAGAGTAGGCTTTCTGCTCGGTCAGCCCATCTTGAGGTTTATTTCCCTTACTTCATAGAAAAAAAAGCGCCGGTTACCGGGGTCGCAGGGCTAATGGAGTATCAAGCCTTCATGAAAGCTGCCCTTTTTACAAGAAAGTTTGATTTAGTGCTCGGTGTGGTTGTGCCGGTTATGACCCTGTGTCCCTGTTCTAAAAGCATTAGCAAGTATGGTGCTCATAATCAAAGGGGGATTGTTACCATTCAAGTTAGGAGTAAGCTCTTCATCTGGCTTGAAGAGCTGATTGAAATCGCCGAGGAGAGCGCCTCATCCCCTGTTTATCCTATCCTTAAGAGACCGGATGAAAAGTATGTAACAGAAAGGGCTTATGAGAACCCAAAGTTTGTAGAGGATGTAGTTAGAGCCTGCGCAAGCAAGCTCTTACAAATTGAAGGTATCTACTGGTTTTCCGTTTCTGTTGAAAATTTTGAATCCATCCATGGGCATAACGCCTATGCTTACATCGAGCACCCTTCTCAGGGTTATTCTTCAGAGAGCTCTATCTCAAAAAAAGATGCCCCGCATTCGTAGCACTTAACATCAAGAGTATTATCTATCATAGCTACATAGATAACATTGGAACCGCATTCTTTGCAAAGCTCTATTTTTTCCTCCTCAATTGCCTTAAGGATATCTTCCTTTAAATCCTCTGGAATATCAGGGTCAAAAATTACCTGCATAAAGCCTCCGGTCTATTGAATAGTTTGTAAAATTTTAACAACGACTTCCTAAGTTGTAAAGTATTTTTTACGAAATTTTGAAAAATTTCTAATCTTCTTCGAAGACTTCAGCTGTAAATAAATAGAGCTTTGTGTTTGGGTCCTTATAACAATCTTCTGGAAGACCAGCCTTAAGACAGCCTTGGCGTAAAAATTCCTCCCGAGTTAGATTGTATTCCGTTGCTACCTGAGGAAGGAGGACACCACGGTTAAACCCCCTAACGATGTAGATCCCGTGCTTGCCAACTTCAACCTCCTCAGGTCTTCCAGGATAAAGAGGGCTAAGTATAGATATCTCTATCTTGATGTTAGGTAATTCTTCAGCCGATAAAGGCGGGAACCTCGGGTCTTGAAAGGCTGATGATAGGGCAAGCTCCGGGATCAATTGATAAAGGGGTTTATCTCCCTCTAAAGCACCTATACAACCCCTTAGCCTTCCCTTTTTAGTTAAAGTTACAAAAGCTCCTCTTTTTTCATACAAATTTTTGTATTCCAAAGGAGGTGAGGGGGGCGTAAAAGGCTCCCCTTTAAAGTAAGACACTAAAGCCTTGCGAGCAAGGGTTAAAAGATATCTCCTTTCTTCATTAGTGAGCATTATTCTCTTAATCCAAGCTTCTGTAAAATTACTTCCTTAGGTATGAGACCACTTCTCATCTCCCCATCAGGGAAGATAAAAGTTGGCGTGCCTTTAATCCTTAAGGTGGAAACGAATTTCTGTGCGTCCTCAACGAGCTTTTTTCCGGCTTCACATTGATTTTGGCTTTTATAGCCCTGTCTTAATCCTTCAAAGCCTTTCTTGTCGCAGATGATAGAGATTGATTTTGCCTTGGCTTCAGGATGAATTTGCTCAAGAGGGAAAAGTATAACTTTTACCGCGAGCTTTCCTTGCTTTACAAGCTCATCAAGCATCTCCTCTGCCCTTTTACAGAAAGGACAATCTGGGTCGGTGATAAAATACACAAACTTGTCTGATTTACCGTAGACAAAGGCTACCCTTTTTTCTAACTCAGCAAGCTGAGAAGGACTGAGCACAATCTTGTTTAAGAGAGCAAGCTTCTCTTGGGTCAGATTTTTCTTTGTTGATACCTCGATGATGTTTCCCGCAACGAGATACCTCCCTTTAGGATCAACATATACTAAGCCTTTATCCGTATCTGATACTTTCAAGATTACCGAACAAAGTCCAGAAACCTCTGATGGTTCAACCTTCTCTACCGTTAGCCCTTTTTGCAGTCCATCGAGGATCTTCTGCATATCTTCAACCTTAGGGCAATTAAAGCTCGTTGCTCCTTGCTTACAGCCTGAAAAAACTAAAAGTGACACAAAAGCAAAGGTTGTTAGAAACTTTTTCATGTTTCTCCTCCTGTATTTTTGTAATAATTGATCATTTAATTCTATTTCCCATTATATTCACTTTTTAACCTTTTTACAATTTTTGGTGGAATTATCTCTTCTCAACGAAAATAGAAGACCGACAGCGTTCTACTTACCTGAGGCCGAACCTACCCTTACGAGGGTAAGCAAAAGCATTCCTCCCTTGGTTGGGAGCGGCGCTTCGGGCTGTCATCCCAAGACCTCCAGTCCTGATGGACCCCTTCGGCATGCGCCTCGGAGTAGCCCATTGGGGATACTATAAACTATTATGCTAGTTATTTTTCTTTAGTTGAAAGATAAAAGTTAAGGTCTATCACCACTACGCGAAGAGTTCCGGGTATAGGCTCACCCTCGGGTGTTCTTTCTGTTTCTACGTATTCAAGGTCACAACCAACAGTTAGGGCAGCTAAGATCATACCAGCTGTCAAAGGCTTAAGTCCACCAGTAATATCTGCTATAACATCTTCCGGTTTTAGTCCTATTTTAGGGGCTTCCTCTTCTAAAATCTTTCTCACCGCATGATAAGCCTCTCCAGCCTCTGGTTGAGTAATGTAGACAGGATGCACCTGAGTGTTAAGACCTTTTTCGTTTAAGTGTTTAAGAAATTCGCTATAATTTTTTTTAACTGCCTGAGTATTCTGCATTATTAACCAGCAGTGTAAAGCTCCACCCCCTTTATGGTGATGTTCGAGAGCAAAAAGAAGATGGTCAAATTTTCCCGGACCAAAGAGCCAAATTATTCCAGCCCGAGGTGGAGCAAGCCGTGTCTCATCGACATCAACATGTAGCGAGCGATAGCGTCCGCGATTCCGATGGTAAAGAAACACAGCTAAAGCTGTAATTAAAACAAGAGCCAAGGAGGGACGAATAAGCTCGTATCTTGGCTCAGTTAAGAGTTCAAAAACTAAATGTCCAGAAAGGTGGACAGCAAATAGTCCAAGAATAATAACCCCTATAAACTCTGGTGTTAACTCCGCAACATGAAGGAAGGCTTTAAGAAAGTTTAAAATCTCTTTTTGCTTCCTCATTCTTATTTTCTTCAGGTATTAATGTAGGATAACTCATTAAGATCTATTACTTCATTTAAGGCAAAAACTCAAAATGCTGCCTTTAAATCTAACTACTTAAGATTTTACTTCTACTATTCCCTTTTACTATCCCATTTAAAAAGCCCTGCGCTTACCTTTTTTAATTGCCAAAGACCGTTTTTTAAGTTTATACAACAAATTTTCCCAAAAATCAACAAAGTTTAACAAAACGCAGTGAATCAATGAAATCAAGAAACTTTCTCACTACTACGAAGAGCCTGCTAACCTTTTGGGATATGTTTAAGCCTTTCTTCAAGGAGCTTTTTGAGCTTTCGCCTTTCCTTCCGACGGGCAAAAAAACCGCTTATAAAAGAGGTAAAAATTCTTACAGCAAGCCAGAGGATGAAAACCACAAAACCAATGGGAAGAAGTAAAAGAAAAAGCCACCCGAAGTAATAACCTACTAAGATGTAAAAAAGAGCTATTAAAATCGGAGGCATGCTTAGAGTATAGACATGGATTTCTCGATTGCAAGATGTCATCAAGCCAGCAAGGTCCAATCTTATAGCACCTTCAACTCCACACGGTGAATTAGAAACCTTGAAAGGAAGCTTGAGAAGTACGAGTTTGATGAAGCTTTCAACTCCACACGGTGAATTAGAAACATAATATAACACAATACCTGCAAGATGTCAAGAGGGCTTTCAACTCCACACGGTGAATTAGAAACTGCGTTTTCGGATAGTTATCTGGGACATTGAAAAAACTTTCAACTCCACACGGTGAATTAGAAACTTGTTTAATGCTATGTTTGCAAAAAATTTAATCTGTACTTTCAACTCCACACGGTGAATTAGAAACCTTTGAAGACGGAAAAGTAACGGCAAGATTGGAACTACTTTCAACTCCACACGGTGAATTAGAAACTGACGCAGAGTTTGATCCAACTTCAGTATCATAGCGCTTTCAACTCCACACGGTGAATTAGAAACTAAAAGTGAAAGGAACGTATCCACTATTTGCACTGCGCTTTCAACTCCACACGGTGAATTAGAAACCGAGAAAACTTGCAAAAAATTAAGAAAAAACAAGCTTACTTTCAACTCCACACGGTGAATTAGAAACTTGGAGTGGAGCGGAGGTAGCGGGGTTAGGTGTGTGGCTTTCAACTCCACACGGTGAATTAGAAACTATTAGACGAGCCACGAGCCATTCTTGCACGTGAGGCTTTCAACTCCACACGGTGAATTAGAAACACATCAGCAAGATTTCTTTAATGAGTACATATTAGACTTTCAACTCCACACGGTGAATTAGAAACCAAAGAAGTTCACAGTGAAAGTCTGATACAATCCTGACTTTCAACTCCACACGGTGAATTAGAAACATTCTTGAAAACAAAAAGCTAACCGACATAAAATTCTCCTTTCAACTCCACACGGTGAATTAGAAACCAAGCCGTTTTGTCCATTTTGTCCAAATTTTTTGCGCTTTCAACTCCACACGGTGAATTAGAAACATGCTTCTGCTACGTTTTTAATTGAGAAAGATATAATTCTTCTTTCAACTCCACACGGTGAATTAGAAACGGGCGAGGTTCTGGGTTTTATTCAGAGCTAAATTTGACTTTCAACTCCACACGGTGAATTAGAAACGCAACACTTCAATGTCGCATCGGTTAATCTTAGTGCCTTTCAACTCCACACGGTGAATTAGAAACTCAGAAAGAAGTCTTTTTTCACACATAAGCAAGGAACTTTCAACTCCACACGGTGAATTAGAAACTGCGAGAAAGTTTGGTATAGATTTATAAACGAAATTCTTTCAACTCCACACGGTGAATTAGAAACTACGAGAATCAGATTGCATAAATTAATCTATAGAAGCTTTCAACTCCACACGGTGAATTAGAAACTCGAAAGATGATAGAGGAAGAGTTAGCCAATCGTAATCTTTCAACTCCACACGGTGAATTAGAAACCGCAGAAACGACTGCAAAGATTTTCAAATATGCGGAGCTTTCAACTCCACACGGTGAATTAGAAACCTCCACATGAAGTATTTTTTAGTGACGGATTGCTACTTTCAACTCCACACGGTGAATTAAAAACGAGCCGATATCTAACTTGTTCAAACGCATAATAAGAGCTTTCAACTCCACACGGTGAATTAGAAACAAGAAAAAGCCAACAGAAGAAAAAACGTTAGATAAAACTTTCAACTCCACACGGTGAATTAGAAACAAAGCATCAAATTAAAATAGACATAAAATTTGCTTTACTTTCAACTCCACACGGTGAATTAGAAACTATTATTCGGGGTGGAACAAGAACATCAGAGGTTATCTTTCAACTCCACACGGTGAATTAGAAACAGCGAAATCCCAGCCCTAAACTTTAGTTATATCTTTCTCTTTCAACTCCACACGGTGAATTAGAAACACAATGTATAGAAAAAATTAATTAAAACAAGCAAGGAGCTTTCAACTCCACACGGTGAATTAGAAACGAAGTTGTATTATTTGCAAAAGAAAAATTTATGATATCTTTCAACTCCACACGGTGAATTAGAAACGATTTTTTCTATGCAGCAGTCAAAGACTGTGTAGTGCTTTCAACTCCACACGGTGAATTAGAAACAAGTTTTTGAGGATTTATTTTCCGCAAAGTTTATTCCTTTCAACTCCACACGGTGAATTAGAAACAGGTCTTCTTTGGTGAATGTTTTTTCCTCGTAGCCTCTTTCAACTCCACACGGTGAATTAGAAACGAAGGGAAAGCTACTGCACGAACGGAATGGGAGTTGCTTTCAACTCCACACGGTGAATTAGAAACAAGCTCGAGCGAATCAAGAATTGATTTCGTGTTGTACTTTCAACTCCACACGGTGAATTAGAAACACTTGGAGGATATGATATTAAAAGATTGCCTTAGCTTTCAACTCCACACGGTGAATTAGAAACTTTTATTTTTTTCTTTTTTTTTGCCCAAATAAAAAACTTTCAACTCCACACGGTGAATTAGAAACAATTAGAAGAATTCCAAACTTAGAAAAATTCCAGATCTTTCAACTCCACACGGTGAATTAGAAACTCTCTTTTCGTAATAAGAAATAACTTCGACTTCCGCCTTTCAACTCCACACAGTGAATTAGAAACAAAGACATCATTGACAATGGAGTTAACCAGCCAACCTTCTTTCAACTCCACACGGTGAATTAGAAACTAAAAGAAGATTTTAAAAGGTTTCTTTTGGAAAAAATTACTTTCAACTCCACACGGTGAATTAGAAACGAATAATTCTAAGCCATTGGGACCTGTCGGTCACTTCTTTCAACTCCACACGGTGAATTAGAAACAGCATAATTGTCAGGTATCTCAAACTCAGTCTCTGCCTTTCAACTCCACACGGTGAATTAGAAACATGAGGGTCGCACTTATGAAGTATTGATTATGCACATCTTTCAACTCCACACGGTGAATTAGAAACGTAAATATCACCAACAGTTTGAGTTCCTACTTTATACTTTCAACTCCACACGGTGAATTAGAAACCAAAGAGTATCTGAAAGCAATAAAGACAGCAGAAAAATCTTTCAACTCCACACGGTGAATTAGAAACCCAAGGGTGGAACAACGATTTGAATGAATAGGGAATCTTTCAACTCCACACGGTGAATTAGAAACATTCTTTATAAGTTTCAGAATAGCCCCGAGAAATCCCTTTCAACTCCACACGGTGAATTAGAAACTCCACGGGATGTTATGATAATTGATAGAGAGGGACATCTTTCAACTCCACACGGTGAATTAGAAACGTAAAAAATAAGCAATAAGGCCTGCCCTGCTAAGGGACTTTCAACTCCACACGGTGAATTAGAAACGGGGAAAATGTTTTTGTATCAAGAATACAGAAAGAACTTTCAACTCCACACGGTGAATTAGAAACAAAAAAGTGCTAAAGCGGGGCTTACCTTTCCTAAGATTCTTTCAACTCCACACGGTGAATTAGAAACCTGTGCTTGGAAGGCTTGCTTGGGAGGTTTGATTTTATTCTTTCAACTCCACACGGTGAATTAGAAACTCAAAGAAATTATCTGCTGTAATCCTACCTCCAGCTCCCTTTCAACTCCACACGGTGAATTAGAAACGAAACAGAAGGGCGTACGTTCATCCACCACTTTCCTGACTTTCAACTCCACACGGTGAATTAGAAACATAGAAATTTCAGATATAGAAAAATTTGTAGCTTTTCTTTCAACTCCACACGGTGAATTAGAAACAAGCTGATGAAATATGAAAATCAAAATTATGAAGTACTTTCAACTCCACACGGTGAATTAGAAACTTTGTTAATACCATAATAAAGGAGAACTTGGATAACCTTTCAACTCCACACGGTGAATTAGAAACACGTTACCTACGCAGTGTTTATTCCATTGATTTCAGCTTTCAACTCCACACGGTGAATTAGAAACTGAGCAATCCTTGATTTACAAGCTGTTTTTGTGCAACTTTCAACTCCACACGGTGAATTAGAAACTGAGAATAATTGAAAAAGGTGGGAAATTTTATTTGCAACTTTCAACTCCACACGGTGAATTAGAAACCTTACTGAAAAGTTTTTTATTGATTACACTTACAAAACTTTCAACTCCACACGGTGAATTAGAAACAGTTAAGTGATTTGAAGGAGGAGGAGTTAGGTTTAGCTTTCAACTCCACACGGTGAATTAGAAACGTGGGAAAGAGTTTTATTATATAGCAAAAGATTATTCTTTCAACTCCACACGGTGAATTAGAAACTTAGACTTTTGCGGATGAGAAGAGCAGCCGAAGCCATCTTTCAACTCCACACGGTGAATTAGAAACTGAAGTTCGAGAGGATGAGGGGCAAGTAGTTGAAGTCTTTCAACTCCACACGGTGAATTAGAAACGAATGCATAGAAAAAATTAATTAAAATAAGCAAAAAGCTTTCAACTCCACACGGTGAATTAGAAACTTTAGGGTGTTAGGGGATTTAGGGTTATTGAGGTATCTTTCAACTCCACACGGTGAATTAGAAACACTGAAAGATCTGTAAGTAAAAAAATCTTAAAATAACTTTCAACTCCACACGGTGAATTAGAAACGAATTCAAAAATTATTCAAAAAATTATTCAATAATCCTTTCAACTCCACACGGTGAATTAGAAACCGCAACAGAAGAAATGATTTGTTTGATGATGCGTTTACTTTCAACTCCACACGGTGAATTAGAAACTGAAAAGGGAGGAGTTTGAGAAGCAAGGATTTGTAGAACTTTCAACTCCACACGGTGAATTAGAAACCTGTGTGGAGAATTTTATTTTTACGATAGAGAAAGGGCTTTCAACTCCACACGGTGAATTAGAAACCAGGTTTTGACAAAATGGACGCAATGAGTTATAATTACTTTCAACTCCACACGGTGAATTAGAAACTGAATTGAAAAGTGATTAAAAACTAAAAAAAATTGACTTTCAACTCCACACGGTGAATTAGAAACCTTACCACAACCAGTCGAACCAATCAAAATGAAAATCTTTCAACTCCACACGGTGAATTAGAAACTTTTGATAAGACGCTGGAGATCCGCACGGATTTATTGCTTTCAACTCCACACGGTGAATTAGAAACATCATAGCATGGACAGGTTGGCAAATAGCAGTTGAACTTTCAACTCCACACGGTGAATTAGAAACCGTCATATAAAATCAAAGTGTAATTATCATATTGAGACTTTCAACTCCACACGGTGAATTAGAAACTACTTGCTTTTGGTATCAGTTTAGGTTTAACTACCCCCTTTCAACTCCACACGGTGAATTAGAAACGCGAAGGACAAAAAGCTTGCCCTTGATGAGGTATTTGACTTTCAACTCCACACGGTGAATTAGAAACCGTGCACTGAGTGCGCTCTGGAGTATAGAAGGCAATGCTTTCAACTCCACACGGTGAATTAGAAACGGATAAAGTCAAAAAGGGAAAGAGGGGCAGTTATCTTCTTTCAACTCCACACGGTGAATTAGAAACGAATAAATTGAATAAAAAAAATGCCCCTGCCCCTAACTTTCAACTCCACACGGTGAATTAGAAACAACCGAACTAAGCTACAAAGATGACCCTACTACAAAACTTTCAACTCCACACGGTGAATTAGAAACTAATTAAAGAAAAAGTAGTATTGAGAGTGGGAGAGGCTTTCAACTCCACACGGTGAATTAGAAACATGGAAAGGATTTTAGAGCTTTTGAAGGGTAGTTTTCTTTCAACTCCACACGGTGAATTAGAAACCAATTTATTGAGCAGTTTGCCAGTTGGATATAATTTTCTTTCAACTCCACACGGTGAATTAGAAACAATTATTTGATAAGCAGTCAACTAAAACGATTGAAGCTTTCAACTCCACACGGTGAATTAGAAACTGCCGCCTGAGCTGGAGTAGGCTTCTTAGCTCCAAACTTTCAACTCCACACGGTGAATTAGAAACGAAGCCTATGAGAAGACCAACCCGTAAATTACTTTCCTTTCAACTCCACACGGTGAATTAGAAACAAAGTCAAGGCGGATATTTATTACTATTACAAAAAGCTTTCAACTCCACACGGTGAATTAGAAACTTTGCAACCAACTTCTACAGTAAAGGATTTGAGATAACTTTCAACTCCACACGGTGAATTAGAAACTTGGAAGAAACAAAGGAAGCTCTGGAGACCTTTTTGCTTTCAACTCCACACGGTGAATTAGAAACTCAAATTACTTTAGACGCGGGCATCAATTCAGCAATTTTCTTTCAACTCCACACGGTGAATTAGAAACCTGACTGAGGAGGAGCTTAAGAGGGTGAGAGAGGCAACTTTCAACTCCACACGGTGAATTAGAAACATAGTCATTGTTGAGCCTCTTCTTTTGATAAAAGAATCTTTCAACTCCACACGGTGAATTAGAAACTAATTCAGATAAACCAGTCCAACGAGGAAAAAAGTACTTTCAACTCCACACGGTGAATTAGAAACAGCCAAGTTAGCAGAGTTCTGCATTAATGAAGGTTTGCTTTCAACTCCACACGGTGAATTAGAAACGGAGTTTGAGCGTCAAGGGATTGTGAAAAAAATCTCAACTTTCAACTCCACACGGTGAATTAGAAACAAATCGCATATATTATTATTGCGTTGCTTGTAATGAACTTTCAACTCCACACGGTGAATTAGAAACGGGAGACATGACGAAACAAGAAAGAATTAAAAAAATTACTTTCAACTCCACACGGTGAATTAGAAACACATTTAAACAAAACTTTAATTTTGAACCCCAAAATATCTTTCAACTCCACACGGTGAATTAGAAACTTAGAGAAAGGATCGATTGGAATCTCCCAGAAGATATCTTTCAACTCCACACGGTGAATTAGAAACCTTGAAATAGAGTAAAAAAGATGGAGGTATGAAAAACTTTCAACTCCACACGGTGAATTAGAAACTCGGGATAGCGGGAGATGACCGAGCGGGCGTTTATGCTTTCAACTCCACACGGTGAATTAGAAACCAGGCACTGAATATACGACTGTCACAGATGAGGAATTGCTTTCAACTCCACACGGTGAATTAGAAACCGAAACCGCAAAACAGAACCTGCTTGCCTTTGCAAACTTTCAACTCCACACGGTGAATTAGAAACATTCATTGCCCCTGTGCCGTAGAAGGCGCAGGGGCTGCTTTCAACTCCACACGGTGAATTAGAAACTTTCAGTTTCGGTTTTGGGTTTGGTTTGGTAGTTGGTCTTTCAACTCCACACGGTGAATTAGAAACATGATCCAATTTTGAGAGATCCTGCACAAGGATATCCTTTCAACTCCACACGGTGAATTAGAAACATGCTATATCAAGATTTGTCGATATTTTCCCGTATCAGCTTTCAACTCCACACGGTGAATTAGAAACGCCGATAGTCAAGCTCTCTCCCCTCACAAAAGGAACTTTCAACTCCACACGGTGAATTAGAAACTCCAAGAATTTAAGCCTGACTTAATCATCATAGACACGCTTTCAACTCCACACGGTGAATTAGAAACACGTTGTTTGGTAAATAAATAAATTTATATATTTAGCTTTCAACTCCACACGGTGAATTAGAAACAATTGAGTCAGAAGATCGAATTTTTAGAGCTCGATTGCCTTTCAACTCCACACGGTGAATTAGAAACAAAGCATGTTATATTAAAGAGTAAGAAAAAAAAACAAACTTTCAACTCCACACGGTGAATTAGAAACGTAACGCCACTCTGGCACTTCTATGGCACTTTCTCTACTTTCAACTCCACACGGTGAATTAGAAACAGCTCGTTTGTTAGAAAAAGAATAAAAAGTTAGGCAGCTTTCAACTCCACACGGTGAATTAGAAACAAGTAAGTCGGTAGGTTTGGTAGTCGGTAGGTAAGTCTTTCAACTCCACACGGTGAATTAGAAACTTGCTTGCAAGGCTTGATTTTACTAAGTTTGCAAACTTTCAACTCCACACGGTGAATTAGAAACTAAGTAGGTCGGTAGGTCGATCGGTTTGGTTTGGTTCTTTCAACTCCACACGGTGAATTAGAAACGTCGAATTGATTATCAAATATTTTTTGATAGTTATTCTTTCAACTCCACACGGTGAATTAGAAACTTATTCAAGAGGGAATACTTCGTATTTGTTTTCTACCCTTTCAACTCCACACGGTGAATTAGAAACGAAGGAAAAGAAGAGCCTCGATTTTTATGTATTTCCTTCTTTCAACTCCACACGGTGAATTAGAAACTTTTTAGCAAGAGGCAATGTTTTAGTTGATGCAGGACTTTCAACTCCACACGGTGAATTAGAAACGGTTTTAATTGTTTAGACTTGATAGATGAATTAGTTACTTTCAACTCCACACGGTGAATTAGAAACTTGGTGATTACACCATTGTTGAAAAGTTTCTATTGCCTTTCAACTCCACACGGTGAATTAGAAACAGCTTGAATTGAATTTTTTAGGTAATTTTTTTATAATCTTTCAACTCCACACGGTGAATTAGAAACAAAAATTAATTTTTGAGACGCCCGAAGGTTTTTACATCTTTCAACTCCACACGGTGAATTAGAAACTATATTGCGTAAGCAATAACTCACTTGTCATAGTCAGCTTTCAACTCCACACGGTGAATTAGAAACTTACTAGAACCAGATGATGAAGAGGAATTTCTTCTTGCTTTCAACTCCACACGGTGAATTAGAAACCAAAAAGTATGGTATAATTAAGAGTAAGAAAAATTTAACTTTCAACTCCACACGGTGAATTAGAAACGTTTATATGTTTATAAATTTTAAAAGTTGACTTTGTCTTTCAACTCCACACGGTGAATTAGAAACTCATTAAATTATTCAACTGCCCCAAGGTTCACTGCCTCTTTCAACTCCACACGGTGAATTAGAAACATTTTAACCAGAATTTTAAAGCCGCACCAAATCGACCTTTCAACTCCACACGGTGAATTAGAAACGGTGGGGTATGATGGAATTTAGAGTTGCTAAAATTAACTTTCAACTCCACACGGTGAATTAGAAACCGATTTTTTTTGCTTTGATAACCCACTTGATCCTCTCCACTTTCAACTCCACACGGTGAATTAGAAACATAAAGAACTTTGTCCAAAAAATTATTACAAAAGTTCTTTCAACTCCACACGGTGAATTAGAAACTTAGAAGAGTTATTAATTTAGAATTATTCTAAAGAAGCTTTCAACTCCACACGGTGAATTAGAAACTCAATTTCTTCGTCTGTGAGTTCTCGTTCTTCGTCCTTTCAACTCCACACGGTGAATTAGAAACTCCTTGCCTCAAATACCTTGTTCATGAACGCCTAGACCTTTCAACTCCACACGGTGAATTAGAAACCAAGTGAAGTGTTAATAAAATCTCATATAACAAAGAGCTTTCAACTCCACACGGTGAATTAGAAACGAATTAAACAAAAAGAAACCCAGGGCTGTAAAACCCCTTTCAACTCCACACGGTGAATTAGAAACGCAAAAAAATCAGAAAAAACAAGCTTAAGTCAAAAAACCTTTCAACTCCACACGGTGAATTAGAAACAGAGAGGTATTTAAGGAGTTATCAATGTGAAGAGTGCCTTTCAACTCCACACGGTGAATTAGAAACATAATCTTTAAATAAGTCATTAAGCATCTTTCTAATCTTTCAACTCCACACGGTGAATTAGAAACCAGAACTTCTTTCGTGACTTCATCCATTACAACTTCCTTTCAACTCCACACGGTGAATTAGAAACTTATGCGTGATATAAAGCGAGCTTCAGGGTCACTTTCTTTCAACTCCACACGGTGAATTAGAAACCTAACCTCCTAACTAAAATATAACCTGAAGTTGCTCTTTCAACTCCACACGGTGAATTAGAAACTCAAGATTGTCATAATATTGTTTGTTTATCTTAACATACCTTTCAACTCCACACGGTGAATTAGAAACGGCGAAGTTAAAGCTGTTTTTGACGGTTGTGTAGTTTCTTTCAACTCCACACGGTGAATTAGAAACTAGGATAGCATCGAAAAAGTTGATAGATTATGCTTACTTTCAACTCCACACGGTGAATTAGAAACCAAAATAACAGCATCAAAAAATCTGTCTCCAGATAGCCTTTCAACTCCACACGGTGAATTAGAAACATAGTAAGTGAAAATGAAGAGGAGGTGGATAGATTTTCTTTCAACTCCACACGGTGAATTAGAAACATGTTTATTTTATTTGCAAGTTCGGTGAAGAATTTGACTTTCAACTCCACACGGTGAATTAGAAACTTTTTAATTTTAGCCTATGTAAAACAAAATTTCAAGCTTTCAACTCCACACGGTGAATTAGAAACGACTACAGTTGCTACAGGAATTTTCCCCACTCTGCGCTTTCAACTCCACACGGTGAATTAGAAACTAAAGAAGAGTGATGCAGTGTATCAGAAAGAAGAGAAGCTTTCAACTCCACACGGTGAATTAGAAACTCAACCCTCTGATTGGAAATTAAGGTGTCCTCCAGGGCTTTCAACTCCACACGGTGAATTAGAAACAAAAATAAATTTCAGAAAGAGAGGGGGAAATGATGCTCTTTCAACTCCACACGGTGAATTAGAAACTAAGATCGTCTGTTCTGTTGCTTATCAGGTATGTAATACTTTCAACTCCACACGGTGAATTAGAAACGTAGGTGGTTTGAGGGGGGTTCGGGATGAGGTAGAGGCTTTCAACTCCACACGGTGAATTAGAAACCCATACATAACGACGAAGTATCATATGATTTACCATACTTTCAACTCCACACGGTGAATTAGAAACTTTGGTATTTGGTAGGTTTGAAGGTTTGGTTTGGTTACTTTCAACTCCACACGGTGAATTAGAAACCTATACCAGTTAATCGTTTGACCTAAAGTTTATCCACTTTCAACTCCACACGGTGAATTAGAAACATTGTATTATCTTGTTTGCAAAGAAACAAAAAAACTTACTTTCAACTCCACACGGTGAATTAGAAACGTCGTGTAAATCTGCATTTGTCAAATATTCTGCTCCCTTTCAACTCCACACGGTGAATTAGAAACGGAGAAATTCCCCAGTGCGGAGAGGGGAGCGAAAAGCTTTCAACTCCACACGGTGAATTAGAAACCTCTGCGTGGAACACTTCCCGCAAAGTCAGTATTCACTTTCAACTCCACACGGTGAATTAGAAACGAATTTGGACAATAGATTGGAAATAGTTGTAAGAGACTTTCAACTCCACACGGTGAATTAGAAACCTGCAAAGAATGTGAGCATTTTTCGCATGAGAAAATCTTTCAACTCCACACGGTGAATTAGAAACATTAAAGAAGATTTCCAACTTGAAAAAGAAAATGATCTTTCAACTCCACACGGTGAATTAGAAACCAATTGTGTCTTAAGCCGATTTGGAATTTTTCCAAGTTCTTTCAACTCCACACGGTGAATTAGAAACTTAATAATCAACGAGAACGGAGAACTTCATTTGAAATCTTTCAACTCCACACGGTGAATTAGAAACATAACCATGCTTTAGCTCTCAAATAAACCAGATCATCCTTTCAACTCCACACGGTGAATTAGAAACGATTAACTCGATATTGCTTTGCAATGTATCTTTATCCCTTTCAACTCCACACGGTGAATTAGAAACGAAAAATAGCTACTCAAGCATTAGAGAAATTTAGAACCTTTCAACTCCACACGGTGAATTAGAAACCGAAATCAAAATTAAAGTTAAAAAACTCAAACATTATACTTTCAACTCCACACGGTGAATTAGAAACGAGAGCTATAGAGAGGTTTGATGGGTATTCTTATTTAGCTCTTTCAACTCCACACGGTGAATTAGAAACCCTTTTAAGGTAAGGAATGTTTTGAAGAAGGTTGAGCTTTCAACTCCACACGGTGAATTAGAAACTTAGAAGATACGCCCCCGCCCCTATATGCAACACCTCTTTCAACTCCACACGGTGAATTAGAAACTAGTTGTTAGATTGGAATAGTTATAAATTGAGAAATCTTTCAACTCCACACGGTGAATTAGAAACGTTTTTCTTT
>Ga0080004_1109727_pt1 | contig 20460 bp, 22 predicted proteins | sample WasSprMetagenome_FD_69207 | JGI IMG/M metagenome (GOLD analysis project Ga0080004, IMG submission 69207) | Sulfidic aquatic microbial communities from Washburn Spring, Yellowstone National Park, USA - WS (SPADES assembly) (version 2) | ecosystem: Environmental > Aquatic > Thermal springs > Hot...
TTTATAAATTTTGTAGAAGCTCAGCATATATCATAGCCTTGAGAAATATTTAGAGGTGTTTACAGCTAATTACAAAACACTTCAAACCTGTAACAGCCTTTATTTCCTAGTACTGTTGCTCAGCATGGCTATGATTATAAGTGACGTTGACGCTGTATAAGATATGTGTTTAGTATCTTTAAAAAGTTGCTAACGTTCTAATTGTTTAGATGTACTGTGGTTGAAATAGATAGAGAGTTGTTTAGGAGAGTTTTCAAAATTTCGTATAGCTGTAGAGGTAGGTATAGAGTTAGCAGGAGAAGTATAGTGGATGTTGTTAGATTAGGTCTTCTTGCTAAAGAGCTTACACCTCTATACATATCTATAGCTAGGTGGGATGGTTTTGAAAGAGAGTTGAGGATCTATATAGGTGTTGAGAGTGGTTAGCGAGGATATGGTTAGAGATGTTGTAGACTATCTATACAAGGTATTCATAGATTCTATTCTTCCAAAGCTTAGGAATATAGTTGATGAGAGTAAGAGATACCTATACTTCTTAGCGTGGTTAAACAACGAGCTCGAGAAGAAAGGGTTGGGGAGAATAATCATTACGGGGGGATTCGCTGTAGAGATATATACAGCAAGAATCTACAGAACTATGGATGTAGATATCATCGTAGAGAACGGCATAGCTAAAGAAGTGATAGAGAATTTCTTAAAAAAATTCTCAGAGAAAATAGGTAGAGGATACCTCCCCCAATACGAAATACTACAACTCAAATCTATAGACATAGTCTCAACAATTTATAGCAAACCAGCGAAACCAACGAAAATAACTATCGACAGCTACACAGTATATATAGAACCTGTTGAAGAACTTATAGCGACGTATCTAGCGGGATGGAAATACTGGGGAGCTACAGAAGATAGAGATAAAGCTCTATGGCTATACATAGTATGGAGAGAAAGAATAGATATAAACTACATAGAGAAAAGAGTTAAAGAACTAAATATCGAAGACTATTTCGAAGAACTTAGAAAAATAGCCTCAGGTTCTATCAGTTAAAAAGATATCGATGTTATCTGATCTAGTAATGAATAGACTATGTAAAACTTTGATAAATCGAGCTAAACCAGAATTTATAATTCTTTCCCATACTATGAAATTTTAAACTTTTAATAATAAAGGATACTAGGGGTTGTTGTTTAGATGATGAGGAAAGGTCAGACAGAGTTAGTATCTGTTATGATATTGATTGGCGCTGTACTTGTTATAGGTGTAGCTTTTACAGCTCTTGCAGTATCGTATGTATCGAATACTGTGGGTAGAGGTCAAATACAGCAGACATTGATAGCAGAACAATCAAACCTTGTCATATATAGAGAATATGAAGATAGTAAAAAGTTATGTCTAGGTATTCTAAGGTTGACTCCTTCAATGACTAGTTATGCACTAGCTTTTCTCTCAATAGATCTGAAGACAGATTTAATAAGACAACAAAACGGTATCATAATGGTATTCGATGGCGAAAAATTCCTCAATCTCAATGATCTCAATCCTAAGACTAAAGAAGCTACGAAAATATACTATATATATAAAGGAGAGTACTATTCTTTAACACTAAAAGAACCTGTATACATAGTTGAAATACCTGCAAATATTATATCGAGCTGTGTATCAAACCAAAAACCTTTGCTAAGCTGTATAAATAAATATGCTCTCCCTTCTAACTCAGGTGCAAAACTCTTACTCCTTACATACATAGGTTCTGATTTATATGAAGTAGGTGAATGGAATGTATATCCATAGATTTAAGAAAGGTCAAGCAGAGGTTATAGGAGGTATAATAGCTATATCAGTACTGATACTGTCGATTACAACGATATACTTCTTAACCACATCTACATATACATCAACATCAACAGAATTCGCAAAAAGAACAGCATTTGAAGCTGAGAAAAATATGGAGAAGATATCTATATCTTACGACCAAAGCTCTGATCAATGTATAGTGTCTAATGTTGGAGCAATAGATATAACAATAGTTAGGCAATGGTATCTAGATAACCCTAACCTTGTAGTAGAACCTGCAAACCCCATAAAGTTATCAGTAAGTAGCTCAATATCATGGAGTTATAGTAGTGTTCCAGACTACATAGTTACATCAAGAGGAAATGTATTTACAGTTAAAACGGAATGTGAAAAAATAAAGAATACCTTAACAACTATACAAATACCTATACCAAGCCCGGGAATCTCTACACCGTTATTTACAAGCGAAAACTTACTAAACCATCTACGATTATCTAAAGGTATGCAGAGAGGATACCTCTACGCAACTATACAGCAATCTAATCAAATATACGACAAAGCTGTATTCTACTACAACGGTACAAGAATTCTATGTAGCAGTATCAATAATAAAAACGGTTATGGTGTCAACATAAGCTTTAATTGGGATTTAGATAATAATGCAGTAAAGGAGATCATCATCAGTGGAGAAACACGATGCCCTAATAGTATTTCAACTATTTCTGAGTATACGCCCGATGTTAAATGGAATAATTTCGTAGTAGAATTTGTGTTTAAGAATCTTATCTCTATACCAAGAGATGTAGATACAGTTACGATATACTTCAAGATTGTAGCACAGATAAGCGTTCCAGGGCAAGGAAATCCGCATGCAATTACATTTGCACCCTTCATTGAATTATCAAGACAAGAAGGCAATACTGTATTCAATCTTCAAGCTCCTGCAACAGTAGCTACATCAAGTCGTGGTCTACCCGCGGAGGATAAATACGATAAATACCTAGTAGTATTTAATGGTTATGCCGTATTTCCTGTAAAAGGTTTTAATTTGAATCTTAATGAAGGTGTATACAATATGACTATAAGAATATATATTACAGAACAAAGTCAGAGTGTAAACCTTCAAAACATTAGGTTAGAATACTTAGCAATTGTTGGTGCTGATATCGCAGATCCATGGAAATAGAGAAAGATTTAATGTTAAGCTAACTCAATAGATCCTTTCTCTAATACCTTATATCTCCTTGTTTATACCCATGTAAATAATGTTTAGATAGATGTGTGTTCCTCTAACTTTATTATTTCACTATTTTCTTAAACTGTGTTCAGTAAGATTTTTAATAATTACTCTAAGAAGAGCTTGTTGAGTAATTATGAATAGCTAAATTTATATATTTGAAGATTCTATATGGCTATATAGGGTGTAGATCTATGTCTTCATCTAAGCTATATGGTTATGCAGGGAGAATTCTATGGGTAAACTTGACAACTAAGAGCTATAAAGTTATGGATACACCTATAGATCTTGTGAAGAGGTTTGTAGGGGCTAGAGGTTTTGGGGCTAAGATTCTGTGGGACTATGTTAAACCTGGTGTAGATCCTTTATCACCTGATAACCTCTTGATATTCTCTATAGGTCCTTTAGCTGGTACAGGTGCTCATAGCGCAAGTAAGTTCTTTGCAGTATTTAAATCTCCTTTAACTTGTACATATTTTAGAAGTGTTGGTGGAGGTAATTTCGGTGCTGAGATGAAGTTTGCTGGTTACGATGCTATAGTTGTTGAGGGTAGAGCTGAGAAACCCACATATCTATGGATCCATGACGATGTTGTTGAGTTTAGAGATGCAGCACATGTATGGGGAGCTCTAGCAACTCATGCTACTGAGATGCTGCTTAAGGAAACTGATAGAGATGCTAAACTTGTTGTTATAGGTCCTGCTGGTGAGAAGTTGGTTAGGTTTGCTTCTATTCAGACTAGTGAGACTAGGAGTGCTGGTAGAGGTGGTGGAGGTGCTGTTATGGGTTCTAAAAACCTTAAGGCTATTGTTGTTAGAGGTACTAGGAAACCAGAGCTATTCAATGAAGAAGAGTTTGAGAAACTCGTAGAACAACAACTAGATCTATACCATAAGAACCCCGGGTTCCACTCATTTAGAGCTTTAGGTACAGCTGGATCTGTATATCTATTCTATACCCTAGGTCATTTCCCAACGTACAACTTTAAACAGCTTGAGCTAGAGAACGTAGATATATTTAGACCAGAAGTTCTAGCGAAATACGTTGTTAAAACAGATAGCTGCTACAACTGCGCTATGCAGTGTTGGCATTACTTCAAAACATCTAAAGGACCTTACGCAGGAATTATATGGGATAAACCTGAGTACGAAACTCTATGGTCTTTCGGTGGAAACCTAGGTATAACCAATCTAGAAGCTATTATGTATGCGAACATGTTATGCGATATCTATGGGTTAGACACAATATCGACAGGATCTGTTATAGCTTTTGTATACGAATTATATGAGAAAGGTATTCTAACTAAGAAAGAACTAGATGGTTTAGATCTTAGATGGGGTGATCCTGAACCTGCTTTAGAGCTTATCAGGAAAATAGCTTTAAGAGAAGGTATTGGGAATATACTTGCTGAAGGTGTTAAAAAAGCTACTGAAATTATTGGTCGTGGTGCAGAGAAATTCGCGATGCATGGGAAAAGTCTTGAACTACCTGCTTACGATCCAAGATCTGGTAAAGCTCACGGTCTTAACCTAGCTACATCAAATATAGGTGCAAGTCATATGTATGGATGGGTATACTATGAATTCCCAGGAGCTCTAGAGAAAGTAGATCCTTTTGCTGTAGAAGGTAAAGGAGCTATATGTAAGAAAGTACAAGATGAATTCGCGGCTTACGAAGCTGTGGGGTTCTGTTTATTCCCAAGATCTATGCTACCTCTAGACCTAGTATCGAAAATGCTTTACACAGCAACAGGTATCGAGGAATTCAAGAATCCCCAATACCTACTCCTAGTCGGGGAAAGAATAGTAAATCTCGAAAGGGCGTTCAATGTTAGAGAAGGTTTCTCAAGAAATGACGATACACTTCCAGAGAGATTCCTTAGAGAACCTGTACCTAGACAACCATCAAAAGGACAGGTATTTGAATTAGATAAGCTTCTCGACGACTACTACACAGCAAGAGGATGGGATGCCAAGACAGGTATACCAACGAGAAAGAAGTTAGAAGAACTAGAACTTAAAGATGTTGTAGATGAACTTGAAAAACTAGGTAGATTACCGAGGTGATCAAGAGTTTATGAAGATACTCATAGAGTTTTTAGGAGCTTTAGCAGAAAAACTTGGGAAAAAATATCTCTGGGTTGAACTAGAAGAAAAAGATATTGAAATTCAAGATCTTTTCCAAAAAATCTTACCTAAAACACTAGGAAAAGATTTAGGGGAAACACTCTACAATTTGTATCTAAGAAGAGAAGTTATTGTAGTAGTTAACGGCGTTACGGTTTTGGATTCCTCAACTAAGTTAAACAATGGAGATAAAATCCTAATCTTTGCTCAAACACTTGCATCAGGAGGTTAAGAATTTCCTCAAATATTCTCACCTATTTGTCGAGAAAAACATTTCAAATTGATTACTATTCTATCTCTTGATTTGTTAACTCTTTAAATAACTTTAAAACTAGTTGATAAACTTCTGTAGCCCAATTTAAAGACTCTTTCGAGTCTTCTTCATCGTATAGTTCGTCTGGAGGTATCCCTGACTCTTCATCGCCATACATAGAAGGTTCTCTTTCTCTTCTAAGTTTCCTAGAGATCCTTGCTATTTTAGGTATATGATCTCTAAACCATTGTGGAAATCTATCAGCTTCTCTTTTAAGAACAGGGCCAACATCGTGCCATTTTGGAGGTTCTACTCCAACAATTCTTAGCGCAGCTTTTAATAATAGTTCAACTGCTTCTTGAGATTGTCTTACAACGTATGGGTAGTTACCTCCGTTAAGAGCTTCTTTTGCGTGTTTTAATCTCTCAAATGCTTGTTTTATATATGCTTTTGCCATAGCTATGTTATTCATATCTCTATCACTTCACCAAGTTTATACTCTTTCTTTAGAACCCAATACCATAGCTTCCCTAACCTCTTTCTCTCAGCACCTAAAACCCTTAACCTGGTTGCTATCTCATCTAAGATCTTCTTAAAGAAATTATCTCTATCAAATACTATAACTGCATCTACAACCATATCTAGGTATATAGGTCTATGTTTCTTAGCTTCTTCAACATCTAGAATAATAGGTGAGAAATCTACATAGAAACCTCTAGCCCATAGATCTTCAATCAAAGGTTCAACGATTTTCTCAACCTCTTCAAAAATCTCTAATCTTTTAAACCTAGATTTAGGTAGATCTTGTGCAACGATAAGTATATCAAGATCGCTATCCTTCCTAGCTTCACCACGTGCTACAGAACCGAAAACAACTAGAGATACAAATCTATCCCCCAATACATTGATCAAGGCATTACATAGATACTGTATGAGGGTTCTATAAGGTTCAGATAGATACTCAACACCGATTCTGTAGCTAGGGATAGTATCCAATCTTTAACACCTTAAGTTACAACTATATATCTTCCTGTATATCAATACTCTCTTTATGAAGATCTTTAACATATCTTATAAACTTTAAATATGCAGAGGTTATTTTGGTATATTGAGAGAGGAAGAGCTTTATCTGAATCACAAGGTGTAGTACGGTATAGCTGAGGTGTAGAGGGGGTACCGATGGGGTTAGCTATTGAAGCTGTAAATCTTGTTAAAAGGTATAGAACTAAGAAGAGATTAGGGTTATTTAAATCTGTTACAGAGGTTGTTGAAGCTCTTAAAGGTGTTAGTTTCTCTGTTAGGTATGGTGAAGTTGTTGGTCTTCTAGGTCCTAATGGTGCTGGTAAAACAACTACTATCAAGATTTTGGCAACACTCTTAATTCCTGATGGTGGTGAAGCTAGGGTTGCTGGATACGATGTTGTTGAAGAAGCTGATAAAGTGAGGGAGAATATAGGTTTGATGTTAACTGTTGAGAAAGGTTTCTACGGGAAGCTTACTGGGAGAGAGAATCTAGAGTATTTCGCAGCTCTCTATGGGATGGATAGAGATGTTGCTAGAGAGAGGATAGATTACTTGATAAAGTTGTTAGAGTTAGATAAACTTGGTGCTGATACGAAACTCTATGAAGAGTTTAGCCTCGGTATGAAGGCTAGGCTTAGCTTAGCTAGAGCTTTGTTAACAGATGCACTTATACTTCTACTCGACGAACCTACTCTAGGTCTTGACCCTCCTAGCGCTAGAAAGATTAGAGAACTTGTTAAAGATCTTGCTCATAGAGATAGTAAAGCAGTTCTATACACAACTCACAATATGTTTGAAGCAGAGCTTGTATGTGATAGAATTATAATGATTAATAAAGGTAGGATAGTTGCTGAAGGTACTCCTGCAGAGCTTAAGGAGAGGATACCGAAGCTCAAGGTATTGAATATAGCTGTACGTGGTAACCAAGGTAATCTTAAAGATATCCTCAACTCTATAGATTCTAAGTTCGAGGTGGATTCGGGGGAAGCCGATGTACATAACATTAAGGTATATCTGAAGAAACCTGAGGAAGTACTCGATGAACTTCTTAAGAAGTTTATAGGTAGAGGTTTCGAGGTAGTATCCATAAAAATTGAAGAGCCCACACTTGAAGATGTATTTATATACTTCAGCAGTGGATCTACATGAGTATGCTAGATCTTGTTAGAGTAGAGTTTAAACTTGTTTACGGAGATCTATTTAGAAGAAAATCAGCTTTCATAACGTTTATCCTCTACCCCTATATATTCACATCGTTCACTTTATTCATAGGCTACGCTGTTGGTTCTCCAAGAGGATTCGTTGAAAGAGTAGGTGTAGATCCTGTTATATATATGATTACAGCTAGCTATATGCTTATGTCTATTTTCTCGAGTATAGATGATCTTCTCTGGAGACCTCTTCTAGATCTACACATAGGTACTCTTCCATATATAATCGCTTCACCTGTCAATAGACTGAAGTACTATACCGCTATACCTATACCTAGGCTTGTAGCTGTACTCCTCTTAGGTTTCACAAGTATACTACCTGTATACATTCTGTACTATGGTTTAGAAGGAGTTGCTGTAGTATTTGTAGTTATATCTATTCTTATTGTAGGGTGTTTAACTATGGTATTCTTCTCAATAGCTTTAGCTATGTCAATCCATAGAGTAGGAGAATCTTGGAGAATGTTAAATATTGTTAGACCTGTGTTAATGATTCTTATGGGTGTTTACTACCCTAGGATGTTTATGCCTTTAGCTAGCTATATCCTTAGCTCCTTTATACCTTCTTCCCATGCTGTAGAAGCTGTGCAGAGGTTCTTAATGGGTATGAGTAGCGATATCTATATCTTGATAGTTTTAGCTATAGCTATATCGTTTATATATATGCCTATAGGTAAGATATCGATAAGAGAGTGGGAGAAGTCTAGGGTGAGGAGAGGTGTTGAAACTTTTTAGAAGAGCATACACAATATTTAAAGCTTACTTCATAGTAGAACTCGTAAGGTCTAGAGGTATTGTATACGGTTTGCTTAGTATGGCTATGTGGATAATCTTATTTACAATGCCTATAGCATTATTCTCAAGCGATACTACAGAGCTTGGCGATGTATCTGCAAGAATATTCACTGGAGTGATAGTCTTTATGTTCTACGGTATGGCTACATGGGATTGGGCTGCAGAGATTAGGTGGATGATAAACGAAGGTAGGGTAGACTACTATATTGCTAGTGGAGCAGGTTTTCTACCTCATTACCTAGGGTTACTCCCAGTATCGCTTATGTGGTTAGGAATATCTTTAACAGTTAACTATACTGTACTTTCTTTACTATGGGCACCACCAAAACTATTACTAGTAGATCCTCTCATCTTTATCTATGGCTTTTCAATGCTTTTACTCTGCCTCATAGGTTACGCACTTATCCTCGGAGGAACAATGCTTTCAACAGGTGTTACAGGTTTTATCATAGAGATAGTAAGTTTTATACTACCGATAGCTACAGGAGGTCTACTCCCATTAAGATATATGCCTGAGCCTTTGAAGAGTATAGCTCTTGCAACACCTTTCAGCTATCCAGCTGAATTAATAAGATTCTCTTTACTAGGTATCGAACCTGTCGTAGGGGTATGGAGAACAGTGGTTTTGAGCTTATTATACGTCCCTCTATTCTTGTTAATAGGTATAATCTACTTTAAGTACCAGTTAAGGAGATCTTTAAGAGAAGGTTTTAAAACAATATCAATGTGGTGAAAATCTAAGCATAGACATTCTATTAGGGATAGCCTCAATATCTATGTATTTATGTTTTAACTCTTTTTAAGTAGCATATGTAGAAAGCTATCAAATATTTTTAGGAATTGCTTAGAATCATCTACGGTATGTATAAGCGATGGTAGAAGGTGTACTTGGTATTCAGGAAGATATAGAATGTTGTTTACTCTTGCATAAAGGTGAAATACTTTCTCTATAGTTCTACTCCATCTATATTCTTGAGCTTCTCTCGCATTTCTAGGTCTTATCTTTGTGAAGTGTATGCATAGTATAGTTCCTACACCTGTACAACTACACGGAATTCTATATTCTTGACATATCTTCTCAACATCATTTTTAAAAATACTCCATAGAGAATTGGCTTTTTCATATAGATACCTATGCTCGTAGAGATACTTAATCAAAGAGTAGCCGGCAACCATGTTAATCGGGTTTCCAACGAATGTACCTCCATGGAAAGGTCTTTTCCTCGGCTCTAAATACTTTAAATGGTCTAGAAGCTCCATAACCTCAGATTTACCACCGAAAGCACCTGCACCAGGAAAACCACCTCCAACAGTTTTACCAAATACAACTATATCAGCTTTTACACCAAAGTACTCTTGAGCACCACCAAGAGATAATCTAAAACCTGTTATAACTTCATCAAATATTAGTAGAGCTCCATATTCATAGGAAAGTCTTCTCAACTCTTTTAGATAACCATCATCGGGTTCTATACATCCACCAGCTCCAAGAACAGGTTCAACAACAATAGCTGCTATAGAGAATTTCTTCAAGATATTCTCTAAAGCTTCCACATTGTTAAATGGAACTGAAAGTGTTAGAGAGGTATACTCTTCTGGAAGACCAGCTGATTCAGGTCCTATGTAAGGTGGTGTAACAGCTGTATGTAGAGCATCGTAACCCCCATGCCACCCACCTTCAATCTTCAGAACATATTTCCTCTTTGTATAAGCTCTTGCAAGTCTAAGAGCATACATATTAGCTTCTGTTCCACTATTAGTAAACCTAATCATCTCTAACCCAGGAACAATTTTCGTTAGAAATTCAGCATATTCAACTGCATAACGATTCTCATAACCTAGATGGATTCCTTTCTTTATAACCTCAGAAATAACATCTACAACAACTTCAGGTGCATGACCAAGTATATGGGCGCCATGACCCATCCAAAAATCTATATACACATTTCCATCAACATCCCATACTTTTGTACCTAAAGCTTTCTCAATATAGATTGGGTATGGATGCATAAACCTAATAGCATAAGTAACACCCCCGGGAAAATACCTGGAAGCTTTAAGGAACATCTCCCTACTCCTAGAAGTCTTCCCAAGGTAAATACTCTCTAAATTTTTACCTAGATCAGCTAACCTTGATTCCACAACTTCAATATCTATCAATATCTACACCACAAACAAAATAAATTAAGATTACTATATAATTCTTCATAATTCTTTAACATCATTAAGTATAGATATAAAAATAAAATTAGAAGGTATAAAAAGAACTATTAATTAAATCTATAGCAAGAGTATCCTCATGCTACTTCCTTTTCTTCTTACCAAAGAAATAGATAAACCCAGCTATAGCAAAACAGATCAATGTACTAATAGGTGTAAAACTACAATGTGCATAGTAACCTAATAAACATGGTTTACTTGCTGGAGCAGGTATCAACGTCCATATACCCAATACTATAAATATTATTGTCCCTAACCAATAATACCATTTCATACTCTAAACCTATACTCTATTTAACCAGCATAGAGAATATTTAAATATACATGCTGGTGCTTAGCTGAATAACATCGAAAGCTATACATTTGTAATCTACATCAAATCAATAAAATAATATCCTTATCCTTCATATCTCTATAGATATTGATAGCTTCGAAGATATTTTATTTCTTCAACCTAAGCATTATTTTTAAATAATTATACGTCAATAGTTTTTAACAAGGTAGTGATAGTTGATTTCTATAATAATTTTACAATTTAAAACTTCACCCTTTAGAGCGAGAATGATAAAAAGTTTGTAAGTTTTTTGATGTTGAATAGTTGATGTAGTTACAGCCCAAAGTCCTTTGCAAGAGGCAAGATCAGTAACCATAAAATAATGAAAGAAGCTCTTGAAAAATGTTAGGAGCTCTAATCACTGAGTGCTCTATAGATGACAGATGTAGATCCAATAGATGTAGAGAATCGATGAAGACCCTTAAGGGAATTCTTATCCTTCAGAGTGGGAGGGAGGTCAAAAGCATTAAGTTTAAAATCTGTTTTTAGTATATGTAGATTGAGGTTTTAATATGGATGAAGATTGGGATGAATTTTATAGAAGAACTAAAGAGTTTGTTGATAAAATATTTTATCAGATTATGAAGCAGTTTGAAGAAATTTTAGAAGAATTAGATGATAATCCTGATAATATGAAGGTCTACGGTTTTAATATTGAAGTAGGTCCTGATGGTATACCTAAGATTTATAGATTTGGGGATGTAGAGCATAGTGAAGAAATGTACCCGGTTACTCATGGTGATGAAGGTGAAGAAATGGAGCCTCTTATTGATGTATATGACGAGGGTGATACTGTTAAAATTATAGTTGAGCTTCCAGGGATTAGCGAAGAAGACATAGATATAACACCTATAGATAATAAGCATATTCTTATAGAAACATTTAAATTAGGTAGAAGATTTAGAAAAGTTGTTGAATTACCAACAGAAGTAGTTGCCAATAGTGTTAAAACTTTGTATAGAAATGGAGTTTTAGAGATAGTAGTTAAGAAGAAATTATTATTAAAGAATACGAAGTAGTGTTTATGGAAAATTCTAGGTTTAGATATTTTTAGTTGATACATATATATGTGCTTTAATTTTCAAAATAATTCGATGCTTTTAATAATTAGTAATCAGATTATGGAGTTACATTTGTTAGCTATTTTGTATTAGGATAATTTCTGTATCATCTTCATTCATTTTGAAAAGCTGTAGATATGTTCCCCAAACAAGGATGTTTCTAATAATATTTTCGTCTATTCTTTTATAGTATTTTTCTACAATACTTATGAATTCTTCTTTCGATATTTTCTTCCTCTTTTTTAAATCAATGTATATCTCGTGAAGTGGTTCAACTTTATTTAAGATAACTACTTCTCTAAGAAGTTTCCTTAATTTTTTTACATCAGCTTCTGCAACTTTCTTACCGAATTCTGTTATGTATAGATACCCATTTTTATATTTAATTAAATTCAAAGCTTCTGCAATATCAACTGCTTTCGGTAGAATTTCTATCGATTCACCAGTTATATCACCTACATACATAGGGTCTACGGAACCTCCTAAACTGTGTACAGCTTCTACCAACCCTATAACATGGTCGGGGAGTATATCACGTGGTATAATATGAGGATCTTTAGAGGATTCTTTAGACACCTCCGATAAACACCTAATAAAAAGAATATTTAGAAGAGTTTTAAATCTATATGTATCAAAATTTTGTGTTTAAGAGGTGAAAGTAGTGGATGTAGTAACACTATTTTTAGCGTGTTTAGCTAGTTTCGGTAGAATGCTCACAGCTTACATAATCTCTCTCATAATAGCTATTGTATTAGGTATATCAATGGCTAGGAAAAAATATGTTGAAGCAATTCTAATGCCTATTCTAGATATACTCCAGTCTATTCCGATACTAGGTTTCTTTCCAATAGCTATAGCACTATTTTTAATATTTTTACCGAAAAATATTGGTTTAGAATTAGCATCAGTATTCCTTATAACAACAAGTCTCGTATGGAATATGATATTCGGTGTTTATAGCGCTATAAAATCTCTAGATCCTGAGGTATTCACTATGGCTGATGTATATAAAATGAAGAGGTTCTCTAAATTAGCATATATCTATGTACCTGTAGCTAAAGAAGCTATTACAGCTAATAGTGTAATCTCTTGGGCTGGAGGATGGTTTTTCTTAACATCAGCAGAAATTATGGCATCTGGTTCTGAAGAACATAAGCTTTTTGGTATAGGTTCTCTAATAATAGATTTCTATAGTAGCGGAAAAACTACTGAATTCTATATAGCTATTGTACTTTTGTTCATAATCATAATGATGTCCTATATAATGATATTCAACCCAGCAACTAATACTGTTCTTCAACAACATATACTACTAGCTTTTGATAAAATATTCTATTATATATACAAACTTATATCAATTTTATGGGGGTTTATAGTGAGTATAGGGATTAAAATTGAATCTAGAAGAACTTCTTTTCACCTAGCTACACTTGCTATTCCTGTTATAGCTTTATCCTATTCTCTTCGAAGTAATATTACTAATCTATATTACTTATTCCTATTAGAATTCATAAAAAACTTCCTACTATCTCTTGGGAGAGTAGTTTTTGTAGTCATTACATCATTTATATTAACGATAGGTATTGCTTATTTAGCTATTGTTAGAAGATGGGGATCTTCTATAGTTTTTATAGGTGAAATTCTAGCTTCTATACCAGCTATTCTTTGGTGGCCTCTATTATCGCCTTTCGTAGTTTCTTTACCTTGGCTAGTTTCATTTATAGTTTTTCTACAAGGATCTCTATGGTATGAATTCTTCAATGTAATACTATTTGGAGTTCCGAAGATCCGGGTAGAGGTTCTAGATCTTGCGAAAATCTATAGGATTAGAGGATTTAGTTATTTTAGGTATATCTTAATACCTTCGTTAATGCCTTCCATAGCTTCGGGTGCTTTAAGTGCTTGGGGAGGTGCTTGGAATGCTTCTATAGTAGCAGAATATTTTGAAAGTAGTGGTAGAATTGTTGATCTTGGTGGCGTAGGCTCTATGTTGAGTAGATATACGTATAGTGGAAGCTATGGATATGTACTGTTCACTGTTTTACTCTGGGCTTTAATGATAGCTGTTCTGAACAAGGTTTTCTGGTCTAGAGTGTTTAAATTAGTTGAAAAAACCTTCATAGTTGAATAGCTATGAAACCTCTTGTAAGTCTTGTGAATATTGTCAAAAGTTTTGGTGGAAAAGGTAAAGCACTTAAAGTACTAGATGGAATATCCCTCGATATAAACGAAGAATTTCTAGCTATCCTCGGACCTTCAGGTTGTGGAAAATCGACATTGCTTAGAATTATAGCTGGTGTTGAGAAACCTGATGAAGGTGAGATAAAGAGTTATAGCGATATTGTATACGGGTTTATTTTCCAATCCCCAACTTTACTACCGTGGCTAACTGTTTTAGACAACGTAGCTCTACCTCTTTTAGCGAAAGGAATTGATAAGAATATCGCTAGAGAGAAAGCTCTAAGATACCTATCACTCGTTGGTTTACATGGTTTCGAAGATTTCTATCCTAACGAACTTAGTGGCGGTATGAAGCAGAGAGTTAATATAGCGAGAGCTCTAGTTGTTGAACCAACGATACTCTTAATGGATGAACCATTCTCACAGCTAGATCCATTAACAGCAGAAGCTTTGAGAGCTGAAATCTTAGATCTATGGTTATCAGGAGTTACAACTGTTAAAGGTATCGTTATGGTTACACATAATGTTGAAGAAGCAGTTCTTATGGCTGATAGAATTATTATCTTAACACCGAGACCAGCAAAAATAGTTAAAATAATCGAGGTAAAATTGTCGAGACCAAGAGATAGAAGATCTAAAGAATTCCAAGATATTGTAGATCAAGTCTATGAATACGTAAGCTAAAATAAATCGCCCCCTACAATTATTTTCCCATGGAATCTTTATAAAACAAATCTACTAGATTTAATCGTTATCGTAGCCATATGAAAGTGTAGAGTGTTAGAACCAGTATAGTGTTTGTTATATTGAATGGTAGTGCTATTTTTATGAATTCTGCGAATTTTGTTTCAGCATTCTTGCTATCTAGTATGTGCACAGCTACAACATTTGCTCCACTACCTATATACGTAAATCCTCCTCCAGCTGTTAACCCTGCTAGCGCCCCCCATGCAAGTATTAAAGCATCTATCCCTGTTCTCATAGCTATAGAATCTACTATCGGTAGTAGTGTTAATGTTACAGGTATATTCTCTATAAATGCTGATAGAGTTGTAGAGATAATAAATATCGTTATACCTAATGCAGCAAGATTTTCACCTATGTTTTTAACTATAGAATTCGCTATAATATCTGTTATTCCGTACTTCTTCAGAGAATTGCTTAGCAGGAATATAGCTATTAAGAATAACGGTAACCTATAATCTAAACCTTCTTTAATAGATTTTCTAACACATTCGGTATCCCTATGAATAGCTATCCTAACTATGTATAGACCTATTAAAGCTGTTAAAGCTGATAATGTTAATGGTATCCCGAGTTCTTTTCTAAAACTTAAAAGTATTATCTTTATGAAAAGGAATATCGTTGTCTCTAAAACGAATACCCTATCTATACGCTCTTCATATACATTAGCGATATCTATATAGCTATTCTTTAAATGTTCAAAATTCTGAATAACGTGGATTGCTGTAGCTATAATCATTGGGATGAAGATTATGAAAAACATTGATAACTTATTGCTGTATATAAAGAAATCTGTAAACGCGAGATTGTAACGACCTGCAACAATAATAGCTGGAGGATCTCCAATCATTGTAGCAGATCCAGCCATACCTGCTGCGAGAGCTATACCTATGAGAAGCTCTTTAACATTTATATTCAGAAGAGAAGCTATTTCAAATGCTATAGGTGCAAATATAAGTACTGTGACAGCGTTTTCAAGAACAAGACTAACTATACCGCTAAGCAGTATTACTGTGTAGAGTAGAAGTAGAGGTTTTCTAACCCTAGAAACAGATCTATATGCAATCCATTTAGCGAAACCAGATATCTCTAGTACAACGCTATAGATATTCATACACATTATCATACCCAAAACATCCCAATCAATGTAGTGAACAAAATCTTCGAAAGTAATAGCCTGTGTAATCAGTAGTAAGATTATCGCTATAGCCGCTATCTTATACCTCTCAATTTTCTCTAAAGCTATTAAAACCACTGTTAAGATAAACAACATTGAAACAAATAGTTGGTATACATGGTTAACTTCTAAAACCATTTCACACCGTTACTAACCTAGGGGGCAAGGGTATTTAAGTTTATTGTATATCTATTGTATTGAAGCTTCTGTCTAGATCTGATTACTAATCAATCTACTCTATTATTGCTATAGCTCTTACTAAACTTCCAGAACCTCTATAGATTTTCAGTGGTAATCCGTAGAAGTAGAACTTTTCACCGATCAATTCTTTCAAATTTGTTAAATTCTCGTATACGATGATGTTGTTCTGTAGTAATGGTTTGTGAGCTGGATAAGGTTCTCTATCTATATTTGAGGCATCTGTTCCAACTGCTTTAAACTTCTTCTCTATCAATAGTTTTGCTGCTGATTCATCTAACCCTGGGTGATCAAACCATTTTGGTGCACCTATCTTGCTATCGTAACCTGTTCTTATTAGTAGAACCCATCCCTCGTAAGATGTTACACCTGTTTTCTCGAGTTCTCTTAATAGAGTTTCTCTTGTTATTGTAGATCTCGGTGGGAGGTAGGAGAGATCTACAGCTATTCCAGGGCCTATGAACATTTCTAGAGGTAGCATATCTACAGTAACTCCATTCTCTATAACATGTGCAGGTGCATCTAGATGCGTTAATGTATGGTCGTTTAGAATTAGTAAAGTGCTGTAGAAACCTGTCTCCTTTATCGTTGTCCATGTAGTGACTACAGGTTCTACATATATAGGGTGTACAGGTGCTTTTGTTTTAATAGTCATTGTGAGATCTACGATCTTCATATCTAGCACCTATATCTGTGATATGCTAAAGTTTTTAAATCTGAAAACACTCATTGGGTAAGGTTTAGCTATGAAGAGTATTAAGGTTAGAGCTTACTGTAGCTCTGCAAATCTAGGACCTGGATTCGATGCTCTAGCTGTTGCTCTCGATGCTTTCTATGACGAGGTAGAGATAAAGATTGTAAACGGCTCTGGAAAGGTTTTCATTGAGAGGGTCTACGGTCCATACGCTGAACAGGTTAAGAATCCTTCAACAGTTACAGGTGTTATTGATGTTCTGAAGAATGTTAAAGGTGTTCATCTAGATGATGTAGATATAGCTGTGGAACTCTATAAAGGAGTTCCCATAGGTGTAGGTCTCGGTAGTAGTGGTGCATCAGCTGCTGCAACAGCTTACGGTCTTTCCCATCTACTATCTCTAAACCTTAAGCCAAGTGAAGTAGTGTATATAGCTGGTTTAGCAGAAGCTTATGCTGCAGGATCTCCTCATTTCGATAATGTTGCTGCTAGTACTCTTGGGAAACTAGTTGTCTTAGCTATCCTAGAGAAGGAAATTATAGTTAAACAAATCGATTTCGATGCATGGTTCGCTATAGCTATGCCCACGAAGAATATTTTCGGCGAAAGTAAGACGAAGATGATGAGAGAAGTACTCCCGAAAACAGTTGAACTTCGTAAAGCTGTTGCAAATTGGAGTAGGTTAGCCATCATGATAACTTCTGTAGTTCAAGGAGATATAGAGGTTTTCGGGAAGATGATGGAGTTAGACGAAGTAATAGAACCACCAAGATCAAAACTAATACCGTGCTACAAAGAGGTGAAAGAAGCTGCAAAGAAAATGAATAGCCTAGGTGTAACAATAAGTGGTGCAGGTCCTAGTATAATAGCTTTAACGAAAAGTAGAGGTCATGCTGAAGAAGTAGCTGAAGCTATGGCTAACGCATATTCAAAATGTGTTGAAGCTGTACCAATTATAGCTAGAACAGCTCCAGGAGCACACATAGTGTAGATATCGTAATAGCGTATATATTCAGGTTAAGGAGTAATCTATATAGCGAGAGGCTTATCTCTATGGGTCATATCTTCGTTAAAGCTAGGTTCAGAGGTAGAGATGTGATAGAATTTGAGAAGATTCTCATCGATACAAGAGCTTCCTTTACCGTTATGCCTATAGATATCGCTGAGAAATATTTTATTGAAACACCTTTTACAGCTGAGCTAAAGCTCGGCGATGGACGAACAGTTAAAGCTAAGGTATTTGTAGCAGAATGCGAAATTGAGGGTAGGAAAGGTCCTGTGAGAATCCTTGCTTTTGAAAAAGCTATACCTGTAATAGGTGTTGATACTCTCGAAACACTAGGTCTTAAAGTAGACCCTGTAACAGGAAGGATAGAGAAAACAGAATACTACATGCTATACATATAGATATAGACAGCGCAAGATAACAGTTCTTAAAGCATTGCTACCCCATCTTCAATTCTACACCTTAGACCAACTCCTAGGCGATTCAAAAGATATTCCATTCTACGATATAATATATTAAGAAGTTGATTTGCTGATAGACTATAAAGAAAAATATAGAAGTGAATATAAAATAGTTATAATATTAGAGCTCTGTAGCATATTAAGAGATTATCTATCTATTGTTTATGAAACTATATTAGGTGGTGGTATCCTTATAGCTATTGTTAAAGCTGGTGCTACTAAGAGTCTTTTTAATTCATCGTCTAGTTTAAGTATTGCTATTCTTCCTCCTTGCATATCTAGTGAAGTTATGAATTCTCCAACCCAGCTAACATATACCTTTAAACCTAGTACTTCTTCTACATATTTTCTAGCATCTTTATAGAATATGAATTTCTCCATATATGGTGTTCCCCCAGTTCCTTGAACAATTAAAGCTATTTCATCTCCTTTCTGAAGTTTTAGATCTTCAACTATCTTATCAATCATTAGCTTTGCAAGCTCTTTTGATGGAACAACTTTCATTCGTTTTATACCTGGTTCTCCATGTACCCCTATACCGAACTCTATCTCATCTTCTGGTAATTCGAATGTTGGTTTACCTGTTGTAGGCATTGTTGATGGTGTTAATGCTACACCTATATCTCTACCATTCTCTATAACTTTTCTAGCAACTCTACCAATTTCTTCAAATGAATATCCTTCTTCTGCAGCTGCACCTGCTATCTTATGTACAAGTATATGTATTGTTGTTCCTCTCCTCTTCTCTTTCACAGGTATTGCAACATCATCGTTAACAGCTATATAATCTATCTTTATACCTTCTCTCCTAGCCATTTCAACAGCTGGTACAAAATTCATTAAATCACCTGTATAATTACCGAAGAATACCCATACCCCAGCATCTGTAGCTATCTCCTTTATAGCAGCATATATTTGGGGAACTGTTGGAGCTGTATACACATGACCAGCACAAACAGCATCAAGCATACCATAACCTACATAACCTGCGAAAGCAGGTTCATGACCACTCCCACCACCAGATAGCAGAGCAACTTTATAACTAGGTTTCTTATACTTTCTGTAAACGTTATTCCATTGAGGATCTAACCTTATAATCTCGGGGAAAGCGAGTTCCATACCCTCAAGCATATCTCTAACAACTTTATCAGGTTCATTAATCAACTTCTTTATAACCAAAATCCCACCAGCTATTACTGAATCATGGAGAAGATTTAAAATCTTTCTCAGCATCTGTTAACCATAGTTATCGTGATTCAAACCATGTTTACTGATACTAAATATATACCCTCAACTTAGCAACTATATATGGTGTACCAAATGAGCGGGAGGATATATTCTATAGATTCTAAGAAGCTCTGCGAAATACTTATAAACATCGCTGAATGTTTTTCAGCTAACGAAGAATACCTTAATTGGTTAGACGGTCAGATAGGTGATGGTGATTTCGGAACAAATGTTAGTAGAGGATTTAGAAAAATTAGAGATTTACTTCAGCAAAGAAAAGATATAGAGCAACTAGATATAGGTACAATACTTCAAGAAGCCGCTATGCAGTTTATGCAGGTATCTGGAGGAGCTTCAGGTCCTTTAATAGGTATGATGTTTCTAGAAGCATCTAAAACTATGAAAGGAAAGAAAATGGTTTACGTAAATGATCTTATAGACATGTTCAGTTCTATGCTTAGAGCAGCTAAGCTCGTTGGAGGTGCTGAAGTAGGTGATAAAACTATGGTTGATGTTCTTCAACCTGTTGTTGAGGATATGAAAAAGATTATAGAGAAAGAGAAGGATATAGATATGGTAAAACTATTCGAATTATTGGTAAAGACTGCGAAAATATATTTAGAGAAAACTATTGATATGAAGGCTAGAAAAGGTAGAGCTAGTTATTTAGGTGAGAGAAGTATTGGGAAACAAGATCCTGGAGCTACAGCTATATACCTA
>Ga0080004_1113702_pt1 | contig 20455 bp, 12 predicted proteins | sample WasSprMetagenome_FD_69207 | JGI IMG/M metagenome (GOLD analysis project Ga0080004, IMG submission 69207) | Sulfidic aquatic microbial communities from Washburn Spring, Yellowstone National Park, USA - WS (SPADES assembly) (version 2) | ecosystem: Environmental > Aquatic > Thermal springs > Hot...
TGACCTCATCCTTACAAAAGTCAAACCATTCACCTTCCTTGCCCGAGAAATCCTTTATCTTCCACTCGGGATGTTCTGCGGTGGCATTGCCATTCCCGACCACTGAGCCGTTTATGAACCAACAGTGCACAGCGATACCTTTTTCCTTGCATTTTTGGATAAAATAGGCGAGAGGGTCAAAGTCATTTTCCACTGCTTTTGAGAGGGGAGCTAAATCCGTTCGGAAATAGCTTCCCACCCCATCTCGCCATACGAGGACAAAGGCGCAATTTAATTTTGCTTTCGCTATTTTCTCCACTGATGAATCCGCTATATCCTTTCTACAAATATGTTGTCCATCCAACCAGATGCCCCTTATCTCCTCTTGAGGGAAGCATAAAGTGGTGAGGAAAAGGGAGAAAATTATGTGAAGGAAGGAAAATCGTCTCATTTATAAAATCCTTCTTTCATTTAACATTTGTTTTTACTTTTTCTGATTCCTTATGAAGACGCCTTTGGGCATCCCTCAAAGCGCGATAACCGATGAGCTTTATCCCTTCTTCTATTATAATTTTCTTAATCTCTTCGTTTTCCGTAAAGACTTGATATTCAGTCAATCTACCCTGCCAGCCGTTTTGCGGGATTATTGCCTTTATCTCCTCAGTTTCAAGGGAGGGGTGAATCATTATCTCAGTTACACCTGGTTGAAGATTGCGCAGTATCCGTTTATAAAACTCCTCTAAAGATTCACCGGGAAGCATCTGGCAGATTATGAATGTATCAGGGCAAAGGATTCCCTCCTTTCTGAGGAGGCGATGGAGGTCTCCTCCTCCAAGATATCTCGCCCTCTCTGGTGGGTCCATTCTGACTGGCAAGTCGAATTCCTTAGCGAGTTTGACATATAACCAGAAGAATTTGAGATTATATTGGAGCGTCCACATATGGGAGTCAAGGTGGGTTACATCTATTCCCATAGCCAAAGCTCTTTCTATCTGGGCTCTTGCTTCCCTTTCGGCATCTTCCAAGGTGGCGTGTTGATAAAAGAGGGGGGTTGTTCGCCAAAGGTAGCCCTGTTCATCAACAAGGCTTGGCACTTTATCCCTTCCCGAGATAGGACCCCAACGATAATTTTCCCATTCGCTTGTCAAGGTGATATGAACGCCGAGGTCTAGCTGAGGGTTTTCCTTATATGCTTTCACTATTTGAGGAAACCAGGGGCAAGGAACCATAACCGAGGCGCTTGTTACCAATCCCTTCTTCATCGCATCCAAAATAGCTGAATTTACAGAATAACACATTCCAGCGTCATCTGCATTTATTATAAGCAATTTATCCTCTTTTTTGAACCGCAAAATCTCGTTAAGCGATTTGCTCTCCCAATCAATAGCTTGGAGCTTAGCGATTAGGAGGAATATCAAAAGGAGAAAGGATGGTTTTCTCACCTAAAGCCTCCTCTCCTTTTTAGAGAATTAAAGAATTTCTCAACTAAGCACCGGGGCATAGGGGAAGATTGAACTTCCCCTATGCCCCATCTAGCTCATATCTACATTAATATTCTATGCGTTTTACTGGGCACCAGGCCAATTACATTTCCTGGACCACCAGTCTCTACCTCCGGAATCATACTGGGTGGGCGCGGCCATCAATCCAGCCTGATTCATTATGGTGAATCTGTTCAGCCATTTTGCGTGTCCATCGCAAAACACGAAATTGGAGCCGCCAACATGCCGTGAGTTGCTTTCCACTCGCCTGGATGGTGTGCAAAGAACGGCGCAGGCGTTGGGATAAGTGGACATAGGAACACACGATAATATGGCGGGGCTATCAAAGAAAGCAGCGGTTTGGGCGGGGGCTGCCATATCAGCCTCGCGAAGAGGGAAAGGAAATCCGTACCTATTCCCTTGAAATATAACATTGTTTTGCCCTATGTCTATTTGGTAGCCCACAAAATCTCTGGGGAAAGGCCAACCCCAGGTGCTTGTGTCTTGTTGTGAGTATACACCTCGTCCGCAGTTATAGTTAGGGTCAAGAGCTATGAAGTAAACAGCAGCAGAGGGGCAATCCCAAACGCCACAATTTTTCAGATAGGGGAGCAATTTAGCAGCTGAAGACCAATAAATATCCCCGGGGTCTCCTGAGGCACGGGCACTCCAATGCAATCCCGTGGGGAATGCGCCATCCCAGTCTTGAACATACATCATCAGCGCGGAAGCTATCTGCTTCATATTGGAGAGGCACTGGGTCTTCCTCGCTTGCTCCCTCGCCCTACTGAAGACGGGGAACAGGATAGCTGCCAGGATAGCGATTATCGCTATCACCACAAGCAGCTCAATCAGGGTAAAACCTCGCTTTTTCATTTATGAATCACCTCCGAGAAAAATAATAAAGGGTGGCTCAAAGCGTTTCTTTAAATCTTTTGCATTGGAATTTTGAAATATTGCTCAATTTTTAAAGGGCAATTATGCTCTCTTGCCCTTAACTATATTCTTCCTATATCGCGCCGGGGAAACGCCCACCTCTTTTCTAAAAAGAGTGCAGAAATAAGCTGTATCGCTATAGCCAACTTCTAATGCTATATCAGTTATAGACATATCCGTAGTTTCCAATAGCTCTTTAGCCCGTGCTAACTGAACTTCCCGCAAGTATTTCCATAACTTTTCCCCCTCTACCCTCTTGAAAGTATGGGATAGATAATAGGGACTCAACTTGAATTCCCTTGCTATCCGCTCAAGATTTAAATCCTCTTCATTATAATGCTCTATGATGTAAGACTTTACCCTCTCTACAAGGGACTCTTGCCATCGCTTTTCTTCCCTTAATGTGAGAATATCCTCAACTATCCAATTCATAGCTTCCCTTAACTCCTCTTTTTCCTGGCATTTTTCAATAATTAGGGCATATTGTAATGATAGCTTGAGCAAATCTATTTTCTCCGCTGCGGGAAATATGCGAATGTAGGAGAGCAAGGAGGTAATTATCCCCCACAAGCGAATTTTCGCTTCCTGAGGAGCAAAATCAAATAGGCTCAAAGGATTTTCCGCCAACTCTTTCCAAGCTCTGCGAATCGCCTCATTGCTTCCCCAGCGTAAAAGGGAAAGGAGCTTCCTTTCCTCCTTGAAGCTGAATAGGGTCTGCCACTCCTGCTGAGCTTTCCACATTTCAAATTCAGCTTTTAAGTTATCCGCCCCATCGAACCTGCTAAATTCACCTGCCTTCCTACCGCTTCTCGTTTCCCCAATTTCCTTTATGACCTCTTTCATTATATCCAAAACTCCCTCGGAAAGAGATTGAACAAAGTTAGGAGGGAAAATGGGAAGGGAGAAGAAGGCACGCCGCAAATCCTCTTCATCGATTTGCAAATCGTTAACTCTTTCCCATATCATTTTGAATTTCTCCTCGCTCGGTTTCTCACACAGGAATTGACCGAACATTATAAAAAGTATCGGCTTATCATTCAGGAAAACGGGGATAACGCCATCTATTAATCCAGCGTGGCACTCATATATGTAGGGTCTTCTTCTTTGGGAGGCAACCCGAATGGCTTTCCTATCGCTTTCCAAACACCTTTTAATTCCTCTTGGGGATTGCCTAATCAAATTGCAAAAAGGAGAAGGGGAAACCAAGGAAGGGACACTTTTCGCTGGGCGTCACTCCCTTGAAAAGCAGATAGTGATATGAAGGTCTTTCAAATCGGGAAATTTTTTCTTTATTCAAGGGCAATTTTCCCAACCTCTAACTCTATTTTACCATAACCCCCTTTCCTGTCAATCTGACGGGTTTTATTCTCAAAATAGCGTATCGCTGGAATAGCTCAAGGGGAACCTCTAATATAACTCCTTGTTTAGAATTATTTACGCTTATCCCTATTTCCTTTTCCTGAGGCGGAATACAAAGGGAACACTCTTTAGCGTTGATATTGGGCAGGAAGAGGGTTAATTTATTTTCTCCCAAAATCTCCTTGAGCTCAGGATACACGACTTGATTAGCGGGAAAGCGCTCACCAGTTTTGTAAAATGAGCCGGCGATATTTAAGAGATGTATCACAATTTCCCCGCTCGGCAGGATATGGGGGATAGCGAGAACGCCCTTTTCCTTTCTTAAAATCAGAGAAGGTTTCCCCTCGGTTCCCCAGAGGGAGAGATGCTTTATGAGCTCTGAATTAGCGGGAGAGGCTTCTTCAAGGCATATCATCATTTTTTCTTCCATTTGAAAACGAGGAAGGGAGAGGATTCCTATTGTATTTGCGATGTATAAAGTCTTCCCTTTGCCGAAGCTGTGGAGATGCCCCGAGGGAATCTTCTTCCCATTCACCTCAGCGAAAGCCTTCTCCAATTGGGGTAGGGATTTGTAGGAGAGACCGAAGATTTCGTTTAGGGCGAAATCTTCCCTTTTTCCCCCCGTTTCATCATAGAGGGAGGTCTCTCCCGTAGCAATCAGTTTACCTCCTTTTCGCACGAATTCTTTTATCGCGGATACTTGTTTATCGCTTAGGCAAGCCGTGTTTGGAAGAATTAGGAGTTGATACTTTGATAACTCCTTAAGGTTGATATCCTCATCGGTTAACACACGGAAGGGGATGGAATTCTCAAGGAGAGCGGAACACCAACCCTTCCATTCCCGAACGAAGAGAGAATTTTTGGCATAAAGGTCTCGTGTATTACGAGAGAAGAGAATAGCCACATTTGCGAGCTGTGTGGAGTTATAGAAAAGCTGGGGATGTGCTTCCTCCCACTTTATATAATTCCTCAAGCTCTTGGAGGGGGAAAACCAAACATTTGCGCCGAAAGTCTTAGCTAATGCCCAACAGAAGGACCATTCGTCCTCTTGCTGAGGATAGAAGAGGGCGAGAACTGGCATATGAAGGCGCATTCCAAGCCCTTTTAAGAAGAGTATGTTGGAGGCTATCTCCCTCCAGCCGGGAAAGTAAACTCGCCAGAAAGGAGAGCCACATACTTCGTAAAAGAGGATGTCGGCTCCTCTTGCTATTTCCTCAACGGGCAAAGCCCATTGTAATGCTATTCCTAAACCAGTGGGGTCAGCTTGGCAGGCGAGTATGGGGAGTGAGGGTTTCAATTCATCCCTCAATTTCTTCACTCTCTCATAATGGTCGCCAACGGATTTCTGGCGAAAACGAAGCCATTTTCTAAAGGCGGGATTTTCGTAATTGCCCCAAAAGCTTTTGTCATCGGCGGAGGGCAATTCTAATCCCGTTTCTTTCTTAAATTTAGCTCTGCAAAAGGGACAGGCACAGGAGTAATAATCCTCTAAATACTCAACATCATCAGACATCAATCCATCAACGGATGTCTTCGTTAAAATATCTCTTATATGCTGTAGGTATGCTTCTTGGTGTCCTGGGTTGTTGGGGCAGAGGAAAATTCCATCATAGCCTTCAACAACATCGGGTTTTCCCGTTCGGGCGTCTACAGGAGCCCAGGCAAGATAGGGCGCTTGGGAAGGAGGGGGAATTTCCTTTGTTTTAACATCTTTCCCGTTAACATAAATACTATGGGCAGGGACGAGGGTGGCGCTATGATGCTCAAATACCTTCAAACCATATTTGTGGGAGATATCGGCAATCATACCAATCTTCTTTACGATGTCCTCCCTCTTCTCTGGCGGAAAATACATCCGATAATGAAAGCCAGTTAAAATTATCGCATTGAATCCCATCTCCCTAATCTCTTTCACCCTTTCCTCCACCCACGCTGGGTTGACATCATCGGTATAAAACAAACTTGCAACTCGTAAAATCCAAATCCATTGCATTTCCTTTTCCTATCCTCCTTTCATTTTTGGAAGTGTTATTGAAGTTTAATAAACATTTCCATAACTTTATCAATCATCATCTTCACTCCCTCAGGGGATGGCTTGGCGCTCCTCGCTATCAGGCTCTCGTATCCACCAGCTTTCCAAGCCTTTTCAGTAACCAAATAGCCCTGATAATCACAGCATAGCTCAACGGGAAATGTCCAAGGGAAGGGACTCTCCTGCTTTATCTTCAATCCCCATTCCACGAAAAGCTCTCCAGGCAATCCCGCAAAAGCTATCTCCCCTATCCTCCACACGCTCACAATCGTTTCCCCTTCCGTTACTCCTTCTTTCCTCATAATTTCCAATTCCTTCCTGAAGACCTCCTGAACATCCTCCGGCCATTGCGACGCCCTTATCCTCTCCTCCTGGTCTTGGTATAAATCCCTATATGGAACGACCATCTCGCTCTTCATAGCCTTCAAAACGGGCGCCTCATCCCTTGGCTTCCTCGCCTCAATTTTAGGAATTATGCTATCCGCGAGCATATTGCCCGTCTCCTCCATACTCCTATAAGTGTTTATATCTCCCATTGCGCCCGGCATATAGAGGGTGATTACTTGCTCGCCGAATTTCTCCCTTATCCTTCTCGCCACAACAGCGGGATAATCGGCGCTGAACTCCTCCCCGAAGTGAGTGGTCAGATGAAGGGCAAAATTGAAGAGAACCGCTATTAGATTGCCATCCATATCCTCAAATGTGAGGATTCCTATCTCGGGGTCAACTGGTCCCGCCGTCCCAACGCATTGCGCTTCCTCCCCTCTATCAATGAGCCAATTATTGAGCTCCCTTCCGTCCTTGAATCGCAATCTCCTATTCAAAGGGAGCATATAATTATAGCCTCTCATAAAGCTCCATTTAGCTGGTATCTTTCTTTTATCAGCTTCCGCCACGCAATTAGCCACTTTTTCCGGAAGGGATGAAAGCCATTCCTTATCCACAACCTCCTCCTCAGTTGAGCCGAAGAAGGGCATAGTGTAGGGTCCGGAATGGGTGTGGGAGGTAGCCCAGATGATGTTTTGGGGAGGAATTCCCGTGAGCTCGCTCGCCTTTTCCACAATCTTATCACCTATCTCCCTCGTGAGGACGCAGATATCAAGGATTATGTAAGCAAGTCGTTCTCCCTGTGATTCCAAGACTATAGCCTTTGCCATCAATGGGTCGTGGACTCCCTTGGAGACTCGGGGATAAATTCCTCCCGCCAACAAAGTGCCCACTTTCGGGGTTATGTCAACCTCATAGGTTCCAACAAGCAAGGAATCAGCCATATTCAATCCCTCCTTTCACCATTCAAATAAGGGAACATCAAGCCATTTTCCGCCCTGAAGGGCGGATTGGTGGGCGATGATACCGGGAACGGTGAAATCCATCGCCCTAATCACATCAATGGGTGGACGGGTTCTTGTCTCCACAGCTTTGAGAAAATCCTCAATCATATAGAACTCGGGAGGATTTTCATCGTAAATTTCGCAGGGGAAGGGAGAAGGAGTGCTCATCTCGTCCTTAATGAAAATCAATCCCTCCTCACCTCTTCGGGCAGCCTCCACATAGCCCTTGGTTCCATATAGGCTATGATAAATTATGTGTCCTCTCGGGCTAACATTGCTCACCAAAACCTGAATTATCGCTCCCTTTTGGGTTTGGAAGGTAGCCATTTCCATATCCACGAAGCCGATATAATCCTTGTATTGAGGGTAGCTCACGAAATCGCTAAGCAAGCCCATAGCCTTGACAATCCTATCCTCCATTAGATGAAGGAGGGGACCAATGGAATGAGCGCAATACCAGATGGGCGCTCTCGTAGCACGCCAAGAGAACTTCCCCGTCTTCTCATCAACTAAAAGATGAACGATGGGATTGAAATACTCGTTCTCCGCATAGATTATATCCCCCAATTTCCCCTGCCTCACTATTTCCTTCCATTCCCTCATAAAGCGGAAATAGATGTAATTCTCCGCCATCATATAAACTCTACCTGTTCTCTTGACCGCTTCAACTACTTTTTCGCATTCCTCTATCGTGTAGGCTACAGTCTGTTCGCAGAGGACATCCTTGCCAGCTTCAAGGGATTTTATCGTCTGCTCGGTGTGAAACTCTATCGGGGTTGCGATGACCACGATATCCAAAGGAGAATTGTTAAGGAAATCATCAAAGGATGTGAACATCTGCTTATCCGTGAGACCGAGCTCCTTTCCCACATTTTCCAGAAGCTGGGAATTGACATCGCATATCGCCACTACTTCAGTTTTGGGGTGGGACTTAAAGACATCAACGAAAACCTTACCTCTGTGGAGACCAACAACGCCGACTTTGAATTTGCTCATAGCGCATCATTCCTCCTTTTCTTCCAATATTTTCAACATTTTCTCCGCATAAAGCAAGGATTTATCATAATCCTCTCTTTCAAATGCAAGCTTTGAGAGGAGGAAGAGATTTTGGATTTGGAAAAGCCTGTTCTTCCATTCTCTGAATTCCTTCGGAGATAAAACTTCCAGCTTGGGAATTTGTTCCTTTAAAGAACCCTCACATTTCCGCCAAATTTCCTTTATTCTTTCCCCAGCTTTAAGCGCCTTTAGGAGAGAAGGAAAAGGCAATTCTCCTCCTTTTACCATTTCCTCTATCCTTTTATCCAACTCGCTCGCTATTTGCGATATCCCTTCTAAATTTGAAATATTTAACGGGACAATAGCGAAGAGGACTTCCTTTCCCAAATCCTTCTCCTCGCCCCACCCTGAATAGAAGTAGTTAATTCCTCCTTCCCAGAGCTGAAGGAAAATGTGCTTATTCTTCCATAATTTCTCATAGAAAGGATATAGGAAAAGGAAGCCGAGCTTTAAATAGGGATTGTAAAGGGCGAAGAATGGGCAATCGAGGTCGAGGGAGGAGAAGCTCTTCGGACCACCCCATCCCCTCACTCCCGCGTAGCCCGGACGGCCAAGCGAGCTTACCTCTCCCGAGATAATCGCCTTCGGGATGGAGAAGGCGAAATGATTGAAGAGATTTATATCAACCTCAAAGCGTGGCGCCAGCCTGACAATGTTTACTCCTTCCCTTTTCGCAACATTTATCAGGGAGCGAACTGCGAGGAAATCATCTGCGATGTAGAAATTCCCCTCATAATAGGCGCCCTCCTCAAGGGGATAGATAAAAGAAACCTTGTAGCCATATTTCCAGTTCCCAACCTCAATCTTTTGGGGAGCTTTCTGGGAGGAGCGTATCTCACCCCTTGCGCAATTGTATCCGAACCAAGGGGATTCCCCAGAGGGATTATGAATTAGTTTTAAATCGCCTTTGCCATCCACAAGGAGAAAATCAAATGTCCCCTTCGTTTTATAAAGGCGAAGGGCATAATTCTTTGCTTTGAAAGTTATATATTCATCGTTCTCCTCCTTCTCAACAGCTTGAGCCATATAAATCGCTATGAGGAAGCAGAGAAGGAGTAGAGCAAGGTACCTCATCTTTCCCTCTTTATCTCCGCTATCACCCAAACATCAAAGGGAGGAAGCTCAAGAATCAACTCTTCTCCCTTCATCACCGCATTGATCACCCGAGGCGAGGATTCCCAATGGGGTGAATAGCAGAGGACCTTCCGGGAGGGACGAAATCCCTTGGGCAATTTGAGGGATATCTTTAGATTATCCAATCTTCTGAATCCCTTGCCCTCCTCAAATTCTTTATTGATAATGTGAAGGATTAATCCATCTTTTGATTGTCTTAAAACTTTATGCGTTATTGGTTTGAGATTGAATTCAACGATTGAGGGAGACCACCCTGCTTTCTTAAGTCCATTCAGGACCTGCTCAAGGAGAATGTCTGGCTTCTCCAAAGAAAGAGCCTTCTGCCAGATTATCTTTCCTTTCTCATAGAGTGGCTCCAAGGCATTCGTTGTTCTCTTATTATGCTTCTCATCCCACTCTCCGCATTCTCCCAAAATTATGAGCTTTCCTCCCGCCTCCACATATCTTTTGAGCATATCCAGGTTCTTATCGCTTAGGTGGGAGGTGGAGGGAAGGATGATGATAGGGAATTCCTTGGGGGAAAGCTGAGTAAAGGCGCCATTCTCGCAGGTTGCGACATCATCCGGGAAAATTCTCCCCTCTCCTAAGAACAAGCCAGCGAATTGAACATCGGAGTCAAGGAGGAGATTCCCTATGAGGTTGAAAGCCTTGCTATGGTCTGGAATATCCTTCCTTCCCCACCACTTGGGAAACATATCGTAGATATTTGAGGCAAAGGAGTAGACCAAATAAACATCCGTTAGAGGTTTTGTTTCCCTGAAGAGATGCTGGTTTTTCTTTATGAACTGCCCGATTTTCGCAAGCTCATCAACGGGACCAGCCCAGAGGGAGAAGCGATGATGAAGGGCATAGAAGCAACCACTGGCATAAGCCTCTGCTGAGAGCCAGCGAAAGAGCTGACCCTTTCCCTCTACGGAAAGCGCAGCGAAAGGAGGTGGTTCCTCTTGGATGTCAAGGAACATAACGACTGGCTTATTGTATCCGCAGGCTTTTGAGGCTAAATAGCTCGGAATGTAGGAGGATTGATGAGGGAGGAAAGGCAAGCCCCAGCCCATATTGACGAAATCGTATATGCTGGATTCTCCGAGGACGACGGCTGATAGGTTGACCATATCGTATTGATTCGCGTTCGCTATCAGTTCCTTTCCCCATTTCTCCCTGCAGTATTCCTTTCCATCCTCAACAATCTCCTTTTCTCTCTCCAAAGTGCTGTAAAGGAGGAATCGCCAATACTCCTCAGCCAAGGGGCTTTCCCAGGGCTTTGATTGAAGCCCCCTTTGGGCGAGGAAATCCCGATAGTTGAAATCATCCAAATCCATTATCCCGAGCTTCCTCAATATAGGAGGTTTTTCCTTCTTCAGCCACTCCCTGAAACCCTGAATACAATAATCGCAAAAGCAGGGCATAGGAAAGCTCCAGAACCAATGCCCATAGGATTCATCGTAATGAATTCCCCAGATTTTCGCATCTATAGCGGACCTTGCAATCTCCTTAACGAAGTTTGAGAAACGAGGATTGTTGAGGCATCCCTGCCACCATTTGGCGGGCTTTATCACATTCCCGAAGGCATCCCTATCGGCGTAAAGGGAGACATCCTTCTCGGGAAGGATATCGGGAATTATAGCGGATGAGGTAATCATAGCGCTCCAGAGGATGTTTCGCTTATAGGCTTCCTCAAGGGCGGGTTGAACAGCTTTGCTCCGCTCAAACATATCCCTTGGGCTGGCATACCATCCGCAGGAAATCCCCCTCACAACCAAATCAACCCCCATCTTCTCAAGCTCATCAACATCCTTTAAAGTCGCTGTCCCCTGTGAGATAGCGTAAACTATGGCGTTCTCCAAAAGCTTTTTCGTATCCATCACCTCCCCATAAAGGAGCGATTGGAATGCCCATAAAAAGATAAAGCAGTAAAACAATCTATGGAATCCGCTCACAATTGAATTATCAGTGATTCTATGTTCAAAAGTCAATCTTTTTCTTAGGAGCAACCACCTCGCCTTCACCAATCATCTTGAATTGAACCCATAGCGAAGGAGTTTTCTCCCCTTCAAGCTCGCAGGAAAACCTCACTATCACATCACCTTGGGGAAGAAGTGGAACGGTTCCATTCCCCTTGACTTTCGCTATTAGATTCCAATTGCAATCGTAAACCAACCCCTCCTCTGTTCCCTCGCAAACGAGATATTGATTTGGCTTGAGTTGAACGGGGAAAGAGATGATATTCCCATTGACTTCAAAGCGTGGATCTGAAGCAATTTTATCGCCCGCTTCATCGGGCAAAACCCTCAATACAAATCTGAGCGGTTGTTCTTTGAATTTATTTTCCATATGCCATTCAACGACTCCCTTTTCCTCCCCTGGATACTGGAATTTAGGCGAGAAAGCGAGGGGGAAGAGAAGCCAGCGTTTTTCTCCCACCTTTTCAAGGTGCCATTCGCTCGTGAGTTCTCTTAACATCTCCTTCTGGCTTTCCGTGAACGCTTTGCTATGCCTTGCCTCTTCCCATTCCCTAATCGCCTTAATCACTGCCTCGCCCTGCCCATTTATCCTAAAGGTCTCGGGAGAGGAGACGAGGGCGAATCCCGCATCGCAACCCGCACATTTTGAGAGCATCCATTCAATTTCATCAAGGGTTGTCGCCTCCAATTGAGGCGAAGCGGACCTGAACTCAAACCAACCCATCATATGGGGGAAGAGGTTTCTCTCGAAATACTCCTGATTCCTCAGCCTGTACTCAGCCATTCCCTCCCTCATCGGCTTCCCCCAAGGTTCTCCCCAATTCATCCTCGTATTGATGTGCCAAAGATAGTGCAGGAGCCCACTGGCGTCATTTATAACCTCCTGCTTCCAACCATCGTAGCAGATTTTGACGAAGCGATGAGCGGCATATGAACCGCTACATTCATAATCCCATAAGCCCTCCAATCCGTCAAAGGAAATCTGCTGAAGCCCGCAGTAATTGAAGAGCTCCACTATCCTTTTAGCCATTTCGTCCATCATTCCGTTTGCGATGCCTGGATAAAAGGTCCCATAAGCGTGAGTAGCCAATCTGCGGACCTCCGCTCCTTTCTTATGAGATGATATCTTCGTCCCGAACATACCCCTTGTGCATCCCAATAATCTCGGCGGATTGCTTTCTGAAACCTCTTTGAACTCTATTATCTCCTCGTCTATAAGGACGAATTTTCTATCCCATCCCCAATTTTGCCCTCTCTTGAAGGGGTCAGCTTCGGCAACCGCAATCTCTTTCGCTTCTTCATCTATATCTTCCATCAGTTGGCTTGAGCCGAGCCCCCCAAGGCGAGGGTCGGGTTTAGGGCTCACATAGGGGTCGTTGGGAGTTATGAACGCGGTCAATGTGTGAACTCCCACCCTAATTCCTACTTTCCTCGCCTTCTCAACGCATCTCTTCAAGCTTTCATCTCCATCGGGAAAGCGATTCTTATCAAGGATGAAATGTCCCCAGGTCGCAAATGGTCCGGGGTGATAGATGTATTTGAAGCCCAATTTCCTGCAGAGCTCAAGGGCATCATCAAAGTTAGCCTCGCTGAAATCGGTTATGAGATAGGATAGAGTGGCGGAAGGGGAAATCTTCGCCCATACTCCATCAAGAGTGGGATGTGGTAGCCCTTCCTCAACCTCTATCTTCCCTATTGTTTCCAAAGCCTTCTCTTTCGGACAGGAGAAGAGGGCAATCGCTGAGTCCTTCACTCCACCTTCCTTCTCAATTGCATATGCGAAGAGCTTACTGCCGAATTCCGCTGGAGAGGCGCCGCCAACAGTTTGAATATTTAACGATTGGATGCCGATTGCTGTCCTTTCATCTTGCACAACGCCTACCGTCTCTCCAATCGTCTTGCCGATTGTCGTGGGGAAAGGACCCCAATCTATTCGCTCTGGATGGGCGCCTTCCACTTTCTTCAGCTGAAAGCGAAGATGCGTTGGTTTTGTCTTTACCTCCACAAAGGCTTTTATCTCCCCGTTTTCATAGGAAAGAATCAAGGTTTTCTTCTTCCCGTCGTAAAGTAGGGAGGCGGGTTCAAGTTTTCTTGAATTCACAGTTAAACTGAGCAAAGGAGCGGTTTGCCCCGAGGGAAGATATTCATTACGAGATGAAGCATCAAATAGGCTGACAACATATCCCGATTGATTTATCTTCATTTCCAATGAACCAGCTTTTAGGGATAGCAACTTCATATCTCCTCCTTTCAGGAATGAAGGGACATAAAGAAGACAAAAGAGAAGGAATGGATGGAGAAAGCGATTTCTCACAAATATCCTTTTATTCTATAACCTCAAGCATCTGACCTCCTCCCGCTTCCAACTTTATCTTGACTTCGTTTCCATTTACTGTTTGTCTCTTTCCTCTCTCCAATATCACCACCTTCTTCACCTTTGGCGAGAAGTGAATGGTTGCGTCACGGGATGTGATATCGCCCCAATTCTTGCTCACTCTACAATCAACAACCATAACGAGGGGATTTTCCCCTTTCTTCGTCAAAACGCCGGCTATGAGGTCCTCATCCATCTCCTCAATAAATTCTCCCTTTCCCGGTTTCCTCAATCCCTCTATCTTCTCCATTTCTGGATTTGAGGTGAAAGCGGTGGTGAAGACGGCTGAACAATCCCTTCCTATGACCTTATCTCCCCAGAGGGCAATGCGATTATTGACCTTCTTAGCCACCCAATAGAGGGGAGTTAGGGCATCTCTCACTTCCTCCTCCGTCTCATAGCCACCCTCCTTGTATCGTTGGAGGCTTCCTCCGTTGTAGCAGAAATACCATATACCATCGGAGGCGAAAACGAGGGCGAGGTAAGCGGGGAAGCGTGTGAGGGAGTCGCTGGGAAGATAATCCGTTCCGGGAGGCGGCGCTACATTGAACATAGGCCAGAACATAACGCCATATTTCCTGCATTCCTTGGTCCAATTCGCATAGGCTGAGATATAGCGGATAGCCAACATATCGGCTGAGAGGTTCCATTCATAGAGGGTGGGATATATTTGAGGGTTGGCTATTGGATTATTATGTTCCGCTAAGTTCTTTGGCGATATCCAGCCGCAGAGCCAGGGCATAAGATGGGGTTTGGGTTGGCGGAAGAGGAAATTCGTGCAGGCATCGGAGCGAGGAGTTACCTCCCCTTGGTCGTCGCCAATCATAAAGCCCAAAAGGGCAGGATGCCTGCCAACTTTCTCATAAAGCCATATAAGCTCTTCCAGGCTAGCTGGATGATGGAGAGGATGGTCGTAGGGCTCCTGCCAAGGCTTACCTCCCCAGGGGTGGTCGTTCTTGGTATATGTATCAAACATCACCCAAAGCCCATATTTCCTCGCCAAGTCCAGTTCCTTTAAACATTTTTCAATATCGGAGTAATTGTCCAATTGCATATAGCGACCTATCATCACGACATTGAATCCGGCTTCCTTATAAAACTTCAGTTCCGCCTCATTTTCCGAAGGACCCCACCAAGCCCCAATAACAAAACCTTTATAGCGAAAATCCCACCTATCACGAACTTTTGTTGTGGGGTTATTTGCGGGGAAAGAAAAGGAACAGATGATTAAAGCTGTTAAAATCTTAAAGAAAGTGCCCATATTTATCACTCCTCCTTTTGGGGAGGGTTCCAGGATTTGATTCCCGGAACCCTCCCCTGTATTTTTTAAATCCAAATAAAATTAATCTTCAGGTTGACCGAGAAGAGCCCAGACAGAAATATTATCGTGGTCCCTATAGGGATAGAAATGTCTACCACATTCGTTTCCCATCTGCTTATAATTCATCCATTTGGCGTGTCCATCGGCAAAGACATAATTGGAGCCGCCAGTATGACGGGTATTCCTTTCCGTTCTTCCGCCTGGGGTGCACCAGGGAGCGCAGTTATTCGTGAAGACCATTCTTGAGCCTCCGCAGGCGATTGGACGCAGGGCATCGCCGAAAACAACTGTCTCGGAGGGAGTGGGCATATCGGCTAATCTTATTATAATAACCTCCCCGACATTAGGTGAGACATTTCTTCCCTCTCTTCGCAAAATTCTATACAACCATACACCGCCCATCAATCCGTTATATCCGATGTCAACGCTCTTGCCGAGGAAGTCTCTTGGCCAGGTCCAACCTCCACATCCGCCGTGGGCGATATTCCTTGCCGGGTCATCGCCCCTTATGGGGCAGGCATCTGCAGATGGGCAATCAAAAACAGCGGCGTTTTTTACATAGGGATAAATCTTCCCTTGGACGGTGAAATTGGGAGAACACATCTCTCGCTGTGCATTTGGCGAACATTCGCACCAATCCAACTGATAGGGAAACGATTCATCCCAATCCTGAACATACATCATCAGAGCCTGTCCTATCTCTCTCGCATGAGTGAGACAGGCAGCTTTTCTCGCCTGCTCCCTCGCCCTGGAGAAAACTGGGAACAGGATAGCTGCGAGGATAGCGATTATCGCTATCACTACCAACAGCTCAATCAAGGTGAATCCTCTGCTTCTAACTCTCATAATATAACACCTCCTTGCCTCCATATTAATCCCCCTCAAAATAATTTTCTTGGACATTTTTGTTTTGATAATGGGAAAATCTTGCTAAATTTTTCTCAATCTGCGGTATCTTGCGGGAGAGTATCCCGTTGCTTTCCTGAATAAACGAGAGAAATAGCCAGGGTCGCTATAGCCGACCTCTAAAGCGATATCAATAATACTCAGCTCGCTTGTCTCTAAAAGTTCCTTTGCCCTCGCTATTCTTATCTCTTTAATATACTCGCCAACGCTTTTCCCCTCGGAGCTCTTGAAGAGATGGGCAAGGTAATAGGGGCTCAATCTAAGCGCCCTCGCTACCTCCTGTAAACCCAATTTCTCCTCTCCGTAATTCTTGTGGATATAATCCTTTGCTCTTTCCACTATTGAAGCCCTATACTTCGGCTCACCCCTAATAGCGAGAAGGTCGTTCATAATCCAGCTCAATGTCTCCCTCATCTCCTCGCTCCTCTCACACCTCTTAACCATAGCGGCATAATGGGAGTAGAATTCCAAGAGATTAATTCTTGACGAAGCTTGAAAAACCCTCAAATGGGATAGCAAAGAAGTGATAACTCCCCAGATACGGGATTTCGTTTCCCAAGGGAATTTATCAAAGGATTGCAGTTCCTTTTCCACCCATTTAGACCAATAATTTCTTATTGATTCGCCGCTAGCCCAATAGAAGAGGGAAATCAGCTCCCTTTCCTGCTCGGATATATGGCGGAGCAACCTTTCTTGTTGAACTAACCAAAGTTTCTCGTCAACATCTGAAAGCTTTCGCTTAATCGGCGAAAGGAAGTGGGATAGACTGCTCAATAATTCCCTATGCGCCTCAAATATCCCTTCCGCTATTGCCTCAACATAGCGCATAGGCACGAAGGTGAGCTTTAAATAAGCTGCCCTCATCTCCTCATAAGGCAGTCCTAAATCCTTTATTTTCTCCCAAATTCTCTGGAAATTCTCCTCCGTAGGCGGCTCGCTTAGAAACTGTCCGAGGCAAAACTGCGCGATGACCTCGTTATCCAAAATAACAGGGATGATGCCATCTATTAAGCCGGCGTGGCACTCATAGATAAGAGGTCTTTTCGTCTCTCTAACGATTTGATTTGCTCGCCTATCGCTTGCGATACAGCGTTCCAAACCACCTTTGCTGTGCTTGATCAAATCGCAAAAGGGGGTTGGTGAGTGGAGAGGATAAAGGCTCCAACTCGGACAAACCTCACAACTTACTCCCAGATTGATATCAGACTTGTTTAGTCTTTCAAACATTTTTCTAAATTTTAATCTTTAAGACAAGATAAATCAATATAGCATTCTTTGGCATCTTTTTCTCCTTTCAAAATTTTGCTATCATTTTTCTAACCCTCAAAAGGAGGCGAGAGGGAATGAAGTCCAATTTTCTCTTATTTTTACTCATCGGAGGCTTGATTATGTGCCAAGAATATCTTTTAAAGGATGATTTCGAGACAGGCAAAATCTCTCCACTTTGGAGATTGCAAATCGGAGCGGGAAAGAGCTTCGCTGAGATTGAAAGAAGGGACGGCGGCAATTGCCTCCATCTCTTCGGCGACCATTCCTCTACGAGCATTTCCACTTCTCAGAGCATCCCCAATATCGCCTATACCTTGGAATACGATTTCCTCCAACCTTCAGATGAGGTTGGCGGTTATCAAGCTGTGGTGCATCATCCTCGCCCGCAAGGGAATTCATACTGGTGGCTTGAATACGGTCCAGAACGCTTCTTTCTCTACACTATTTCGGGAGGTATTTGGTTCAATAGATGGCAGGCGCAGGGAATTCCCGCAAATCGCTGGCTTCATATCAAAATCCAAAATACACCCACCAGCGTGAAAGTGAGAATTTACGATGAGGCGGGAAAGCTGCTCTCGGAGAGCCCAGCGATTCCCCACGACGACGGTGACCCCGCTCCAATCGTCTTCTCAGCTGTGGGAGAGCAAAGGGGCGTTTGGGGGATGAAGATAGACAATATCAGACTTTATATCACTCCTATTGAGGATAGAGAGGATTACCTATACAGGAAGAAGTTCCTTGAGCTCGCTCGTGCTTCTTTGAGCGGGGAGGAAATAAAAAGACTGGAGAGCGCCTTTGAAAAGATTTCTTCCGTTTCCCCTTCGGACTGGCAATCCTATGTTTCCGCAATCAAATCCTTCGATGTCCTTGCCCAGCAAATCGGAGAGGAATATCACGAAAATGTCATTTCAAAGCTTGAGAAAAGACAAAACGATTGGATTATGCTCGACCTTTGGGAGCATTTCAATTCAGACTCCTTAACCCTTTCCATTCCCTTCCCCTTCAACCAACCAATATCAAATGTGGAGGGAATCCCCTTTCTAACCATCCCCTTTGGAAGAAATTGTTTCTTGCAGGACCTACCCTCTCGCTCTCAATACGCAATTCCTTTGAACGACGAAGCTAGTCTCATCGCCCTACTCTTAGCCCCTATTTACGATGCCGAGCTATATGGACACGACGATAGCCTAATCGATGTGCTCCAAGTGGAGCTTCGCTATTCGGATGGCTTCAAGGAGAGAATCTTTCCCATACCCTCAAACTGGCAACCTCCCCTACCCTATGGCGTTGGCAATCCACCTATGAGCAATGGAGAAGTAAAAGCCTACATCGTCCAACCATCGCATCCTGCTTCCATAAAGGAAATCGTCCTTTGCGATGAAGCAATTCAAGCGGGTTGGGCTTTGTTTGCGATATCCTATAAGCCCGGAATTCCTTCTATTCCTCTACCGAGAGAAAATAAGAAAGAGAGGAAGAAAATCACTCTTTCTCCCGCTAAGGCTATTCAAACAAAAGAAGGAATCTCGCTTGATAACCCTTATTTCCACATTCTTTTAGATGGAGAAAAGGGTATCATCAAGGAATTTCGCTCACCTCTTATCGGCGATGTCCTCTCTTACGCTAATCCCTCTCCATTGTTCGCAATTCAAAGGGAAGATGGAGAACTCGTTTATTCCGATAGCTTCAAATTGGAGAAAGCGGATAGAAAAGGATTGGCAGATGGTGTAAATCTGAACTTGACTTATAAGGGAGTGAAGGAACTGGAAAATTTGCGAGTGATAGTTGATGTGAAGGCAGGAAGGGAAGGAGCAATGAAGTGGCAGGCTTTATTAAAAAATGATTCACAGATGACAATCAAAGTCCGTCTAATCTTTCCTCTCTTGGATGGTTTGAATTTAGGCGATAGGGTTGGTTGGTATTTCCCTCAGCGAGCTGGAGCAGTGAGCGAGCTTCCCCTTGAGGGATTAGCGAGTTATGGAGGGATGGCTTGGCTTCAAGTGCTTGATATTTATAAAGTGGATGGCGGAGGTATATATATGCGTTGCGACGATACGCAGGGAATCTACAAGATTTTCTCCCTTCGCTGGAGTCCCAAGGAGGATATATCTCCTCGACGAGTGGCGGATATTCCCGAGCCCGCCCATCCCGTTGACGCTTGGAGAGCTAAAGCAGGTGCTCATTTATCCATTCAATATCTTCCCTCGGAAATAGAGCCAGGAAAAAGCGTATCCTTTCCTCCCACAACCATATCAGTTCACGAGGGCGATTGGCATAAAGCCCTCCAAGATTATAAGGGTTGGCTCAAGACTTGGTGGAAACCCCTTCGTCCCTGTCCCGAGCGCTACAAGTATGGTTTTTACGCATTAGTGGGTGGAGCGCCCGCTGATAACCAAAAGGGAGAGGAGTTCGGCTCTTATGATTGGTGGCATCTTTCTCCTTTTTGGACGATAGATTATCCTGATGAGCTCAAAAGCGAGCTTGAGGAAATGAAAAAGCAGGCGGAAAGGGCTTCAAAATGGGGGCAGGCAGTGGGGATTTATATAGAGGGGATGGTCTTGGAGAAGAAGAGGAAAATAGCCAAGGAGCATGGCGCTGAGTGGGCGATGATGGATGATAAGGGGAATTATTATACTTATTATTCCACGGAGGAGAATCCCGTTTGGAATATGTGCCCCGCCGTCAAAGAATGGCAGAGATGGGATGCCTGGGCTTATTCGGAAATAGCAAGGAGAGTGCCACTCTGTGCAATGTATGTTGATTCAACTGGTTCTCGTTGGGCTGAGGTCTGCTACAATCCCGCCCATAAACATCCAACGCCTGGCATCTGGGTGAAGGGATGTGGGGAGCTATTTGAGACGATTAGGCAGGAAGTTATGAAGGTAAATCCGAACATAGCCATTCATTCCGAGGAGCCAGGAAGCGATTATATGGCGCTCCACGAGGACGGTTCTTGGTCCCATAGTCTCTGGACCAACTTAAGCGGAGATATTGAATACAATCCCGCAGGACTTAACTATTTCCGTTTCGTCCTCCCTCAATTCAAGATGTATGAGATACCAAGCTATAGACACGCTCTTTGGCGTTGCAAGCTCGCCTTCTTCAACGGTGAGGGTTTATGGACGAACCGCCCTGATGCGCTAAGAAGGGAGCTATTCATAAAATGGATGCCGACATTAAGGGAGAACGCCGATATCTTCCTCAGCGAGGATGTTGAGCCCGCTCTTCCCATTGTTTCCCCTCCCCTCTACATCAATCGGTTCAAGAAAGGCGAACAGACAATCTACACGATTTATAACGCCGGCTTAAGAACTCAGTT
>Ga0080004_1087344_pt1 | contig 20452 bp, 21 predicted proteins | sample WasSprMetagenome_FD_69207 | JGI IMG/M metagenome (GOLD analysis project Ga0080004, IMG submission 69207) | Sulfidic aquatic microbial communities from Washburn Spring, Yellowstone National Park, USA - WS (SPADES assembly) (version 2) | ecosystem: Environmental > Aquatic > Thermal springs > Hot...
ACAAGGCTTCTTTGACATCTTCCGTTACAGATATTGTTGTTGTCATATCTACTATAGTTGTTATAACAAATATATCAAATTTTCTGAGACTGAAACTCCAAAAACAGTTTGATGTTTCCTAGAATTTTCCCTTTTTTAGTTTTCAACACTAATTACTAGAGAGTAAACTAACGTTAGTAAAGCATGGGGCAACTTGTCCTCAAGAGCGGTTTCAATTTGCATTCCATCTCACCTTATTTAAATTAAGCTAAAAAAGTAATGCTTTCGGGGACTTTAGGGGAAAATCTATCCACTTTTGCGTGCTTCATGCCTCGCTCTGACTAGCGAGGAAATTTTTCAAGTGTCGCTTGCCCTTAATATTTTAATTGAAAACTAGTTACCCTAACCGAATTACTTATCTATGAGTGTAAGTTTTTATGGGCAAGGTATCTATGGAGTGCTGTCCCAGGCGGCGACGGTGGAGACGCTCGAAGTGGAGAAATGAAGCCACAACTTGCTCTGGAAACTTGGAGGAAGTATTTTTTATACCGACTAGTGCGCCGGCAAGCATATTTAGACCAGAGGAAGTTGTCGAGCTATATCCCGAGGAGCTATTGGCGCTAAAGCTTGTCTATGCAGAAGACCTAGAGGTCGACGAAGCAGCAGCGAGGCTAGGCCTGTCCAAGGCGACCTTCTGGAGGATGCTTGACTCTGGCAGAAAAAAGATGGTTACAGCAATCCTGCAACTGAGGCCTATAAAGATAGTTTTTTCAGAGAAAGCATCCATGGAAAAGACAGAGTAAAGCTTAAATATATGAAATCTATTTCACTTTTGGTGAAAAACATGGCATGGGGATGGTGGAGAAGAGGTGGATGGGCAAGAGGACCATGGCCAGGAAACGGGCCATTTTCATACCTGCCTCCATGGGAGAGGCCAGGCTGGATCTACGGCCCAGGAGCATGCTGGTGGATATATGGCGCGAGGGTTCCACCGCCTCCGCCTGGGGTATCCTACTATACGTATCCAGGCTTGACTGCATCAGGTTTGGAGGCCTACAAGAAGTGGCTAGAGGATGCTAGAGCGAGGCTAGACGAGCAGATAAGAGAACTCGACAAGAGGATAAGGGAGCTAAAAGAAAAACAATAAAGAAATTTATTTCTCTTTTTCTATTTCTTTTATCGTCTCCTCTACCGCTATGAGTACCCCTTTTACTAAGACATCGAGGGGAAGGCTTGCAGGCAACCCCTTCTTTCTAGATGCAATATCTATTGTATATGGGATGTGGATAAATCCAGCCCTCCTAGGATACCCGGTCCTGTCTGAAAGCCTTAACAGTGTATACATAACATAGTTACAGAGATAAGTACCTGCACTATACGACAGGCTTGCAGGTATACCTTCCTCCTTCAGCCTCTCGACGACCCGACGTGTAGGTATAGAGGCTAGATATGCCGTGGGGCCCTCGGGGTCTATTAGCAAATCCTGCGGTTTTTCGCCGTCAACGTCTGGGATAGAAAAGTCCATCATGTTCAATGCGACCCTCTCCACCCTGACATGTGTAATCCCACCGTATAGGCCGAGCGCGATGGCTATGTCTGGTCTAAGCTCGCCTACCACTTGCTCAAGTATGGCTTTTGCCCGCCTATAGGCAACAGGCAAAACAACGTGTTGCGCCTCGTGTCCAGCCTCACGTAGCTTTTCGGCAACCCGTGTAGCTACGATTTCAGACGGATTAGTGTCTTCCTCCCCAAAGGGGCCGAAGCCAGACACCAGTATTTTCACGATGTGAATTTAGATGTTTGACTACATATTCTTTGCTTCTATAGATTCGATGTGGGATAATTAACTACCACTTATATGTGGTATCAACATAAGATTTAAATCTTTGTCTTACGATTTAATATTTGATGAGCACAAACCAAAATAAGTTAACAATTTCAGCGCTAGCGCTTTCCATAATTGCACTATTGCTTGGACTATACGCCGTTATAGCAATACAAAACCTCTCGACATCTATCAGTCAATTACAAGGCTCTCTGAATGAAATAAGAGGCGATATAAATACACTTCAGCAACAGTTGGCTAAACAGCCTACACAGCAACAAGTCCCCCCAGCACAGAAAGTAAAACTAGTCGTTATTGGTCCATGGAGCGGAGATGAAGCTAAATATTTCCAGGCTGTAATCGATGCCTATGTAAAAACGCATCCAAATGTTGAAATAGAATACAGAACAATGAGAGCTGAAGACGTAGCGGCCACAATGCCTATACAGTTTGCCGCAGGGGTTGCCCCTGGAGACGTAATTTTCGGGTGGGCGTGGTTTATTGCTAAAATGGGTAAAGAAGGACACTTAGTCGATTTAACTAATGTCATAAATGAGAAAGAATACGTACCCGGAATTGTTGATGCTGTTAAAGCTGACGGTAAAATCTGGGGAGCACCCTTCACAATGTGGCTTAAACCTGGCTTCTGGTACCGCAAATCATTTTTCCAAAAGAATGGTCTCAGCGAGCCGAAGAGTTACTCAGAGTTTGTCCAACTCCTAGACAAGATTAAAGGAATACCGGGCATCAAGAATCCTATAGCCACAGGTGACGGCGTCGGCTGGCCTATCTCAGACATAGTAGAACATTTCATTATTGCTTATGGAGGTCCACAAATGCAATTAAACTTAATTTCTGGAAAGACTAGATTCACAGATCCCAGCGTAAAAAAGGTCTTTTCCGATTACTTAGTTCCACTCCTCCAGAAAGGTTACTTTAGCGAACCTATAGAATGGACAACGGTTATACCCAAATGGTGGGCAGGCGAGTATGGACTCTACTTTATGGGAACGTGGATCACAGGAATGGTCGAAGATCCTAATGATATAGATTTCTTCCCTCTCCCAGAGAGCAAAGGAGTTGTTGGCGGAGCAGATTATGCCTTTGTTCCGAAGTATTCAAAAAACGTTGATGCGGCTGTTGATTTCATTAAATATCTAGCAACGGATGGGCAAGGAGTACATGCGAGCGTCCCCTCAGGAAAGGTTCCCACGTGGACGAAGGTGCCTATAAGCCAACTATGGAAACCTATGCAAAGCGTATATTCGAAGATAACTCAAAGAAATATGGCGATTCTCCCAGACTTGGATGATAGTATAGGCGGCGATTGGCAGAAAACTTTCTGGGATCAACTAAAACTTCTCTGGGTCAATCCCGGAGCCCTCGACTCTGTTCTAAAAACACTGGAAGCAGGTCAACCTAAGCCATAAAAAATAAATATTTTTTGTTTTGGTGAATTTGATGAGAGACCATAATCTTAAGGATCTCATATTCTTTCTTGGACCTCCATTGTTAATATTGGTGATTTTCGTAATTTATCCGATAGTGGGAACCATAATCTTAAGTTTTATGTTAGGCGATACACTCACTTTGGAGAATTATCGTGAAGTATTATTTGAAACAATACCGCTTAAGGCTCTTATAGTGACAAATCCTGGAACTTCACCTCCTTGGGGGGCCTTAATCCACAACATGGTCTGGATAGTTATTGCTGTTCCCATGGTAGTCATTTTAGGAATGCTACTTGCTTATGCCTTAAGAAAAACGTTTGGCTCCAGTTTTATATTAGGAACAATTTTTCTGGGAATGGTTCTTCCCGGCGTTGTAAGTGGTCTTATCATTAGATTCATGTTCGACGCAGATATAGGGATTTTTCCCAGAATTTTTGCATTATTCAATGTTCCTTTGCTTTCTCATACTTGGACCATTTATCCTCAAACTGCGCTTTTTGCATTAATCTTGGGCTCAATCTGGCTTTGGTTGGGCTTTTCAGTTACGTTATACTCAGCTGGGCTAGATTCTATACCTTCAAGCCTCATTGAGGCGGCACTTGTTGATGGAGCCTCTGAAAGAGAGATTTTTACAAAGATAATTATTCCACAGCTTAAACCCGTGACAACTGTTGTAATTTTGATGACTATCATGTGGGTTCTAAAACTATTTGATATTGTGTATGTAGTTACAGGGGGAGGGCCGGGAGGAGCCTCAACTGTTTTAGCATTAATAATGTATATGTATTTTGCAAGTTCGCTTGAATACAATAAAGCTGCAGCTGTCTCCGTGATACTAGCATTGCTAACACTTATTCCCGCATACTGGTACATGAAAATGGTTCTTAGTGGTGAGAAGCAATGAGATGGAAAAAAATTTCTCTCGGTCAAATATTATTTACTCTCTTATTATGGATTTTCGCATTCCTATGGCTTTTGCCTTTCGTAGCCCTTGTTATTATGTCCATAAAGCCCTACACAGAAGTTATACTTCAAGGATGGTGGAACATTGGCGGCAACTACACATTAAAGAACTATATAGAAGTTCTGGCCAATCCAACATACGACTTTATTGGAGGTCTGAAAAATAGTCTTGTCGTTGCTACGATTAGTACGATGATGCCAATAATTTTTGCAGCCATGATTGCTTACTCCCTAAATTATCTCACGTTTAAAGGAAAAACGTTACTTTTCGTTTTAATACTGTTTTTTATGTCTGTCCCTCAACAAATGGTGGTCATACCGCTCTTCAATCTCTATGTGAAAGTAGGGCTTTACGACAAGATTCTTGGAATAATTCTTTTACACAGCGCATGGGGAATACCTTGGATAGCTTTCTTTTTAAGGAACTATTTCAAAATGCTACCGCAAAGCTTCGTTGAAGCCGCCAGAGTGGATGGTGCATCTGAAAGCACAATATTTTTTAGAATTTTACTACCAATGAGTATTCCAGCACTTATCGCGGCTTCGTCAATACAGTTCACATGGGTGTGGGGAGACTTTTTCTATGCGATGGTATTTTTACCAACTCCTTCAAACTATGTTATAACACAACGTTTGGCACTTCTGAAGGGAGAGTATCACATTGATTGGGGACTGCTAAGTGCAGGAGCAATTTTAGCTATGCTACCGCCGCTCTTAATATACTTGTCCTTCAAGAAATACTATGTAAGGGGATTTGTAGGCTGGGGACTTAAAGGATAGTATAGTAAACATCCAAAATCCTTTTTTCTAAAAAACTGTTAGCTTTAACTCTAAAGTTTATTCTTTAATAAATGCTTTAAAGATTTTTCCCTCAATATCTTCGAATATTGCTCCTAAGCCACCTATGCTTAAAATCCTTCCATCTGCATTTATAATTACGGAAATAGTAACTCCGTGACTATTCTCTCTTACCTCTACTATTTCTCCTACAATTCTCTTCGTTTTTTTCTCCCTTTTATCCATTCCTTCAACTTCAAGATTAACTTTGTAACCTTTTTTCAAAGAATCATCAAGAAGTTCTTTGATGAGCCACAGGGAAGTTGAACTATACGTGAGACCTTTTCTTGTTTCGAAATTTTTTATTGGAGTACTAACACGCCAGAGAGAGTGATAATAAAAATCTAGTAGCAACCTAAGAAGACCTGCATCAGTTATCTCCAAGGCGTAATTTTCTCTGAAGACCAAACTCCTTGCAGAGTCAACAACGATTAGCGGTACTACTCCTACAGTTCTTTTCCTAATAGCAAGCCATGGATAATCCTTAGGAATAGGAATTTCTTCCTCATAAGCAACCACGGCGATCATTTTTTCTTTTTTAGCATATAATTCATCAAAGTTTCCAAATACTTGTTGTATATGCTCTGGGGGGCCAGCTATGAGGACTTCATATAGAGAGCTTTGAAAAATCTTTCTCGCCCGATTAATTGCGTCTGAAATATTTTTAATAACTTTTACGCCCAACAAAGGTGATTCTTCCCTTATTCTTCTAATGTCTTTTAAAGCCTGGATAGCTAGCTCGTGGCTTTGCATAATCTTCCTGTTAGCGTAATCAACAAGTTTGTCTAGTGCCTCTTCAGGAGGTATACCCCTGTATCTACGTGGCTTAGTTAAAATAATCTCTACTAAGCCTAAATTAGCGAGTGATTCAAGAGTGTCGTAGATCCGTGGTTGTGGAACATTTGTTATACTGACGAGTTCACTTGCAGTTTTCTCCTTGCCGTCGATAAGTGCCAAGTAGACTTTAGCTTGGTAAGGCTTAAGACCTAACTCTAATAACGCTCTGTAGGCAATCTCCATTTTTTCACTCATAGTTAGTTGAATTACTTTTTGGCGAAAAAAATATTTCTATGAATTAACTACCATTTAATGGTGGTAAAAAATTAAAGCTGTCCCAAAATACACTAGGCAAATTAAAGACTACATAAATGTCGCTGGAGAACAAGATATAAAAGAACTACAAGCTATAGCCGAGAAAATAGCCGGAAAAACAATTGTCCATGTAAATTCTACACCTTACGGTGGTGGAGTTGCAGAGATTCTCCATAGCATGGTTCCCGTGATGAATTCGCTAGGTATCGAAACGAGATGGGAAGTGCTAGAGGCCGAAGAAGAATTCTTCAATATCACAAAAAAGATTCATAACGGGCTTCAAGGTAATATTAACCTTAAACTTACAGAAGAAGAATGGAACATTTATTTGAAGTGGAATCAATACAATGCTGAATTGCTTGATCTAGATGCCGACATTCTACTTATACACGATCCTCAACCCATGGCCCTGCCATTATTCGTTAAACAAAAAAGAGCTACATGGGTATGGCGGTGCCATATAGATCTCTCATCACCAAATCATCTATTTTGGAACAAGGTAGCCGGCTTATTGAAGCATTACAATGCAGTGATTGTTCATAGTGAAGAATATGTTCAGCCAGAGTTCTCAAGCAAGGCATTTGTTTCACCGCCCAGCATTGATCCACTTAGCGAAAAAAACCGTGAACTAACACGAGATGAAATAGAAAAAGTCTTCTCAAGGTTTGATGTAAATATCGATAGACCGACGATAACAAAAGTGGCTAGATTTGACCCTTGGAAAGATATATTTACTTCAATTGATGTTTATAGAGAATTAAAAGAGAAAATTCCCAATATTCAGCTCCTCTTGATTTCCTCTATGGCTAAAGATGACCCGGAAGGAATGATTTTTTATAATAAAGTAAAGGATTACATAAGGGAAGGGGAAGCAATATACATTCTTACAGATGAGATTGGGGTAAAGGATCTCGAAGTAAATGCTTTTCAAAGGGGTACAACTGTGGGGATCCACACTGCAATTCGTGAAGGTTTTGGTCTTGCAGTTACAGAGATGCTTTGGAAACATGTGCCGGTTGTCGCCCGTCCTGTGGGAGGAGTCAAAAAACAAGTTATTAATAACATCACAGGTTTTACAGCCTTTGACAAGAGCGAAATTGCACAAAAAGTTGAGCTACTCCTCATAGATAAAAACCTTAGGAGAAAAATTGGGGAAGCAGGACATGAACATGTAAGAAGAAATTTTGTAATAACGAAACATGTGGAGAGATACCTATCACTCTTTGCATACCTCCTCCTGGGAGCAACCTCGTATGATACACCTAACAATGTAAGCTCTGAAGGCAACCAAAGGATGGCGCCGTAACTTAACAGTAATGATGAGTTCGTGCTTTAGGGCGAAGAAATTTATTTCTCATGCATGATTAAAATATGATGGAAAATCGAATGAGAGGGGGCGGAATTGGTTTCTAGGTTTAGCGACTGGATAAGACAAGCCAAGAGGAATCTTGCATCTGCACATGTGAATATGAAGGAGGGACTATACGAGGAGGCATGCTTTGAGTCACATCAGGCAGGAGAAAAAGCTTTAAAGGGATTGCTGAACCTCCTACACAAGGAGAGAAGGGGGCACTCTTTAGCGTTCATTGCTTCTGAGCTCGGAATAGATGTCCCCGAAGAAATTAAGGAATGTGCTTTGATGCTTGACAAGCACTATATACCTACAAGGTATCCCGATGTCTTTGACGAAGGAGCACCCATGGACTACTATACTCGGGGCGACGCTGAGAAATGCATCAGTTGTGCTGAAAAAATCTTAAATTGGGTTGAAGAATTTGCTGGAAGAACTCAGAAAGCTTCCTGAAAAGCTTAAAAGCTACAATGTGAGGTTGCTAATAATTTTCGGCTCAACTGCCAGAGGGGACTATACAGAGGAAAGCGACATAGACTTACTCGTCGTCGCGGACAGCTTTCCAAGCGATCCACGGGAGGCATATGAAATCGTTAAAAGAGAGGTAGACCCCAGAGTGGAGCCCACCTGCTTTTCAACAACAACTTATCTGAAAAAACTAGAGTCAGGTAGCCCTTTTCTAATGGAGACCCTTGAAGATGGAAAGGTAATATACGCGGATCCAGAATTCATGGAAAAAGCTCTCACAATACTCAAGGAAGTTAGAAAGAAATGGGATAGAAGGGGCAAGGTATGGGAGGAGAGCGTTTCACAGTGAAGCGCTCTCCGCCCGCTGTTTAGAGCCTTTCCATAGGAGAAAAATCTACTAGTGGAATTATTTTTTTCCTTTGTGTAGAGCGGGACGTTGCTCAGTCCTCGATTGTTGCCTCTTCGAATACTCTGGCGGCGACTACCAGGAATATCACTGTTAGGACTGTTAAGAGCCCGATGTCTAGTGCTGGGTCTATGGATGAGACTCCCGTAAGCCAGTACCTCATCCCGTCCACCGCGTATGTGGCTGGGTCAAGGTAGGCGAGTACCTTCATCCAGTCAGGCATAGTGTTTATCGGGTAGAAGATTCCGCTGAGAAACAGTAGGGGCATTGTTATCAGGTTGACTATCATCTGGAAGCCCTCCATGCTTGAAAGCTTTGTTGAAAGCGCTATACCTATGGATGCAAAGCCTAGAGCCAGCATTAGACCGTATAGCACCGCGGGAACCACCCCGTATGGGTTTAGGCCCGGCGCCAGGAAAAACATTAGCGTCAATATGACTAGGCTCTGGAAAACCACGACCAGAGAGTCTCCGAGAGCCCTGCCAATGATAACTTCCTTCCTACTTGCAGGCGCTACTAGGGTTTCTTTTAGGAAGCCGAATTGCTTGTCCCATATAACTGACAAGCCGCTCATAAAGGAACCTGTAAGAATGGTCATTGCCACCATGCCCGAGGCGAGGTACGACAAGTAGTCTAGCCCCCCGAACATCTGCCTTGCCCCAGGGAAGCTGAAGGCCCTGCTCCAGCCCATGCCGAAGAAGACAAACCAGATTATTGGCTGGACAATCGACATCACTAGCCTTGACCTCGCGTTGACGAACCTCTTTACCTGTCTATATACCATTGTTATTAGACCCTTCATACCTACCACCTCCTATGAGGGGGCCTAAAGCCCTCCTCTAACGAGTCCCTAAGCTCCCTACCAGTCAAGTGTATAAAGACCTCGTTGAGGGTTGGACGCCTATAGGTGACCTCCCGTATCTTGAGGCCGTTAGCCTCGGCAAGCTCGAAAACCTTTGGCAAAGCGGCAGACGCATTCCTTACTGAGAGCTCGAGCGTGCTATCTGCCACTACACGACAGTTCTCGATAAAGTCGGCCTGGAGGCACTTCGGGGGCACGCCGTCCAGCTTCAGGTAGATAACCTCGTTGCCTACGAGGGACTTTAGCTGGTCTGCGGTACCCTCAGCTATGATCTTTCCATGATCCATGATCGCTATCCTGTCGCATAGCTGTTCAGCCTCGTCCATGTAGTGCGTTGTGAGGACAATAGTCATACCCTTCTCCTTCTTTATGGCCATAATGTAGTCCCAGATCTTTACCCTTGTCTGGGGGTCGAGGCCAATTGTGGGCTCGTCCAGGAAAAGAATATCTGGCTCGTGAAGTAGCGACCTCGCTATTTCTAGGCGGCGCCTCATGCCGCCCGAAAAGTACCTTACAAGCTTGTTGGCGTATTGTTTCAGCTCTACGAACTCTAGGAGATCGTCGATCTTCTTCTTGAGCTCTGAGCCGCTGAGCCCGTACAGCATCCCATGGATGTACATGTTGTCCCAGGCAGTAAGCTGGTTGTCAAGGCTTGGATCCTGGAAAACTATACCTATCCTTTTCCTTACCTCTGCCGCCTGCCTAACGGCATCGAAGCCAGCAACCTGGACTTTGCCCGAGGTCGGCTTGAGAAGAGTCGTCAAGATATGTATAGTCGTTGTCTTGCCTGCCCCGTTGGGGCCCAGGAGACCATATATTTCTCCCTCCTTGACCGTGAAGCTTATGCCATTAACAGCTGTCACGTCCTTAAACTTCTTAACAAGGTTTTCAACAACTATAGCCTCCCCCATCTCTCTCACCCTTCAATAATCCTTAAGACATTGATCTCAAACTCCGCGATCAGCTTCTTTAGCTCTGAAAGCTTTCCTTCGTCGAGGGTTTCAATAGAGTCAAGAAGCTCGTCAACAACGTGGAATAGCCTGTACCCCTTTATCTCCTGGAACTTCTTCCAGCTCCTGGCGACCCTCAATGCTTCATCAAGTTCTGGCTTCCTCAGTTCTAGGAATTCTCTCCCCTTGTTAGTAAGCTTATATATCCTTGTGCTTGAAGGCTCGCCTCCGCGATGCTCGACTTCTATTAAGCCATCCTTTAGGAGCTTCTTTAGTATTGGATAGAGGGCACCAGGGCTAGGCTTAAACCCAGAGCTTTTTTCTAGCTCCTTTATTATTCCGTAGGCATGTTGAGGCCCCTTCTCGAGGACTGAGAGGACTAGTAGCTTCAAATAGCCCTTGAACATCAGCTTCTTATTCATATACCTCGTCCGCTCTATAGAAATATCTTACTAATAAAGCTTTCCATTCTCCCGACAAGCACTCCCAGAAACGGGTCAGTGCTCAGCAAACACATCACAGCTCAGTGCTCCAAACCACACCTCATTCCCAAAAAAAGAAACAAAAACACTAATTTATTTCTTCAGTTCCCTCAAGACCTCGGACACAATCTTGTAGTGGAAGTCCTCCTGGGAAGAAATACTCTTCAACAACACCTTCAAGAGATCCTTAGCCTCCATTTCGAGAAGAGAGGCGTAAATCTTGCTATAAATCTCTTCACCAGCCACGAGTTCAAGAGAGTTAAACTTTTCCAGGAGCCTAGCTATTTCCTCGAGCGACAAATATTCGCGGCGAGAAACTTCCTCAACGGTCTTCTTCATTTCTAATAACATCTGGGAACCTTCCCTACCAAACATTTTTAAACATTGATCCATGTTCTCGGGTCTACCAAAGAAAGTCTCAATTATTTCAGCGTGATTTTTGCTTTCCAGACCAACTATTTCAAGGCTTTTCGCGATCCTTTTATCGTTTATTTTGGTCGCTAGGGCTAAGTAAAACTCTGAAGCAATCTGTTCTAGAAAGTATAAACATTCAGGCCTAATTTTCTCCACAGTGATACTAATGCATGTAAAATATTTAATTTTTTGCGTAGGATTCATTAATCTAATGTATAGCGTAATGATTGCTTAAATTGTCTTAGAAAGGGGGTTTACTTTTGGGATTCTTTCCATTTTATCTAAAAAATTTCTTAGAAGTTTTTGAAGCAATATTTAAAAAGATAAAACAAATATATTTTTTGTGGCACAAGAAAATATAACAGAAAAATTTAGCTACGGCAAGGTATTCCTCCTGGGCTTCGGTTTCTTCGGAATAAGTATTATATGGTCCATATACAACTCTTACGTCCCAATATTCTTAAAGGACCTCGGGCTCGCCGCGTGGCTAGTAGGCTTCATAATGACAATCGATAACATTTTCGCAGTTGTTCTCCTCCCCTACCTTGGGGCCCTGAGCGACGTTACTAGGACCAGGATTGGCAGACGCAAGCCCTACATTCTTCTAGGAGCGCCACCTGCTGCCCTTACATTTGCACTTATATCCTTGTTTAGGGGAGACCTCTCCCTAATGATGATAACAATAATAATCATGAACTTCTCAATGGCCCTCTTTAGATCCCCGGTAATAGCATTCATGCCAGACATAACCCCAAGCGAGAAGCGTAGCCAGGCGAACGGGATCATCAACTTTATGGGTGGAATCGGCTCCTTATTGGCTTTCTTTGTAGGGTCTATTCTCTACAAGATGGATCCCTCTTACCCGTTCATCGCCAGCGCTGTAGTGATGCTTGTGGCATGCCTCCTCGTAGTTCTGCTGGTAGACGAGCCTGAACAGTTCAAGGTCAAAACAGGGACAATAAGCTTCGGGGAGCTGTTGCGGGAATCTTTCCGGGAAAGCTTCAGCGAGCTAGCAAGCAGCCTCCGCGAGGCCTTTATTTCTAGGGAGAAAAGCCTCCTCTTTATGCTTACCTCTATCTTCCTATGGTTTATAGGATACAACGCTATTGAGACCTTTTTCACTAGCTATGCAAAGTATTACCTTGGAATCGGCGAAGCTACTGGATCCTTTATCCTTGGCTTCGTTGCACTAGGCTTCCTGATATTCTCGCTCCCAGCAGGCTTTATCGGCGCAAGACTTGGGAGGAAGAGAACAATGACCCTGGGTCTTCTAATAATCGTAGCTCTACTTTTTGTGGCTACGAGTTTTCCATCTAGGCTAATGGGAAACCAGCTAATATTGGCCTTTGAAGCAGTCTTCTTCGTTATAGGGATGGCATGGGCACTAGTCAACGTTAACAGCTTGCCAACAGTAGTTGACATGACAACACGAGAAAAACTGGGCACATATACAGGTCTCTACTATTTTGCGTCTCAGCTGGCATCAATAATAGCTCCACCCATGGCGGGTCTCTTCATCGATCTTTCTGGATACTCTGTCCTCTTACCATACTCCATTACTTTCCTTGTCCTATCGGTTGCAACACTTCAGCTTGTAAGAAGGGGAGAACCGAGAAGAGGCTACTAATAGTCTTTTAAATTAAATTGTTTATTTCTATCTTGTGTAGCTTTTGGGTTTCTTTCTCAGCTGTGCCTGTAATTCATGAAAGGTCAATGATGTCCTTGACGAGGAGCAATGCAAATGATAGTTTTTCTCTTAGATATCCGGGCAACTCGGCTATTTCCTGTATGTATTTCTGGATGTGTGCAAAATCATCTAGGAGTTCGTCTCGATTTGCTTTACCCTCTAAAAAGAGCCTGACAGCCCCAGCCTGCAACTTGCCCAGCCTTTCGGCAATTTCGCTTAGTCCCTGATTTTTGATGAACTCCTTGAGCATGCCTAGAGATTCATATGTGTCGCCCAGGTTTTCGAGGTTCTTAGCGACAAGCCTCATGTCTAGAAGTGAGAGTCTTTCTTCTGGCATAAGTGTTGGCTCCCTGAGTTTACCCCTTATAAGCCTCACACTTAGAAAATACAGGCGGTCCACCCTGTCGTCTAGCTGTGACAATTCTTCTGCATTGCCCCTCTTACCTAGCAGTATCTCTACGGCCATGGAAAGCATTTCCCTTGTCACAGAGTCCATTCTCGCAATAATGGAGTGCAAATTGTAGTCTGGCTTAACAAAACACTGGAGCAAGAGCTTTCTATCGCTTTCTTCTACTAGTTCAAGTCCAAGAAGAATTCTTCGAGCATCTTCTATTCTCTCAAGTAAAGTTTTTCTATCACATTTGGCGTCGAGCTCCACCTCTATAACTTCGTAGCCCCTTAGATAAGCTGACAAAACCTGTCTAAAGACTTCCCTATCACTGTTACAAATTATTTTTGCGTGGCTTATCCCTGTCTGGCTTCTCGTAGGGGGCTCAATTATAAGCGCCCCGTTTTCGAGGAAGTCCAGTTTAACATAAGAGTTTTCAAGCTCATTTATTTTTACCCATTCCTTCGGCAAGGATACGTAGTAGCTTCCACCTATCTGTAGAACCCTCCGATAGCTCATCACTCTATTAAACAAGTTAAACTTCAAAAACTTTATTTATCATAGCTAATCTTTCGTATACAGGATGAAGCTTCAAGAACTAAGCACAGCCTCACTCTTTGTCCTCTTGGCAGTAGCCTATCTCGTTTTCCAAATTTTTGCCCTGATAGAGGAAAAACTTCTAGGTGGCAGTCGAAGAAAAACCCAAAAGATACTTTTTACTTTCGACCCTTACAGGCGTTATCTCATCGTTCTGCCTAGACCCGCTACAAAGCTCCAAAAAGAACTAGTAGAGTGGTCAAAAATTGCAGGCTTCGGATTGTCGATAGACGGGAGCTTCAGGAAAAAACTGAGACATAAGCTTTCGATCGCGGAGCTCGCTCCAATGATTCTCTCTCTCAAACTATTCTTGGAGCAAAAAGGCTACATCGTCGAAGCGCACATGAAGGATCTTTTCCAAGCAACGCCATTTGCCGAGGTACTCATAAAAGAGAGAACGCTCAGCAAGCTTAAAAACAGGATTATATCGATGCTAACAAGCAAGAAGTAAGTTAGGTGTTATCTCAATATGTCACTCACGATATACTTGGCAGAGCTGGCAACAACAATAATTTCGAAACTAGGACTGCCCGGAATATTCTTCCTAATGACGCTAGAGTCCGCACTCATACCAATACCAAGCGAAGCCATCATGGTCTTCGCGGGCTTCCTCGTATCCAAAGGAGAGATAAACTTCCTAGACGCAGTTCTAGCAGGCACCATGGGAAACTATGTAGGCTCGGCCATCCTATATTTCCTAGGCAAAAAGTATGGCGCCCCAATGCTCCTCAGATATGGAAAGTACATCTTCATTTCCAAGAAACACATAGAAGAGGCCGAGAAATTTTTCCAGAAAAACGGCAAACTAGCTGTCTTCACGGGAAGAATGCTCCCAGCAGTGAGAACCTTCATAAGCCTCCCAGCCGGCATAGCCAAGATGGACTTCAAAACATTCACAATCTACACCGTTCTAGGAAGCATACCGTGGAACATGGCCCTCACATACCTAGGAATAGTTCTAGGCCAAAACTGGCACCTAATCCTACAATATTCGACTCTGATAGATTTAGTAGCAATGGTTACACTTATCGTTCTAATTGCTTACTTCTATTTGTCCGCAAAGCAAAGAAAATCTGTTTTCAATGAATAAATCTTTTTCTTCAGAAAAATATTTATACTTTAAAATTTATTATATAACGATGCACCACAAGAAACTATATTTAGCAACTGTTTTGCTGGCTTTCGTTTTGGGAGCAGTATCCATTGTTCCAGCAGCACAAGAGCCACCAGCTACAAACACAAATATGCAGTACGAGAACACGCTCGTCCTTATTACTCCCAGCAACTCTCTCCTGCTAAAAGCCGTGACAACTGCTTTCCAGAAATATGCCAAAGAAAAACTCGGTGTAGATGTCAATGTGCAACTTATACAGGCAGGGTCCCCAGAATGCATGAACAGGGTAATTGCTTGGAACGGAAAGCCAGATGCAGACATTTTCTTTGGAGGAGACCTTATCTACCACTGGAAGCTTAAAGAAAAAGGACTACTAGAACCTTACAAGCCAAAATCGCCCGACTACGACGCCTTGCCGGCAACATTTATGGGCTTCCCACTCAAAGACCCAGACGAAATGTGGCACCCCAAGCTATGGTGGGGACACGGATTCATGTACAATACACAAGTCCTACAGAAGCTCGGTCTCCAGCCGCCAAAGAGCTGGGACGACTTGCTCGACCCCAAGTGGAAAGACCTTATCGTAATGTGTACACCTTCCAGGTCTTCATCTACCTATATCAACGTGGGAATAATCATCCAGAACAGAGGCTGGGAACAGGGATGGGCCTTCTGGAGAAGATTAGCAGCAAACGTTGGCGCATTTGTCCAGAGGAGCGCGGACGTCGTAGACCTTGTCTCCAAGGGTGAATACGCAGTTGGATTTGCCTACAGCCAGGGTGCTATAATTAACAGGGCAAACGGGTACCCGGTCTCTATGTATATGGATCCAACTGGATTCATTGTATCTGGCGTCTCACTGCTTAAAGGAGCACCGCATCCAAACATTGCAAAGGCCTTCCTAGACTGGTGGTATACCCCAGACGCACAGCAAGCGGCGCTTAGCGCAGGAGGAATACCTGTCCTACCAACAGTCAAAATACAGGGACCACCCAACTCTACAGCAGCTATTCTCCGCGAATACCTCGGAGGCAAAGACACCATATATGACTACCTGAAGACATTCACAAACGTAAAGTTCTATAACTTCACCTTTGCAGAACAATACTTTACAAATATCAGCCAGACTTTCGACAACACGATAGTTGCCAAGCATACTGAGTTGAAGGACGCCTGGAGCACCATCCTATCTGTCCAGCCCAAAGTGAAGGGAGTCCCAGAGGCCGAGGCAAAGCTACAGCAAGCAATAAAAGCATTTGACTCTGGAGACTATGCCACAGCAAAGTCCCTAGCATTGGAGGCAGAAAATATAGTTGCAATGGCGCCAAAGGGTCCAAGCATGACAGACATCCTACTCTACGTAATCATCGCCATCATAATCGTAGCAGTAATCTACTACATTCTCAGGGGAAGAAAACCCAAAAAACAGTAATTTTTCTTTTAAACCATGTTTTTTATACTGTTTCATTTCTTTTAAAATTTGGTGAATCTTAATGGTTTCCGTAAGGGTTGAAGATGTCTGGATGGTTTTCGGAAAAGTGAACGCTCTTAGAGGAGTAAGCCTCCAAGTCGAAGAGGGCGAACTTGTAACCCTGCTTGGCCCGAGTGGATGTGGAAAAACCACCCTGCTACGGATCATTAGCGGGCTGTACCGTCCCACAAAGGGCCGAGTCTATTTTGACTCAGAGGACGTTACGGATAAGAATCCATGGGAAAGAAATGTGGGACTCGTCTTCCAGGACTATGCTCTTTGGCCTCATATGACCGTCTACGATAACATAGCCTATGGTCTCAAGATTAGGAATGTACCAAAAGATGAGATGAACGAAAGAATACATAGAATTGCCTCAGTGTTACGTATAGAAGAGCTCCTCGACAGGTATCCACATCAGCTAAGCGGGGGGCAACAGCAGAGAGTTGCCCTGGCGAGAGCAGTTGTAATTAACCCCAGTGTTCTCTTGCTCGATGAACCTTTAAGCAACTTAGACGCAAAGATCAGGATAAACGTTAGAACCGAGATTAGGAAGCTACAAAAAGAGCTCAAAATAACCTCCATCTACGTCACACACGACCAGGAAGAAGCACTAGTAATCTCTGACAAAATAGCCGTGATGAATCAAGGAATTATTGAGCAGATAGGCTCACCACTCGAAATCTATAACCTTCCTGCAACTCTATTTGTAGCCGACTTCGTCGGACAAATAAACATTGTTAAGGGAAAAACAAACAAGAAGCTAGGAGAAAACGAGGTCATCTTCGATACAGATGTCGGCCCATTGAAAGTACATACAGGCGGCGAGGAATACTCTGGAGAGGTCTATCTAGCATTCAGGCCGGAAAACGTTGAACTATACCGGCAAAACAATCCACCCGTGAATGAAGAAAATGTTCTAGAAGGAACAATTGACACAACCCAATACCTGGGCAATCTCCTGAGACTAGACGTTCTTGTATCTGAAAAGAAGATTCGGGTAGAGCTACACAACCCAGCGAAAAGAGGCATATATTCTCCAGGGGAAAAGGTATACTTGTATATTCCTCCAACAATGATACATGTACTTACAAAATAGGTGCCAGAGATATGCGTATTAGCTTTACATCGATAACGCGTGTCTTAATTTTCCTATACGTAATACTATTCATCTTTTATCCATTGGCATACCTCATTATATATGTTGTCTCACCGCAGAGCATTGGCGAAGTATTCTCATTCCTAAAGAGCGACCTTTTCTTATCCTCGCTTAGGAACAGCATCTATGTGTCAATATTGACAACGTTTTTTGCCACCTTGATAGGTCTCCCCTATGCCTATATACTTCACAGGTACAAGATCTTTGGGAAAAACTTTGTCCTCTCAGCCACGTTCATGCCCACAATGGTTCCCCCATTCGTGGGCGCCCTTTCAATAATATTTCTCCTCGGACGATTTGGTACTATAAACCTCTTGTTACTTGACTGGAAGCTGATAGATAGGCCAATCAACTTCATATACGGTATGCATGGCGTAATATTTGTCCAGACAATTACATTGTTCCCATGGATAGCTATAAACGTCTACAATAGCCTTCTCAAGTTAGACCGAAGCTTGGAAGAGGCCGCCGAATCGCTAGGCGCTAATCCTTTGAGAAGGTTTCTCACAGTGACTCTGCCAGGAATAACTCCCGGACTTATGACTGGGCTCTTTATGGTCTTCTCGTTTGCCTTTACCGATTACGCCACACCCATTGTGCTTGGTCAATACGAGCTCTTGGCTCCGCAAGCCTTCGTCAATATCCAGCAGGCAATTGACGAGTCAAGGGTTAGGGTTGGAACTTACATGGTATTCTTTATGCTTATAATAATTGTAGCACTTTTCTTGGTAACCAAGAGATATATTTCTCTTAAGGAGTATGCCAGCCTGCGACTTCCAAGACCAGTAGAAGAAATACAGCTAAGGGGAGCAAAGAAAATAGCCTTAAACTTCTTGATATACTTCGCGCTTTTTATAGGTCTACTGCCACACCTATTTGTCTTCATAATAAGCCTCTCAAGGGCATGGAGTTTTACACCCTTGCCCACAAAAATATCACTCGACAACTTTGCCACAATCCTTCATGAGCCAACCCCCTTCATTAATACTGCTCTCTATGCGACAATCGGGACATTGATATGCTTCCTAATCGGGACATTCGGCGCATACGTCGTTACGAGGACAAAGCACCCGTTAAACGACATAATAGACTCTGCACTCTCCATGATGTTTGTCGTCCCAGGTATAGTTGTGGGTACAAGCTTCCTCTTTGCATTCAAAAAAGACATCCCAATAATGGGGCTCCTTGGAAGCACCTGGCTAATAATGCCACTAATGCTGGCGACCCGCAGAATAACATACACGATTAGATACTCGTACGCCACATATGTCACTATCCGCAGGTCCCAGGAAGAGGCAGCCTACGTCCTAGGAGAAAAACCGCTAAGAACACTTCTAAAAATCGTGATGCCAAACGCAATCTATGGCATTCTCGCCGGGACAATATTCTCATTCATCGAGATCGTCAACGAGCTCACAGCCTCCCTCTTCCTCTACAAACCCGGATGGGAAACAGTAACAATACAAATGTTCGTAAAGATCACGGCGGGAGAGTTCCCAATATCCGCAGCCTATGCCGTCATCCTCTTCCTAACATCGATAATCCTAGCAATAATAGCAATGAGCATTGCAAATAAAGGCACGAAAAAGTGATTTTCCCGGTTTTCTGCAGACATGAAGCAATTATCACCATCAATCTCGAGAGATACTAACCTAGAAACTTTTTTACACAGTTCGTGAGTCTCTATTAATCATGGAAGGAGTAGACGTTGTCTACGAGCTGTATAATTTTCTCAAGGAAGAGAGGGAGAAGCACCAGAAAGAGCCTGGAACCGTATGGGTTACAGACCTCGTGTCCTGTAGCCTAAAGTCAAAGTACACGTCCCTGTATCCGGATTTGGTTGCCTCAGACGTCTTTAACCCGCCTACTATTGTGGGGACACTCATCCATAGGGGCCTAGAGGAGCTTCTCAAGAACATTTTCGAGACAAAACAGTTCAAGGTTGAAATAGAGCCAGAGACGAGCATGGAGCTGGAACTACCTTCTGGCAAAGTAGTTTTGAAGGGTAGGGCGGACATGATTCTCACTTCTCCACGAGGAGCAAGAATAGGGGTAGAAATAAAGTCGATGAGGGGAGACATGCCTACACCTCTCGAGCACCACGTGGATCAGGTCAAATTCTACAACTACATGTTCGGGCTCGAGAAAACTTTGCTGGTCTACGTCTCGCCCGACAGGGTTACACAGTACGAGGTATGCGAGAAGGCGAGCCAAGAAGAAATAGTGAAACGGCTCCTAGAGCCAGTTTCACCCCGCTATCCGTGGGAATGCAAGTACTGCCCCTTCAGCGTCCTATGCCCAAACAAGTCTATTAAATAATGTTTAAGCTGTCTTTGAGGCGCGTCTCTGCCTATAGAGAAGAAAACCAGCGAGAAGCAAGCCCGCCAATGCTACAGCAACGACTAAGGCCGTGCTGGGAAAAGACTCTCCCTCTGCCGGAAACACTGGGACATCCTCAAGGTTAAATGTGAGCGGCACAGTGCACGCCGAAAGCGGCCTATAGAGCCTGGTCTGGTTGAACGGCTTCCAGTACCCGTCCTCGTAGACAATACGCGTGTCCCAGCCCGCGTATCCAAGACGGGCACACGAGACAATAGCATCAATGTCTTCACGGCTAACGCCCCTCAGAACACCCATTTCGAGGAGCCTCTCAGCTTCTTTCTGTAGAACACGTCTAGCCTCCACTTCCGAAACGTTATATAGAGCTTTTCCATTCGCAAAGGGCACCTGGATCCTAATGTAGCCATACTTGCCCCCCAGATACGTATAACCAAGGATAACAACGATCCTCGCGTCGTAGCCACTCCTATATGCAACCTCCTGACCGGAGAGCCTCACCGCGTATCCAGCCTCTACGAGCCTCGAATAGTCCAGGACGGCTCCCGGCTTGTTAAACACTATTTCTATAGCCGCAAGATCCTCCAGGGTTACACACGATGCACTAACAATTGGCACA
>Ga0080004_1113473_pt1 | contig 20442 bp, 15 predicted proteins | sample WasSprMetagenome_FD_69207 | JGI IMG/M metagenome (GOLD analysis project Ga0080004, IMG submission 69207) | Sulfidic aquatic microbial communities from Washburn Spring, Yellowstone National Park, USA - WS (SPADES assembly) (version 2) | ecosystem: Environmental > Aquatic > Thermal springs > Hot...
AAAGAAATAATTAATGTTTATAGAGAACTTGTATTTAATAGGATATGCTTTATATAATTTTTTATTTCCAGGTTCATCAACCCTTTAGAATAAATAAATATAAAGTTTTTGATATAAAAGATTCGGTTGATTATTTTGATGAAGATCTAAATAGATATATATTTAACAAAGTTTCTGAAAGGTGCTATCTTCCTGCTAATAAACTATTTAAAGATTTAATTGAGGTATCAGATGGTCGTTTTAAAATCACTTTTAGTATTACAGGAACTTTCATAGAACAGGCTAAAAAATATCGTCCTGATATTTATGAATCCTTTTTAGATCTTGTTAAAACTGGAGGGGTTGAACTATTAAATGAAACCTATTATCATTCTCTTTCTTCTGTTTTTGATCTAAATGAATTTTTAGAACAAGTAGCAGAACATGAAAACCTCATTAAAAAAGAATTTGGTTTTATTCCTACAGTTTTTAGAAATACCGAGCTAATTTATTTTGATAAGCTTTCCGATATTCTTCTAAATCTTCCTCATATTAAAACTATTTTGATTGAGGGAGCTGAAAAAATATTAAAAGGAGGTTCTCCTTTATATCCAAGAGTTTCTTATAATCATGCTCATCTTCTCCTTTTGAAACACTATAGGCTTTCAGATGATATTGCCTTTAGATTTAGTGATAAATCCTGGGAAGAATACCCCTTAACAGCTGGGAAATATGTTTCTTGGATAAAAAATTTAACTCTTATTGAAAGAGAAGGAAAAAATCTATATCTAAATCTATTTATGGATTATGAAACCTTTGGAGAACATCAATGGAAAGAAAGTGGAATTTTTGAATTTATTAAAAGTGTGGTAGAATTGTTGTTAAAAGAAAGGAATATAGCTTTTCTTTTACCATCAGAGGTGAGTTATACTTTAAATTACAAACCTAAAACTGTATCTGTCCCTAAGCCAACCTCTTGGGCAGATATAGAAAGGGATTTATCTGCCTGGTTATCTAATTCCTTACAATGGAATGCTATGAAAACCTGTTATGAGTTATTAAAAATAGCAAAAGAAAAGGGGGAAAGGGATTTAATATCTATTCTTAAGAAACTTACCACTTCTGATCATTTTTATTATATGTGTATTAAATATTTTCAGGATGGAGATGTGCATAAGTATTTTTCTCCCTATTCTTCCCCTGAAGAAGTTTATAGATATTATATGAGTATATTAAGTGATATAGAAAATAGATTAGAGGAGTAAAAAATATGGAATTTAAAAAATTTTTTGTTTATCCAAGAATTCCTGAAAATTTAAAAAAGCTTTTAGATCTTTCTAACAATCTTTGGTTTACTTGGAATTATGATGCACTTTCACTTTTTTATAAAATTGATGCAGAAACTTTTAGAAGATTAAAGTATAATGCTAAAAAATTTCTTTATTATCTTCCTAAACCAACATTTCAAAAACTTGAGAAAGATGAAAGATTTTTAATGGATTTAGAAGATATTTGGGAAACCTTTGAGGAATATAAAGAATATAAACATCCTTTAATAGAAAAGGCAAATATTACAAAGGAAGATGTTATAGTTTATTTTAGTACTGAATTTGGTTTTCATCCTGTTCTTCCTGTTTATGCTGGGGGGTTAGGTGTATTAGCAGGTGATATGATAATAGGAGCTTCAGATCTCGGATTGCCTCTTATTGGAATTGGGCTTCTTTATAAAAATGGTTATTTTCGGCAAAAAATTGATCCCTTAGCTAAAACTCAAACAGAGGAATCTGATGAGGTAGAGGTATTTTTAAATTTTTTACAGGAAGTAAAAACTGAAAAAGATGAGCCTCTTATTATAGATTTAGAGATTCTTGATAAACCTGTAAAAGTAAAGGTCTGGAAATTAGAAGTGGGAAGAAATATTTGTTATTTTTTAGATACAGATATTTTTGAAAATCCTCCAGAAATGAGAGATATTTTGAGGTATCTTTATCCAGGAGAACCAGAAAAAAGAATTCAGCAAGAAATTATATTAGGATTAGGAGGATATTATGCTCTTAAAGCTATGGGGATAAAGCCAAAACTTTATCATCTTAACGAAGGACATTCTGCTTTTGTAATATTTGCAAGACTAAGGGATTTAATAAAGGAAGAGGGATTGTCCTTAGATGAAGCTAAAATGCTTATTAAAGAAACCACCATCTTTACTACCCATACCCCTGTAATTTCTGGAAATGAGCATTTTCCTCATGAACTGGTTAAAAAATATCTTTTTGACCTTCTTGAAGATGTACTTGATTTGGAAACAAGAGAAAAACTTTTTGAAGAAGGTTTTTTAGGAAAAGATAAAACTATCTTTTGGCTTCCAGCTTTAGCTATTAGAAATTCTTCTTATGTAAATGCTGTTTCAAGAATTCATCAAAATACTACAAAACAAATGTGGAACCCTCTTTTTGAAAAATTTATTTCTGAAGAGGTTCCAATTTATTACATCACTAATGGTGCACACTGGAGATGGTTAAGTGAACCTTTCTATAATTTGCTTAAAAAATATTTAGGTGCACACTTTATATACATGTCTGAGGAAGATACTGGATGGGAAGAGATTTTAAAAATACCTGATGAAGAAATCTGGGAGGCTCACAAAAGAAACAAATATAGACTAATAGCTTATCTTAAAAAGGTATTAGAAGAGGAATATTTAAAAATAAGGCACTTAGGTAAAGAAACAAGAATTTTTAGATTTCCTACTGCGCATCATTTAATTATTACCTGTGCAAGAAGAATTACTGGATATAAAAGAAATACTTTAATTTTATATAACAAAGAGAAAATAGCAGAGATTTTAAGAAATACTGATACAATTTTGCTTTTTGCTGGGAAAGCTCATCCTAAGGATGAGGAAGGTAAAAAGATGATAAAAGAAATTTTAGAGTTTAGAGAACAATATAATCTTTATGATAAAGTAATTTTTCTTGAAAACTATGATATACATCTTGCAAGATATTTAATTTGGGGATCAGATGTATGGTTAAATACTCCTTACAGACCAATGGAAGCTTCAGGAACTTCAGGAATAAAAGCTTCTATGAACGGAGTTTTACATTTAAGCGTACTTGATGGATGGTGGCCAGAGGGTTATACAGGAAATAACGGATGGGCTATTCATCCAAAGGAAGGACTACCACCTTATAATGCCTTTGAAGCTAATCAAATTTATAGCCTTTTGGAAAATGAAATACAAACCTTATTTTTTGAAAGAGATGAAGAGGGTATTCCAAAAAATTGGATTAAAATGATGAAACAGGCAATATATACAGCTTGTAAACACTTTTCCCTTAATCGAGTCCTTCTTGAATATACCAAAAAATTTTATATACCTGCTTTAGAAAACTTTAAAATCCTTACAGAAAATAATTATGCTTTTTTACGTGAATTAATAAATAAGAAGAATACCGTTTTAGAAAGTTGGAAGGATATAAAAATTCTTAATGTCTATGACAACCTTGCAGGAAAGAATCTTTTGGAAGGGGATAAACTTGAATTAACTGTAGAAATTGATCTTGCTGGTCTCTCCTCAGATTTAATAGAAGTTCAGGTAGTTTTTATAAGTGAAATGTATTGTGTTGTAGCTCCAGGAGTAGAAGAAGAAATAGAAAGACGACTTGAGGTTTATCCTGTTCCTTTTAAGGAATATAAAGATAATAAAGCCATATTTTATGGTGTTTATCCTTTATATGCTCATGGTTTAAAACAGTATAGTATAAGAATCGTTCCTAAAAATGTTTTTATTAAAAGAACTTCTCCTGATTTAATAAAGTGGAAAAATTAAAATCCTGTTTTATATTTTAAATTAACTCTTTTAAAGGAGTTTATTTATGGAAATTTTAATATACCTATTGGTTATTTTATCCATTATTTTAGTAAGTTTATCTATTTTTATATTCATTAAAATTAACAAAATGGTTACTCGTTTAAATCAAGACCTGGGGAATTTAAATCCCCTTTTAGAAAATCTTAATAGCACTTTAGATTCTATTAAAATAACTGTTACTAATTTAAATGAACTAATTACTAATTTTAAAATCATTCCTAATATAATAAAAGAAATAGGTGAAACTATAGGAGATTTTGGGACTTACGTAAAAGGAAAAGTAGAAATAGTTACAGATGAAATAAAAGATATATCTGAAAATACAAAAGAAAATATAAAAAATGTTAGATCAGTAACAGAAAAAATAAAGGTAACAGTAAATTCTTTAGATCCGCTTATGAATTCTATTATAGATTTTGGAAACACTACTAAAACGTTGCTTGATTCTCTTAATGATCAGATTAAAAATTTGTATATTGAAGTAAGTTCTTTAATTACAGGTGCAAAAGAATTAAGTAGCAGTTTAAAAAAGATCCTTTCTTTTTCTTTAAAAGAGAAAAGATAAGCTAAAATTTATAAAGGAGGTGTAAATATGGGTGAGAAAAAAACAATATTTTTAGCCTTTTTAGTAGGCTTTGTAGCTGGAGGAATAACAGCTCTTTTACTTGCTCCTGCAAGTGGAGAGGAAGTAAGAAAAAAAATAAAAGATGAGGTTGAGAAAACTACTGAAAAATTAAAAGCTGAGGCAGAGGCTTTAAAGGAAAAAGCTGAAGAACTTTCAGCTAAAGCAAAAGAAGTTCTTAAAACTAAAAAAGAAGAAATAAAGGAAGCTATTGAAAAAGGAAAAGAAGCAATAAAAGAAAAAAAGGAAGAGCTTGCTTCTAAACTTCTTAAAAAAGAAGAGGAAGAAATCTAATTTACCACTGGAATTTATCTTTTAAAATTTGAAAATAATTCCTTCTCAAAGAGGGGATTAGTTTAAGGGTTTTTTCTGCTTTTTTAATTAAAATTTTTTCTTCCTTTTTAATAAATAAATTTATTTGTCCATCAATCAGTAGATGAATATCTTCATCTGTTTTATTTACGGAGACTTCAATTATACAATCATCTGGAATTATTAAGGGTCTAATATTTATTTTAAATGAGCAAATAGGAGTGCAGATAAAAACCTTAGCTTTTGGATGAACAATTGGACCTCCTGCAGAAAGATTATAAGCAGTTGAACCTGTTGGAGTTGAAATAATTAAGCCATCACCATAAATAGTAGTTACTTCTATATTGTTTATCTTTAAATTTAAAAAGATAATTTTTCCAGTTGGACCTTTCATTATAGCTCCTTCATTTAAACCTACATATTCTTCATTTTGATAAATCACTTTTAAAAGAGTTCTTTCTTCAAAAAAATTTAACCCCTTTTCTAAAGCAAGGATTGTATAAGGAAGCTCTTCTATGTAAGTTTCGGTTAAAAACCCAAATTTTCCCATATTTACCCCAAGAATGGGTAAATCATATTTATAAGCATAAGGAACAGCCTTTAAAAAGGTACCATCTCCTCCAAGAACTAAAATAGCTTGTATCTCTTTTAATTCCTCTAAGGAAAGCTTGTGTAATTCTTCTACAGGAATTAAATTTAGCCTTTTTTCTTTCTGAAGATCTTCTAAAATTTTTGGTAAAGTTGTAGCTTCTTTTTTTAAAAAAAGGAATTTAAGCATAGTTAATTTTTAATTATAAAAACTTTCCTTCAAAAAGAGAAGGGATATATTTTTACAATCAACATTATAATTTTTAGTTTGACAAAATGATTACTATTTTAAAATGTCACACTTAATTACTAATTTTAAATTTCACCTTGGTAAAAAATTTTCCAGTTTTTATCTATGACAATCTATTTGAAATTATCTAACCTTTAATCCTTCATCAATGTGCTTTATAAATGGAGAAACAAAAAGTTCAATTACTCTTCTTTTACCAATGTTTATTTCTGCAAGAACACTCATCCCGGGCTTTATTTTGTAAATCTTTCCGTCTTTGGTTTTTAACTCTGTAGAATTTAATTTTACATAAACAGGGTATCCATCAATTCCTAATTCTTTATCCTCTATACTAAAAGGACTTACAGTCTTTACCTCTCCTTTAAGGGTTCCATATTTTTGAAAATCGTAAGTATCTACTTTAATAATGCAGTTTTGTTTTTCTTTAACAAATCCTATATCTTTATTTAATACTATAGCCCTTATTATCAAGGGAGTATTTTCAGGAACTATACTAACAAGAGGTTGCCCTGGGGTTACAACACCTCCTATAGTTTTTACAGCAAGTAAATGGACATATCCATTTACAGGTGAAGTTATAAATCTTTTACTTTTTTTAAATCGAATGTTTGTAATCTCTGAAGAAAGCAAACGTTCTTTTTCATAAGAATTTGCCATTTCTGAAAGAAGTTTTTCGTTAAAGCTGTTTTTAAAGGTTTCAAGCTCATGTTTCAATCTTTCCAATCTTACCAAATTTTCTTTAATTTGATTCTCTCTTAAATCTATTTCTTTCTCTAAATTAACCTTTTCTTTTAATTTTTCTCTGTATCTATTCTCAGGAATTGCTCCTATTTCAGAAAGAGCTTTATATCTTTTTTCTTCCTCTGAAACTAATGACAAAATACTTTTTAATTTGTTAATCTCATCCTTAGTTGCATCTATCAATGTTTGAACTTCTTCCATCTCTTTTTGTTTTTGTTTTAAAGTTTCTAAGTAATAGTCTTTTTGAGATTTATAAAGTGCCAATTGAAGAGCTGAATTTTCATAATCTTGAGAAGGTTTAAAATTTTTTCCTGTAAGTAAAGATTGCACTCTCTGTTTTGTAAGGGAGTGAAAACTCAATAATCTTTCTTTTTCTTGAATATCAGAGATTTCAACTGAAGGATCAATTTCAATTAGAATATCTCCTTCCTTAACAAAGTCTCCCTCTTTTACCATTATCCTCTTTACAATTCCTGTTTCCAAAGGTTGTAAAACTTTTACATCTCCATCGGGAATTACTTTACCTCTTGCAGAGACAATAATATCAATTTTAAAAATATATAAAGCTGTTAAGGCTATAATAATTAATAAAAAGACGCTCCATAAAATAATTCTTCCAAGAGGATTAACTGGCTTTTCTTCAATTTCTGCTAATATAGGCTTAAATTCATGATGGTCTTTCATACTGATCCTTGCTGTTTATATAAATAAGCGTATAGTCCTTTATTTTTCAATAAAATATCATGCATCCCTATTTCAACTAATTTTCCTTTATCAATTACCAAAATAAGATCACATTCCTTCATAAAAGATAATCTATGGGAAATGAACAAAATAGTTAATTTCCCTTTTAATTTCCTTACGGTTTCATATATTAATTTTTCAGACTCATAATCTAAAGCGCTTGTTGCTTCATCCAAAATTAAAATCCTGGGATTTATAATTAATGCTCGAGCAATTGCAATTCTTTGTTTTTGACCTCCAGAAAGCGACTCTCCTCTTTCTTCAATTGGAGTCTCATATCCCAAAGGCATTTCAGAGATAAATTCGTGAGCACCAGCAAGTTTGGCTGTATTTATAATCTCTTCCACTGTAGCTTGAGGCTTTGCTATTGCTATATTTTCTTTAACTGTTCCGTTAAAAAGAAAATTTTCTTGTAAAACAACCCCTGTTCTACTTCTTAAAAAAAGTGGGTCAATCTGTTTTATATCAACGCCATCTATTAATATAGTTCCTTCAGTTGGCAAATATAATCTTTGGATTAATTTCCCAATAGTGCTTTTTCCTGAACCGCTTCTGCCAACAATCCCAACAAGCATCCCTTGTTCTATTTTAAAGCTTATATTTTTTAACACCTCTGGCAAATCAATAGAGTATTTAAAACTCACGTTCTTAAAAACAATTTCTCCTCTAATATCCGAAAGTTTTATAGCTCCCCCAGAAACTTCCACAGGGGTGTTTATAATATCTCCAAGTCTTTCAAGAGATAGTTTTGCTTGCTGAAAGTCCTGCCATATATGAACAAGTCTTAAAATTGGCATAGTTAATTGTGCCGCAAACATCTGAAAAGCAATAAGTTGACCTATGGTAAGTTTATTTTCAAATACTTGGCTCACACCAAGATAGATAACTCCAAGAATCATAAGCTTTTGTAAGGTTTGAGAAACACTAAAAACTGCATTAGCAAGATTTGAAAGTTTAAATGAAGAAAGAATGTATTGTCCCAGATGATCTTCCCAGTTTTTCATCATTTTTCCTTCAATTGCTGATGTTTTCACAGTTTGAATTCCAGTAATTGATTCAACCAAAAAAGCGTGCATATGCGCACCTTTTTGAAATTTATCATCCAGTCTCTGTTTAATAAAGGGAGTACTAAAATATGAAATTAAGGCTACAATTCCAATAAAAATTAGTACAATAGCTGTTAAAAATGCGCTATAAATAAGCATTATTATAATAAATATAATTGAAAAGATTGTATCAAGCAAAAGTGTTAGAGAAATGCTGGTCATAAATTGTCTTAAATTTTCAAGTTCTCTTATTCTTGCAATTATGCTTCCCACCCTTCTTATTTCAAAGTATCTAAAAGGAAGTGAAAGCAAATGCCTGTAAACTTTTGCTCCAAGTCCTGCATCAATTTTATTTGCAGTATGATAAAGCAAATAATTCCTCATAAAATTAAGTAAACCATCAAAAAGAATAACAATTAAAAAGGCTAAACCTACTACTTGAAGAGTTGAAACTGCGTAATGAGGCAAGACCTTATCAACGATAATCTGAATAAAAAGGGGAGTAACAAGAGCAAAAATCTGAATAAATAAAGAGGCTAAAATTGCTTCAAAGAAAGTATTTTTATATTTAAAAAATTCATTAAAAAGCCATTTAAAATTAAGAAAAAACTCAGTTTGTTTGAATTTAGGGTAAAGAACTATGGCTTTATAATCCCATAATTTAAAAAATTCTTCCAGTTTTGTCTGTACTGGTTTTTTCTCAATACAGTCAAAGTAAAGGATTTTATCTTCTTTTACCCCCAATAAGACACTATATACGTTATTGTTTAAGATTATTATCATTGGAAAAGGATAATTCTTAAGAGCTTGAAGGGATTTGAATTTTCTATATTTTACTTTAAAACCGTGATCTTTTAGAATTCTTAAGATTTCAGAGATAGGAGGTTCTTCTTCAATAAAATATCTTTTTCTTACACTTTCAATATCTAAGGGAACAGCATAAAATTTAGAAATAAGTTCAATACTTATAAGAGCAGTATTTTCCATAAATATGGAATTCCTCGTTTATTTCAATTTCAAGTTTCTTTTCTAAATTGGCAAGAGAATTTTCAGTAACTTTCATATCTCTTTGAATTGAAGCAATATCCTTTTTGGTTTCTAAAATTTCTAATTTGCTTTTTTCTCCAAGAGTATAAGCTTTTTCAGCAATATCTAAAATTTTTTTGTAATACTTCATAAGATTTTCATACCTTTTTAAAGTATTTTTAAGCTCTGAGTAACTTAAATAAAAGCTCTGAATTTCTCTAATTTTTTCCTGTTTTACTTGTTTTATCCTTTCTTCTTGTTTTTTCAATTCAAGAAAAGCCTTTTGTTTTTCCCAATATAAACGACCCCCATCGAAAATTGGCATAGTAAGAAAAATTCCAGCAGTAAAAGCTGTTTTTTGAAGATCTTCCCAAGAACTACTCAATCCATAATAACTGCTACCATAAAGATCATATCTTGTATAAAGTATAAGATCAGGTAAAAAATTTAACTTTATGGATTTTAATCTTTCTTCTAAAGCTTCTTTCTGTTTTGACTGGGCTTTAATTTCTGGTAAAGTTTCTATATTTGTTTGAGCAAAATTAAAATTGCCTTTTAACTCAATCTCTTGAAAGGTGTCTTCAATACTAAATTTTTTGTCTGTTAATTCGTAAAGTCTTAAGAGTGCTATATTAAATTGTCTTTTTAGCTCAGTTTGCTCCCTAAGCATAACCTCAATTTCGGTTTCAGTTTTTAAAAGTTCTTCATAAGAAATTTCTCCTTTTTCATACATTAATTTCTTTAATAAATAGATTTCTTTCAACTGATCAAGGATTATTTTGCTGTATTTAAGTTTAATATTTACTTCTATTAATGTAGAATAAGCATCTAACACATCTTTAATTAATTTTTTTAATTCCGTTTGACAATCATATATTGAATAATCCTTTAATGTTTTGTAATAATTAATTTCTGGAAGTTTTTTATACCAGTTTGATAAATAATATTCTCCTGTTAAATAGATTGCTGTTCTCCACTCATCAGGTTGTCCACCTATAACCTGTCCTCCTACTGTTATAAAACCTGTTGTAGGAGTAAGGTTTTCAAACTTTTCAATTCTATTACCAAGAGAAATCTGCGGTAAAATGTTTGCGTAGGATTGTTTATAACTTAAAGAAGAGATTTCTATATCATAAGATTTAGCCTTCAAAATCGGAGAATTTTCAATCGCTAATTTTAAGATTTTTTCATAAGTAAATGTTTCTGCAAAACAAGGTGAATTTAACCAAAGGACAAGAAAAATATTAATGTATAAGAAAATTTTCACCAATTACCTCCTTTTGCCTCCCTATAAAGCAAATTTTGGTTGGTTTAACTAATTAACTTCTATGTAACACCCATAGAATCAACCCAAGATTTACTCCAGCTTTGAGATAAAAGCATTGTAACGTTTTGATTATTTAATAAGTTATTATACATTTCCGCATAACTCATTCCTTTATCGTTAGTAAAATCAATCATAGCATTTACAATATTTTCAATATCCCATCTTGTAATATAATATCCATCTTTTACTTCTATTTTATCTATACCATAATTTTTACTATTAAACTGATACAATACCTTTATATAATCCTTATCACTATAACCAATAATTAAATCATTTCTGTTTTTGGAAAATATGATGTTTTCTTTATTTTCATTAATTGTAATTATATTTATATCATTGTTATTTGACTTATACTCATAAATTGTATCCTGTCCATCCCCTTTACCAAAAACATAGGTATCATTACCTTCCCCACCTTCCATATAATCATTACCAGGGCCACCGATTAAGGTATCATTTCCTCCATATCCATAAAGCCTGTCATTTCCTGAACCACCTTCAATAACATCATCTTTCTCTACACCATAAAGAACATCATCTCCTGCAGTCCCACTATATACAATCCTTTCAACTTCTTCTGCCTTTAACTCAGTTCCATCCGCAAACCTAAAAATAAATCCCCTGTAACTATTAAATGACCATCTATCAAACCAATATTTAACCCTTAATGAATCATCAGTACCCTTTATTTTTATTAAAAGATCATTCCCATCCTGAGCAAATATCACATCCTCTTTCGTAACTCTTTCTCCAAACTGAATTACATTCATCTCATTCGCACTGTACCTATAATCATAAATTGTATCCTGTCCATCCCCTCTGTTAAATACATAAGTATCGCTACCTCTCCCACCATCCATATAGTCATTACCAGCCCCACCTATTAAAATGTCGTTTCCATCTCCTCCATAAAGCCTATCATCTCCAGAATTTCCGAGAATTATATCATTCTGATCTGTTCCATATAGCCAGTCATTTCCAGTGGTTCCTAAAATTACTTTATTAAATAAAAAGCCTACATAAGGACTGGCTAAAACTTTACTGGTTAATATTTCTGGATTCTCACTAAAATCAGTATAAAGCTCAACTATAAACCGCAGCTCCAAAAGATTTATTTCTTTTAAAACCATCATTGAGATAAGAGCAAGGTTTATCTGGTTTAAATCCTGAGAGCTTATCATTTGCTTTATCTGAGATTTATATGCATTAATATCAAAATCTTCATCAATCATTATCTTATCAGTAAAGAAATCATAATAGGCTGGCAAAACATCCTCCAACAACCCAGCATCAACAACAAATCTTGTAAACAATCCTTGAAACATTGTATTCCATGCTTCAAGGAAATACTGACCTGAGCGGTGTCTCACTGTATCAGCAACTTCTTCTGGTGTCATACCAACAAATTTTTGCAAGGCTCCTACTTGCTCGTAGCTTAAGGTTATCCCTCCATCAAAATGTAACAGCCTATGTTCTCTGTCATTCCCGCTAAGAATCGCCCATGAAACTCCGATCTCCTTATCAGATATGTTTTCAACTTCAGCCCATCTAAAAATAATTTTTTCAAAATTTTCCTTAAGCTTTGTAAGATTAGCTTCTTCTACTACGTCTTTTACCATTTGTAAAAGAGTATTATCTAAACTCATAGCAATTGGTAAATCCGGCATAAATCCATAGCCCCTAACCCAGGGAAGACCCACTATCTCCGGATTTAACTCAACCTCCCGATTGTAATGACTATATAATCTATCAAGTTCAAAATTAACATTACCAGCCTGCGTTTTTCTTCCGTCTTCAAATTCAACTTCAGCTATTTCTGTTATTGTATTTCCTTCCTGATTAATATTAGTTTTTGTAGTATTAAGATTTATTGACTTTATTCCTACATCACTTACACTTATTAGCTCTTCTTCATCTGTCCTTCCATCTCCATTTCTATCTTGCCAGAGTTTTAGGTTCTTAAACACATCATCAAAGGCATCAATTCTACCATCTCTATTTGTATCATAAAGAGAGAGGGCTTTGAAACCTGATTGATTACTATTTCCAAACATCTCAGAGATATCGTTTATTTTGTTATCATTATTTCTATCCCATACAAGGAAAGCTTCCCCTCCACTTATCCAACCAGTTTTATTTGCAAATCCAGAACCTGTAAGGTCAAACATGACATTTGAGCGATTTATGTTTACAAGCTTTATCCCATCCCCATCAAGATCAATCACAAGTGGATCAATCCTTTTTAAACCTTCTTGAACATTCTCCCGTATTTTTTCCTGATAACCAGGAATATAAATTTTCTGTCCAGAATAGATAAGATTTGGATCACTTATAAGTCCTCTTCTTTTGTTTTCATTAATTAAATCATTAAGGTCTACCCCATATCTTTTTGCTATCTTTGAAAGGGTATCCCCGGGTTGAACAGTGTAGTATCCAGTGTTTTTGGTTAGGACATTATTTAGGCTTCTAATTTCCCTAGAATCTTTATTATTTTTAAAAATTGTAGATGGATCTATATCATTTCTTAAAGGGACAATTTTCAGTTTATCTGAATAATAACCTTCCTTAGTTGCCATTGCTTTAGTAAAAGCATCTAATTGAGAAGGAGTTAAATTTTTAATCAATTCATTTTCGTCTAAGCCAGTTTTTTGTATGACAAATTCCAAATATTTTTGTGGATCATTTTCCGGAGCAGGTGCCCATTTTTTAATTGCATCTCTAATAGTTAAGTCTTTATAACTGTTGCTTAATAACAAATTTTTCATCGCATTAAATCCAGCCTCTTCAGTGGGGAATATTGCAAATCTTCCGTCTGTTCCAATAGCTCCATGTTTCATCGCAAAAGGTCCATATCCTATATTCCCTGGATTGTTATTTCTTCTATTTCTAACACCATAAATAGCAACCGCAGGACCTTTTTTGTCATAATAAATGGTTGGTTTACCTTTTCCTCCGGATGCTTTAATCCATGTCATTTCTATTTCCCTTTATTTTTTATAATTTATATTCCAAGCTCCTGTCTAAAAGCTACATTTACATCACAGTATTTTTGTGTAGTTTTAAATTGACCAACCTTTACAAAGAAAAACCTATCTTCAATATCATCATATTGAAGTTCATAAATAATGAATTCAACACTCTCTTTGTCAACATATGTTTTTTCTGTTGGTAAATAACGTTCAGCTTTAATTAAATAAATTTTTTCACTATTTTTTATTTTAACCAATCTAAAATCTCTCAATATACAATCGGCACCTTCATGAGTAAATAGTTGATATTCTTCTTTATCAGGCAATTGACCAATTGAAATTATATCTAATCTTTTTTTATTGCCTATTTTTTTTATTAAATAAAAAGAAATTACAGAAAATCTATGAGCAGAAATATGACTTCGATACCCTTTTACAATAATGTCTTTTTCTCCATCTCCATTTAAATCAATATAGCTTAATCCATTAGGGATAGTGATTGACCAAACTATATTTTGCTTTGAAATTTTTATCTTTTCCCCCTTCTCCTCCCCAAATCCTTGAATAGGCAAAATAAATAATATAAAAACTAATAAAATCCAAAATATTTTAAACCTTCTCATCCCTTTCCTCCTTTTTGGAAATTTTAATTAAAAGCAAATATCAGGTCAAGGTTTTTTTATATTCTACTTTCAAATTTATTAATAACTATTTTTGTCTGTCTTTTCATCATTATATTACTATATTCAAGAATTAATTTTGCTAAAAAGTACAAAAAATTACATTTATCAAGTTCGTTTATTAAAATATAACCTGTAAAAGTTAACTTAAAAATGATACCTTTCAAAATCTTTTCTCACTAACTGAAACATGTTTAAAAACTTTTATTATTATATTGGTAAAACTTATGACTAAATATTTTTCAAAATATCTGCTCAATCTTACATAATTCTTTTTTTATTAGAGTTTATTAAATTAAAAATTAAATTATAATTATACCAAAAGATTTGTCAATTGAGTTTAATTTATTTTTTATAACTTTGAATGAACGTCAATTTTTGGATAATTATAAAATTTTACACAATAAACGGACACTATGCTTGTCAGTTTTTAAAAAATTATTAAAAAAGAAAAAAATTAGGTTGATTTTTTAAAAAGGGATGATATTTTAGGTTGTGGGCTGGAGTTGTGGAAGTGGGGTGAAAATCCCCCGCTGCCCCGCAGCCGTGACCGGGGACGAAAGCCACTTGAGCTAAGCTTCAAAGCTTAGCTGACAAGCCACTGGGGCTGAAAAAGCCCTGGGAAGGTGCGGCGAGTAGGACGATCCGGAAGCCGGAAGACCGCTTCAGCCCCAAAAACCCGAGGGGGTGAGTCATGAGCAAAAAAATCCTTTTTAAACTCAGCTTTCTTTTTTTATTAGGAACTTTGGTTTCTCCTTCTTTTTGTGCAGAAAAAGAAGAAAGTAAAGAAGTTAAAGAAATTCCGGAAGTAGTAGTCTCAGCAGACAGAATTGAAGAACCTTTAAAAGAGGTAACTTCACAAGTAACCGTTATAACCAAGGAGGAACTTAAAAAGAAAAACTTTATCTTTCTCACTGATGTTTTACGAACCCTCCCTCAACTATACATTAGAGCAAACGGCGGTCCTGGTCAGACAGCAGGAGCTATCCTTTCAAGAGGAACTAAATCAGCTCACACCTTAGTTTTGATAGATGGTTTTAAAGTTAATGATCCTTCCTTAGGAATGTTTGATTTTGGAAGCTTAACGGTTGATGACATAGAAAGGATTGAAATCATAGAAGGTCCTCAGAGCACTCTTTATGGTTCTGAAGCTGTAGCTGGGGTAATAAATATTATTACTAAAAAAGGTAAAGGAAGACCAAAAATCGGTCTTTACCTTGAAGGTGGTTCTTACGGAACCTATAAACCCTCTTTTGAATTATCAGGAGAGCTTAAAAACCTTGATTTTAGGCTAAATACTTTTTATTACTATACAGATGGCTTTTCTGCCTATCGTTATGGAAGTGAAAAAGACGGATTTAAAAACCCCTTTGCTTCTGCTAAGATAGGGCTTAATCTTTTACCTAAGGTAAGGTTCGAATTTTTGGGAAGATATAACTACGAAAGGATAGAGTATGACGGATGGAATGAAGATGCAGAAAATCTTAGAAAAGACCATAATTACCTTGTTGGTGCCAAACTTAACTTAGCTCTCTTTGAACAATTTAAGCAAATCTTTTCTATTTATAAAAATTATTCTCAAAGAAAGTCTTATGAACCTATTGGTTGGTCTCCTTATACCCGCTATACACCTTCTACAGAAGGTTTTTCCTGGGAAAATTTTTTGAACTTAGGGAAGATTTATTCTTTGGTTTTTGGTTTAGATTTTAAAAGAGAAAAAGTAAAAATGCTCTCCGAAAGTAGCTGGGGATCTTCAAGTTATGATAAAAAAAGGGAATATACGGGGATTTTTCTTAACAACAAGCTTTCCCTTTTAGAGAGTAAACTTCTTTTAACTGCAGGGTTAAGATATGATAATTATAAAAGCCTGGGAGAAAAAACTACCTACAGATTAGGAACTAACTATATAATTCCTAAGATTGATGTAAAGCTTAAAGCTAACTATGGAACAAGTTTTAGAGTTCCTACTTTTGATGATCTTTATTATCCCCTCTTTAGCAATCCTAACCTTAAACCTGAAGAATCAAAAGGGTGGGATCTTGGATTTGAAAAGACTTTTTTAGAAAATAAGCTAATTTTAGGAGGTTCTGTTTTTTACCAAAGATATAAAGATCTTATTCAGTGGAACCCTTTTACCTGGCAACCCCAAAACGTCGGAAAAGCTGTTATAAAAGGGGTTGAGGCTAATCTTACCCTAAAACTTACTCAAAACTTAAGCCTAAAAGCTAATTACACCTATTTAGACCCAGAAGACAGGGATAAAGAAAAATACCTTATTTATAAGCCTTCTCATAAAGCTGGAGCTACCTTAGAATACCTTTGGGGGAACCTTTCTGTTATTGCTGATTATGTTTATACTGGAGAAAGATTTGCAGATCCTTCAAATACTCAGAAGTTAAAATCCTACTCCCTTGTTAATCTTTCTGCTAATTATTCTTTCAATCCAAAAATTAAGCTTTATCTCAGGGTAGAGAATCTTTTTAACGCTAACTATGAAGAGGTAAAGGACTATGGAACGCCTGATAGATCTTTTTATGCTGGCATAAAATTTAATTACTAAACTATGCTGAGAATCGCCCTTTTTATAATATCTCCTAACAATTGGTTGCCCTTTTTTCTGGTTTGTGCTAAAAATTAGTTTAAATAAAGGTATTAAGATGGAAAAAGCGAAAGGGACGCTTTATGTAGTTGGGGTTCCTATAGGTAACCTTGGGGACATTACCTTAAGAGCCTTAGAAGTCTTAAAAAACGTAAAAATCATCGCTTCTGAGGATACAAGGTCTGTTAAAAAACTTCTTAACCATTACAGATGTGGCTCCAAAAAATTAATAAGCCTTTATAAGGATATAGAGATAGAAAGAAGTCATAAAGTGCTTAAATTCTTAGAAGAAGGAGAGGATGTAGTTCTTACCAGTGAAGCTGGTTGTCCCCTTATTTCAGATCCAGGAGCTTACTTAGTAAGAGAAGCCCATAAAAGAGGAATTAAAGTTGTTCCTGTTCCTGGGGTTTCTGCCCTTACTTGTGCTCTTAGTGCCTCTGGGGTTAATCTTAGCTTTGGGTTTATTTTTCTTGGTTTTTTACCACGAAAAAAAACAGAACAGAAAAAGGTATTAGAAAATTTGCCCAGAAATCTACCTATTGTTATTTTTGAAAGTCCTCACAGGATGGCAAAAACTGCCAAGAATCTTCTTGAAATTCTTGGAAATTGTGAATGTTTTTTAGCTCGTGAATTAACTAAAATTCATGAAGAGCTTCTATGGACAGATTTAGAAACTTTGGCTAAAAGAGAAAACTTTTTAGGAGAAATCACTCTTATAATCCTTCCTAAACCTAAAATTGAAGAATTACCAATTAAAAAAGAGATTTCTTATCTTAAAAAGAGAATAAAAGAGCTTAAAAATAGCGGGCTTAAATCTAAGGAAATAGCTAAAATCTTAGCAGAGGAATATGGGCTTTCTGCTAAAGATATTTATAAACTTATTACTGAGGATTAATCAATCTTTCAGGGTGTTCTTTTAAAAAGGTTTCAATTTCTTTAAAAAATTCATTCAGCAATTGAGCTTCAGGCACTTTTTTGACTATTTTTCCCTTTTTAAAAATTATTCCTACCCCTTTCCCTCCTGTTATTCCAAGGTCTGCATGTTTAGCTTCTCCTGGTCCATTAACTACACATCCCATAACAGCAAGTCTAAGATTTGCTTTAACTTTTTTAGCCCAATTTTCAACTTCCCTATAAAGTTTCATTAGATCTATTTCACATCTCCCACACATAGGACAGGCTATTATATCAGGATGAAGAGTTCTTAAACCAAGATTTCTTAAAATCTCAAAAGCTACATATACCTCCTCTACTGGATCTGCAGTTAAAGAAACTCTTAAGGTATCTCCAATTCCTTTTAAAAGCAGATAAGTAATAGCCATGGTATTTTTAATACTTCCCGGAATAAGTCCTCCTGCTTCTGTAACACCTATATGTAAAGGAAAATCAGATTTTTTAGAAAAAAGTTCATAAGCCTTAACAGTGTTCCACCAATTAGAAGATTTTAGAGAAACTTTAAGATTCTGATAATCAAATTTTTCTACTATATAATTAACCCAGTGTATAGCACTTTCAACCATTGCGGATGGAGTAGGAGTTTTATATTTTTTTAAAATTTTTGTTTCTAAAGATCCTGCGTTTATCCCTATTCTTATACAAACTCCATAATCTTTACAAACCTCAATCAGTCTATCAAGATTTTTAAGATTTTTAAAAGTTCCGGGATTAATTCTTATTCCTGCAATTCCTGCTTTCACTGCTTTTTCACCAAGAGAGGTAATGAAATGTAGATCTGCAATAACAGGTATAGGGCTTTCTTTAGTTATTTCTTTTAAAGCAGAAACTGCTTTTTCATCAGGGATTGTTACTCTAATTATTTCACATCCTGCAGAATGAAGTTTATATATTTGTTCTAAAGTTGCCTTTACATCTTTTGTATCTGTATTAGTCATGCTTTGAACACGAATAGGATTCCCCCCACCTATTAAGACACTACCTACCTTAACAACTTTGGTCTTTTTTCTTTTGATTTTAGGGAACATTTAATTTGAAAAATTAAAAGGGTTTTATCTTTTTCACTGAAGGACTTTCTTTTTTTCGCCCAATTAATTTATCTCCAAAAAGAACTGTTTTAAGCCACTTAAAACCAAACTGTAAAAGTTTTAAATCATCTTTTTTGATTTCCTCTAAGGTTTCTTCTGGAACTTCAAACATATCTAAAAATTTAGATTCAAAAACAAAAGCTCTAAATCTTTCAGGATTACTGCTTACCATAAAAAATAGCTGTAAACTCTTTTCAGAAACTTCCATAGGACCAAAGGATTCTTTTCTCATTATAATTTCTCCCCACTCTTTAATGGGTTCTTCAAGTTCCGGGATACCTTGAGAAATTCTATATTCCTCTACAGTCATTTCTTCTCCTGAATCAAGACCTTGACAGAAACCCTCTTTTATAAGGTAATAAATATCTTCATTTTTTCCTTCGTCTCTATTTCTAAACATTCCAAAACCAAGAGGGTAATATCTGCAGGCAAGAGGTCTTACCTCGTAAATTGTGCAACCTCCTTCACTTAAAAAGGGACAGGTTTTTTCCTCATCTTCTCTCATCTTAAGTCTAACAATAGGTAATCCTGACTTAGGCAATATAAATGGTTCTGTATAAAGAATTAAAAATTCATCAGTTGTTAGTCCAAACTTATCTCTAATTTTTATAATATCATAAGGGGTAAGCGGTAAAAACAAATTAGAACAGCAAAGTTTAAAACAAGGAACCCCTGGATAACACTGAAACTTTATCTTAGAACTGGAAGTAAGTCTAATAGGAACAATTATTCTATCTAATCCTCTTAAATTAGTAATAGCATCCATTTTTATACCTCATCTTTTTAGTTTTAAAAATTATTATATCTTATAAATAAAATTATTTCAAATTCTAAAATTTTTAACCTTTCTGAAATTTAAACCTTCTCATCTTTTCCCTTTTAATAATTTTTCTGAAGGGCAATTTTTATTAAGCTGACCTTTTAAAATAAAACCTCTAAAACTCTTTTAAATTATGGATATAATAGCTTAACCCTTGAAAATTTAAGCAGTGCTCTTTATTTCTTCAGGGGTAGTGAAAAAGGCTACTGCAATAAATACCCAGGCAACTAAATTTATTAAAAAACCAATTACTACAATGATTAATAAAGTCCCTATAAAATACCAAAAGCCTCCAGTTTTATAAAGATTAATCCCTGTATAAGAAGAAAGTAAATAAAAAGAAGATTTTAAATAGTGGGCACTAATTATTAATAAAAGATAGGTTATTATAAAGGAAAAAATGGTTCCTATACCTAAACTTGAAAACATGTGAAAAGGATAAGATTCCATCATAGTAAAAAATGAAAAAAAGGTTATTCCTATGGTTAACATAACTATAAAAACTCCAATTATGGCAAGAATAAAAGAAATAAGAGCATTACGAAAGATTTGAGAATCATTAAAAATTTTAGAAAACATGTTAAGAGAAATGAGAATAAGAATTATACCTACCAATCCTGTTATACTACCTAAATAGGGAGTTACTGTTAAAACCAAAAGAATTGAACCAATACCTCCTAATAGTTTAGGAGCTGATAAACTTCCATTCATAGCTTTTTCCTCCTAAATATAATTAAAACTATTTTAGACTGAATAAAAAGTATAGGCAAGAGTAAAAAATCCGTACTTTTTCTGTTATCCCTAATAATTTCTTATAAAATTT
>Ga0080004_1120205_pt1 | contig 20438 bp, 20 predicted proteins | sample WasSprMetagenome_FD_69207 | JGI IMG/M metagenome (GOLD analysis project Ga0080004, IMG submission 69207) | Sulfidic aquatic microbial communities from Washburn Spring, Yellowstone National Park, USA - WS (SPADES assembly) (version 2) | ecosystem: Environmental > Aquatic > Thermal springs > Hot...
CCTCTCTGATGTGGCGGACGACTCTCTCGATATCGATGGCCTCAAGGGCATCCTTCAAGCCCTCCAGCCTCTGCTTGAGCCTCTCGAGCTCCCTTCTCTCGACCTCCTCCTCGAGTGCTCTCCTCAGAAGACCTGAGACGTCGATGCCCAGCGTCCTAGCTCTCTCGATCACTTCCCTCCTAACCTTGACGGAGACCGTGACGTAGCTACCCATACATGCCCACCAAAAAAGACTACCTATAACGACCTATAAGTACTTGACTATTGAAAGGGTCTAAAGGGCATCAAATGCTTTCTCTTCACTTTCGAGTAGCAACTCTTATTCTTAGGGAGACGCTCGCCACTGGCTATGGCGCTCTACCCCGTCAAGTTTATCGATTTACATGCACGGGCATCGTTGATCTTCAGCTCCAAGCCTCAGGCCTTCTCAGCACTACCTGAGCAACGCTCCCACTCTCTCAGAGGTCAAGGGGTTCCAGCACGATTTGCCTTCCTTGAACATTGAGCGTCGTGTCGGCACTCCTCTTGTGCACCTTGAGCATCTCTCGTTGCATGATGTTCGGGCGAATAGGTCCTTCGCGTCGATAAGAGGGAGGTTGAGGACAATTCCCTTATCTCGAGGGCCTTCTCACGCAGTTAGAGGTCCTCGGCCAGCCTTTGCTCTCAAGAGCCTAGTGATCTGAGGATTTGGTTTAAATAATCTCTTGGACAAATGCATGGCATCGTCCACGCATTTGTCCGAAATATCTACCCATTCGGGCAAGGCCCTTCTAAGACCGCTCAATTCTTATGAGTGCTAGATCCAAATCCTTAGAGGCCTGCGAGCTCTTAAGTAGGGTTCGTAAGATCAAAGGATATCTGGATGAGGAGAATTAAGCCATTGCTTGCCAAGATCTCGAGGTCGAGCTCTGTGACAGGAGGAGGCAATTAAGAAGGCTTTGGAGTATCTATAGATCTATGAGGTCTAGAAGTCAAAGATGGTGAGCTTTAGAGCTTGACCGCTTAGTCGTTGCCCAGTACAGTTGTGAGAGAGCAAAGTGGGAAAAATATTAAAAATTAGAGATTTGGGCTTGAGCTGAGCCGTCCCGAGCTTAGTAGAGGTACATGGCGAAGAGCGCCACGCTCAGTGCCGCTAGTGCCCAAGCCACTCAGCGTACTTCTCTGGCCTTCCCCACGGCAATCGCGACTAACGGGTAGGCCACTAGGCTAGCCGCTATGCCTAGGGTTATGTTGTAGGTGAAGATCATGAAGCCCACCGTTATCGCTAGAGGTATCACCTGCAGGGGATCCTCCAAGTTCATCCTGCTGAGCACGCTTAACATCACGATGCCCACTACAATCAGCGCCGGAGCGCCAAGCCGAGACACCACAATGAGGTCGTGGAGGTCTCTTGACGATGAACAGAAATTTCTATATATAATTAAAAGCACTCTTTAAAAGCACTCAAAATGCTGATTCTTTGCACATAGTAATACCGAGGGAGCGGGATTTGAAAGGGGCCGAGATCCTCGTTAAGATGCTGATAAATTATGGCGTCAAGAGGGTCTTCGGAGTTCCTGGGGGCCAGACTCTCCCCATATATGAGGCCATTTACGATCATAGGGACCAAATATCTCACCTACTCTTCAGGGAGGAGGCGAATGCCGTCTTTGCTGCGGACGCCTACGCTAGGATCACGAATAAGGTGGGGATCGCAGACGCGACGCTGGGGCCCGGGGTCTTTAGGGCCGTTCCTGCAGTTGCAGAGTCTTATGGTGCCTCTACGCCATTAATCCTGCTCATGGGGAATAACCCAATAACGTGGCTTCCCATAACCACTTATAGAGCGAATGCGTCTCAAGCGTTTGATCAGATGGAGGTGCTGAGGCCCATAACGAAGTGGGTGGGGCAGATAACTAGCGCAAAGAACATACCGCCCGTCATCAGGTTCGCGTTTCGAGCGGCTACGTCTGGGCGTCCCGGCCCTGTCGCAGTTGACGTTCCCTCTAACGTCCTTACGGACGACGTCGAGGCCAAGACCTCTGACCTCTACGCGCAAGGAGAGTTCAGCAAGGTTCCTGCCCTGAGGGTGGCCCCGGATCCTGAGAAAATAGCACGAGTCGCTAATCTGATACGAGCTTCCGAGCGCCCACTTATCATCGCTGGTGGCGGGGTCCATATATCCAACGCCTCGCATGAGCTCTACAAGTTGGCCGTAACGTTCGGTATACCTGTGGCCACAACCTTAAACGGCAAGGGGGCTTTCCCCGAGGTCCACCCGCTCTCTCTAGGCGTTCTTAGTAGCCTGGGAGGCTGGGTCACTGCGGAGAGAGCGGCCAAGATAGCTGACTTGTTGATATTCATCGGCTCCAACGTTGACCAGTTCACGACCATTAACTGGAGGCTCCCTTTAGAGGGGCAAAAAGTCGTGCACATAGACATAGACCCCGTGGAGTTGGGCCGGAGCTTCGTATGCGAGGTAGCAATAGAGGGTGATGCTAAAGCATCATTAGAGGCCCTCTACGCCAAGCTCGTAGACGTGGATTATAAGCCTAAAGCGGATTGGATAGAGGAGGTACTGAAGCTCAAGAAAGAGGTGCTCGATCCGCTTGAGTATGTTCGCGATGCAGAGGGTAATAAGAGGTTAAGTGTTAAGAGGGTTATGAAGATCATTGACGAGTTCTTCGCGAGTAGGAGAAATGTCATCGTGGCTTCGGACGCATCCAGTTCCTCGGGTTGGGTTGCTGGATGCATTACGGCCAGGGAGCCCGGTAGGAAAATCTTGATCCCTCGTGGAGCGGCGGGTTTAGGATATGCGATCCCGGCGTGCATAGGCGCGGCCATGGGCGCTAGGGATTCGGGCATAGAACCTAGATGTGTCGCCATAGCAGGTGATGGCGGGGCGGCGTACTCCATCGTCGAAGTGGAGACTGCGAGAAGGTACGATGTCCCGCTGATAGCCATAATTTTAAACGACTGCGCCTTGGGGTGGATAAAGAAGGACCAAGAGAAAATGAGCGGTAAGGTGTACTCATCAGAGTTCACAGAAGTGGATTTCGCGGCGATCGCAAAGGGGCTAAACGCCCGGGGCTTTACGATTTGGAGCTACGAGGACCTCCGATGGGCCCTTGACGATTGCTTTAACGAGAACATGCCATGTGTCATTGACGTGAAGGTGGAAACTGCGTCCCCATACGCGTTCCTCTACTCCTAGCACATCCTCGTAGTTTTAGCTCTTCAAAGCTCTCTAGCCCTTCGATGGCGTCTGAGAACAGGACCTTAGGTGCGCTATATGCTTATTAGAGGGGCCGTGGGCATGTTTATGGGCACAGCGTTGCAGAAGGTCCTAAACAAAGAGGGCCATCGAGTAATCCTTCTAGCTATCCTTCACCGTATGTAAATCGATCACGACGTCTGGCTCGAACCTCATCTATGTAATCCTTAACCCCCTCTTCTATTCCATATCGAGGCTCAAATCCTAGCTCTGAGCGTGCCCTTGATATGTCGAGGGACCCATAAGCCGATGGTAGCAATTCCCCTGGACCAAGCTCTATTATGGCCCCTGGTATGTACTTTTTCACCATCTCCGCTACATCCCTAAGCTTAGCTATCTGAGTTGAGCTTATGTTGAAGACCCTGTGTCTCAGATTTTTGGCGTAGGTGGCCAGGACTAATGCCTCAACGGCATCCTTTATGTACAGGAACTCGTGTTGACCGTCGCCACCCTTCGGGATTCGAGCGGGCAACCCTAGCGCGGGTTTCTCGATCATCTCCGCTATTGCCCCGCTGACGCCACGAAAAGCCATGGGTGCACGGGATGGACCATAAACTAGAGAAAACCTGAGGGCTACGAAATCGATGCCGTAGTTCTCGGCATAGTATTCTCCATACAGTTCACACGTGAGTTTCGTTATCCCATAGACGGTTTTTGGATGTTTAGGGAAGTCTTCCTTCAGCGGCTCCGAGACCGTGAGGCCATGATACACCGCTCTAGAGCTCGCGTATATGACCTTCCTAATGTCCATGAGCCTAGCGGCTTCTAGCACGTTGACCGTTCCTTCGACGTTAATCTTGAGCGCAGCATAGGGGCTTGCTCTACAGGCTTCTGATAAAAGGGACGCCAGGTGAATTATTCGGTCAACGTCATTTTCCTTTATCGTGCGCAAAAGCAAAGCATAATCCGAGACGTCACCTTTAACAACTTTAACCCTCTCCACGATGTCGCTTATGGCGCTGAAGAGGGGGGCGACATCATATATCACGACCTCTTCTCCTCTATCACAGAGGGCTTTAACTAAGTGTGCGCCTATATAGCCAGTCCCACCGGTCACGAGTATGCTCATAGCTCTCCTCAATCCTCCTCCTTAAAGCCATTAATAGAGTTTTCTTTAAAGCAGTACATAGTACTAAGAATGACGCAGTTATGTGGAGGTGCTCCGAGCTCAAGAAGCTGAGGAGCCCTCTGTAACTGCAGAATTCCAAGCAAGCTATAACGACCGCTAAAGTCGCCTATAACACGGGTAAAGTCAAGGGCGGCTCAGATAGCCCGAGGCAATCTTAAAATCATCGCTTAATCATTTACCATTTTTCGAGTAGTAACTCTTAATTCTTAGGGGGCCGCTCGCTACTGGCTATGGCGCTCTACCCCGTCAAGTTCGTAGAGTGGCACGAGGTAGTCCAGTGGACCGCTGAGCTCAGCGAAAGGGTGGTAAGCAACGGCTTCAAGCCAGACGCCGTGGTGGCCGTCGGAAGAGGAGGCTTCGTCGTCGCTAGGCTACTGTGCGACTTCCTCGACGTCAGCAACCTGCTCTGCGTCCCCGTTAAGTGGGTCGAGCAGAGCCCTAGGCCGGGCGAGAAGTACGTGGCCGACCTCGTGAGGGGCTGGATCGAGGCCTCCAAGAGGGGCTCGTCGCACGAAGAGGCCGTGGCCCGTGTCGTCTCGAGGCTCAAGTGCGTCCTGAGCTTCGAGTACACCGTAGACCTGAAGGGCATGAGGTCCCTGCTGGTCGAGGAGATAGTCGTGACCGGTTACCACATGGAGCTGGCGAAGCGCATCGTGCAGGAGGGCTGGGGATCCCCTGAGCTGAGGACGGCCACCTTGGTTTGGAAGTCGACGGCCTGCAGGGTGAGGCCAGACTACTTCGTGAGGGAGGAGAAGGGCTTCGTCTGGTATCAGTTCCCTTGGTCCAGGCTCGACGACTACAAGCAGTTCGTCAGGGTGGCCCTGGAATCGTCGGCGAGGGATGGCAAGAGCTCCCTGACGTTGAGCGAGGTGGAGGAGCTATTCGAGGCCTGGTACGGGTCGCGCCCCGACCCCCTTTACTTGAAGAGGGCGCTCGACCTCTTGGCCAAAGAAGGCTTCTTGGAGAAGAGGGAGGGCCGCGTGGTCCTGACCCTTCGGCCTTGAAGGTCGGGTCTCGGCCGTAAGAGCCGATTTCGCCGCGTCACTTTCCGGCCCTTATCTTCTCGGCGGGGATCTTGTTCAGCTCCCTTATCATGTCCGTGAACATCTTCGTTAACAGCGGGAGCTGGTCTTTGGCCACCTTGTCGGGCGTGTCCGAGGCGTCGAACAGGTACACGGGCCCGCTTATCAAGCTGTAGATCGGGACCCCATTCCTCCAGAAGAGGTGCGCGTCCGTCGGGACGTCTATCGGAGTGTTCGTCGGTAGTACGAGCGTCCTCTCGACCCCGTTCTTGACAATGGCGTTCTTCGCTATCTCCACGAGCAAGGGGTTGTCCGTCGTGAATATCGCTCTGGGCTCGACTTCTTGAGTCACGACCCAAGCCCCGTTCCTTTCTATGCACTCCTTGGCCACGTGCTCCACGCATATGTCTATCACGGCCCTCTTAACGATATCTTCCTTGTGGGTCTCTATGAAGGCCCTCTGACCTATTCCTTCGGCGCCTCCGTAGAAGTGGCCCGCGGTGAAGAGGAAGACCATCGTCTTGTTCATCCGCTCGCCGAGCCGAGCTAGCTGGGAGAAATGCTTTGCTAATGCCAAGACGACCGAGCAACCCGAGGCATCCTCGACCGCGCTTTGGAAGGGACCGTCATGATGGGAGTGAACTATGATCACTTCATCCGTCTTTCCGGGTAGCACGCCGTAGACGTTGTGCGTCACGGAGGGCCTTACCTCGGCCTCGAGGACAATCTTGGCCCTGACCCTGCCCCTGCCGAGCAAGTCCTTGAGCTTGGCCCCGACCTCCTTGCTCACCCAGACCCCCGGCAAGGACCTCATGACTCCGTCGTATGGGGCGTAGTAGGTGAGCTCGTCGCCGAGCTTTGGGTAGTCCTCCAGCACGCCGACGAAGCCGACGGCACCGCGCTCGCGCGCGATCTCGTAGGCGTCGTAGCCGCCCTGCACGAGGCCCATGCCCATGCAGTTGAGGCGTATCCACGTCGCCGGATGCACCCAGCTCGGCGTTATCGTCTCCCTCGGGTCGTAGGTGAAGTACGCTATGGAGCGGAGGAGGGACACGGGCAGGGGGAGGAACCTGACGCTAACCATCACCACCCTCCCCTCCACGTCGACCTTGTCGAAGTCCTCGGGGCGCCCCTCGCCCACGTACACCAGCTCTTCCTCGAGCCCGCTCGTCGGGGCCGAGTAGGGGACGTAGAAGCACGGCAACTTGATGGCTTCGTCCCCCTCCGGCCGGACCTCCAGCTCCCACCTCCTGGCCAGCCAGAGCGTGACGTCTATGGGCTCCACGCGCACGTCCTCGAAGCCGAACTCTACAAGCTTGTCGCGGAGGTACCTCTCGGCCTTGAGGTCAGCCTCGCTACCGGGGATTCTGCGCCCGAACGAGTAGAGGTCGAGCAACCACCTGAAGATCTCCTCCTCGGAAGGCACGGGGATGGAGACGGCCAAAAATTGTCCCTCCTCAATTTTTTGGCCACCGCCATTTAAAAACCTAGCTGAAGCAGACGAACTTCGATCTACAGCCCTCTTAATTTCTTGGCTCACCAGCTACAACGCGGGGAAGGCCATCACGTAGAGCGCCATCGCGACGTCGCTACTCGTGAAGTCCAAGTACGTGGTCTTCCCGGAGCCCAAAGAGATTCGGTCACGGTGAGCGTGCATGAGGTATCTGCGAGCGCGAGAGAACGTATACGATTTCGCACGGGCTCGCTTAATGATAGCTCTTCGTTAGGTTCGCTGCGTTAAGTAGCGATCGCAGAGCTGGCAACGCCCACGTGCTACCCTCCTCGTCGGTCGATGAACATGCACGAAGTGACTACGTCGGCCTCTCGTCCAAGTCCTCGTAGGTCCTCTTCCTCTTCTTCTTACGCCTCCTCCTCTCCATGAACTCGAAGAACCATATGATGTCCCTAGCGTACTCTCGGTCCATGTCATGTCACAACCGCTTACGCTTACAAGTCAGTTGAGAGCCTAGTAAAATAGGCGCAGAGCTTTTCGCTTAGCACTCCTAAAGCTTGAGTCGAGGGGATCGCGGTGAGGTACGTCAAGGTGGTCTTCCTGAAGGAAGTGGGGGCCTTCGTGGGCAGGGACGGCAGCATCTACGGCCCCTACAAGCCCAAGGACGAGGCGATAATACCGGAGGAGGACGCCAGATCCCTCGCCCTTCAAGGGGCGGTCGCTATAGTCGGGGGCTACGTGGTTGAGGAGGCCAAGCCGCTTGCGAGGCCCCCGATAAGCCCCTTGAGGCCGTTCCTGTTCATGTCGATAGGCATTGCCCTGATAATTGTGGGCTCCGTACTGATGGCCATCTCGTCCATGGGGTTGGCGGAGGCTAAGGGAATCGTGACGATATTCCCATTGCCCCCAATTGGAGTCTCTGGATTGCTAGCCTTATTGATTCCTGTGATCTTCATCGTCCTCTTCTTGGTCGTCTTCCTTCTAATACTCTATTACACATTGAGGGGCTTCTTCGAGGGGTCCTCTTAGCTCTGCCACTCATGGTGAGCATAGTTTTGAAACGTCGTCGATCAACAACTCTCCTACGTCGAGTGTATCGATTTGCATGCACAGGCAAAAGTCGTTGATCTTCAGCTCTACGGCCTCAGACCTTCTTCTGAGAGCTCTTCTTCCTTGTCCAGTCCGTTTGTCCTCGGAAGGCGTTTGTTGGCATTTCAAGGTGTCTTATGATGCCCTCCAAGGACTTCCACCTCGCGGGCGAATGGCCTGGCAGACCCCACTGCACAGAGAGGCAGTGGAGGGCTTTGGAGCATCTATAGGGAGCCTACGTAGCTTAAGAGTCGAGAATGGCAGGCCTAAGGGCTTAACCAAGTCGTAGTTTTCTAGCACTTTATGCGAAAAGGAGAAAATGATATCGCGTGTACCGGTACGCTTAAGCTCGTGGTAAGGCACTAGACCGTTGAGAGGCTCTATTAGGAGGTCGAAGATCTTTTTGAGGCGTCGGCTTTGGAGGAGGTCCTGAGTAAGATCCCCTCGTACAGTCAAGAGCTCGGGCTAGACCTGAGGGCTAAGCCTGATAGGTTCAAGTGGTTTATAGCTTCCATGCTATACGCCAAGAGGATATCGTCCAAGATAGCCAGCGCGACGTTTAGGAGGTTCTTAGCCGAGGGGCTCGTTGACCCCCAAAGCATAGCGAGCGCTGGCTGGGGCAAGATCGTCGAAGTCCTGGACTCGGGAGGCTACGTCAGGTACGACTTCTCCACGGCCACGAACATCCTCGAGAGCGTGAGGCTCCTCCTCGAGAAGTACGGAGGCGACGTCGACCAGATACACGAGCGCGCCTCGGGCCCCAAGGACTTGGAGGAGAGGCTCATGGAGTTCAGGGGCTTCGGGCCAGTCGCCGTGAACATATTCCTGAGGGAGCTTAGGGGTATTTGGAGCAAGGCCGACCCCGAGCCCTCAAGCCACGCCAAGGCGATGGCCTCGAGGCTCGGGCTGAGCGACGACTTGGTGCGCAGGTACGAGTCCCAGCTCGTCAGGTTGTACATCGAGTACTGCAAGCGCGGGGCCTGCGAGAGGTGCCTGATTCAAAGTTTTTGCCCAGGCCAGCAATGAAGTGCGTACCGCGAGAGGGCTAGGGGATCGCGTCTACTAGGTACTTCACGAGCCGTACGAGGGTTGGCGAGGCACTTCGAGAGGGGCTCGGCCATGCCTAAGAGCTAAGCTCTTGCTGATCGAGCCCTTCCCTTAGTTGCGCCCAACGGTCTATCGATTCAGACGAAAACGCGACTTCGTAAGGATTCGAGGGTGAAAGTCGACGACCACGGCAATGCTAAAACCCCTCCATTTTGGACATAGACGTGAATCTAGAAACGTTCTCTCTACGGGCTGTAGAGCTCTGGCGATTATGGTTGTGGTCGAAAGAGGACCTACGTAGTGGCTACCAAAAGACTTAAAAAGAGGCCATCATAAAAGATAGGATTGAGGCGAAGCTTTTGAAGTGGTATTATTGGATCGGAGTCATCATTTTCGTGGCCCTAGGGATATCGACGCTGATCCCAGCGCCAGCGGGCAAGCAGTCGCTCCTCGGCTACTACGCGCACTGCTCCTTCGCGCCGATAAGCACGATAATTTGCTGGGTGATAGCTGGAGCTATCTACTGGCTCGGGAAGTGGGGGAAGTGAAGTAGAGAGACTAAACGCCAAGCCCTTGGGCTCTTGAAGTAGACATCTGAGATGAGCTTGCCGAATAGTGTGACGAGAACCAAGCAACGCCCCACTTTAGTCGGGACCGCTTTGCGTAAATCGCCTAGGGCCTCCTTAGCGCCTATGCTGGTGCTGGGGAAAAAAGAGGCAGTTATGAGGTGCCGCCGAACAGGAGGCTCTTGAGGTCCTCCGGGCTCAGCCCCAAGGCCTTGGCCTTCTCCACCAGCTCGGCGAACTTCTCTTTTATTTCCGACACGTCGGGCGGGGCCATGAAGACCCTCACGACGTCGACGGGCCTCAGCTCCAGGACCTCGAAGGTCGCGGCCACGGGCTTGAACTCCCCGTTCTCGCTCTCTATGTACTCTATCTTCAGCCTGACCGGCTTGTCGGAGATGCCGCGCTCGCTGGTCTCCTTCACCATCTTGGCGGCGAACTCGACCCACGCTTGCCTGTTCCTCTCCCTCACCTCCGGCGGCAGGCTCTTGCTGTAGAAGCGCATGTAGAACCACCTCTTGGCCCTGAATATCGCCCCCCTGCACCTGCCGACCTTAAACTCCTGAACTGGCACGCGAGGTCTCCTCAAGGTGATTACGCGGAGGGCGAGTATATCTTTTTAGCACCTCCCTTCGCTTCTAAGGGGAAGGCGTAAGGTTTAGAGAAAAGTTGCCCGAGTTGAAGAGGTCCGTTAGAGCCGTAGCTCAGCCCGGCGCCTTTAATGCTTCACTACTTACCTCAAGACTCACGTTCTTTGAAGAGTGCGTAGTACGCGGTGGGCTTAAACTCCTTAAGTGATAGGCCCGAGCACTCAAAGACGGGGCCGGCCCAAGCTAACAGACACGGCAAGCGTTGGCTAAGAAGGCCAAGTTCGATTTCTCGCAGGCCGTAAGGTCACTTCTCACCCGTCCGTGAGATAAGGCCCAGGGAACGAGGGTTGCCGACGTGGACTTGGAGCTCGCTTCCGGCGGGGAGGATGCCAAGAGACGAGGATGACCTACTTCTTCTGAGCGAAATCTCAAACCTGGTTGGAGCGTGGAGGTGTCTTCCAAGTCGAATCTGAGGTGCTCTAAAGCGGAGAAAGGGAAAAGTAAGGGAACGACGCGAACATCGTTGTGAAGCTCGGGGTGTAGGTCGATGAGCAGAGTCATCGACGAAGCGTTGGCCTTAATCGAGGAAAGCATACCCAACATCTATGAGGTCAGGGCCGTTAGGGTATGCGCTGGCTGGGGCTACGTGGGGGTCAAGCTAAACACGGGCCACGTCGGGGTATGCCACTCGCTATTGGAGGAGCAGGTCGCGCGGTGCTGTCGAATAACCGGGCGGGCCGGGAGGCTCGCGGGTAGCCCAGCGATCGAGCTGGCGAGGCTAGCCAAGTCGTGGGACTTAAGTGAGAGCGTGATGGGCGTGGCCGCACTAAACGCCCTGTCCCAGATGGTTTTGAGCGAGGACAGGTACGCCATCGAGGAGGGGAACTTCATCGACTACATTGCGATGAGGGTGAGGGCCACGGACACCGTCGCCGTGGTCGGCAACATGAAGCCCCTTGTCGACGTCCTGCGAGGGAGGGTGAGGCGCTTGTACGTCTTTGAGAGGAGTCCGAGCCTGTTCGAGGACTACACGCTGCCCGACACAGCTTGCGAAGAGCTCCTTCCAGAAGCCGACGTGGTCGTCGTGACCGGAACTGCTATAGCGAATAAGACGATAGACCGCGTCTTAGAGCTGTCGAGAGGCGCTAGGGAGATAGGGGTCGTCGGGCCGTCGGCGGGCATGGTTCCCGACCCTCTATTCAAGAGGGGGGTCAAGATGGTCGGCACCATAAAGCCAGTAGACGCCGATAGGCTCATACAAATAATCGAGGAGGGAGGAGGGACTCCACAGATAAAGCCCGCTGTTAAGTTCATCAATGTCAGGCCCAAGACCTAGGGCCTGAAGCCCTGACTCACCAGCTAAGGCCTTCTTCGAGTACCTCCTGTGCTAAGAGCCGCTTAAGCTCTCGGCTCTGACACGTTGCCAGGCCTCTCCTTGGAGATTCGATGGCGTCGACTAAATCAGATCCCTCTCCGCAAGCTTATGAGCCGCCCAGTCGCCTTGAGTGGTCGCCATCGAGATTGCCTCGGCGATAAGCCTCTGCGCCGCATCCGGGTCGCGCCGCCTCACGCAGTTGATGACCTCTTTGAGGCTCGCGGCTATGCCCCTGAAGCCCTCGACCTTCGAGGCGTTGGCCGCGATGTTGACCTCGGATATCAGCGCGTTGAAGTAGGCCACGATCACCTTCTCCGCGCCAGCCAGCTCAGCCCCTTCCTTTGTCTCGCTTAGGACCCCCAGTAGGCTCCAAGCGATTATGAGGCCTGCCTTCAACCTCTCGGCGTAGTTGAACACGATTAAGGCCTTCTTGAGCTCGTCCTCTGCCAAGGACATCAACTCTCAAGGGAGGCGAATGAGAGGCCTTCGGGCAAGGCTCGGTGCGCTCCCTCCGACCCCAATAGCCTCCTGAAGCCTGATTTCATGGCGAACAGCACTAACGGATTCGTCTTTGAATATATTTTTAACGCTCTCCAGAAACTTTGAGGTGACCACGAGGTCCTTAAGACGACGTGTGGCTTCAGCATTCTAGATAGAGGGACCAGCTTGCAGGGCAGAAGAAACTATTAACGGCCTCGGCCCCTGCGTGTACGGGGTACCTCTTTGCATGATCGCGACGTCGAGGCTCTCAGCACAGCCGCCGAGCTGTTGAAGAAAGCCATCGGCGACGAGTGGGTCGTGTCCGACCGCAACTTGATGGAGGGCTACGTGTACGACGAGACGCCGGAGCCCATAAGGCCCAAGGCAGCTGAGCGCCTGGTGCTCGTTAAGCCTGCGTCGACCGAGGAGGTCTCCCGCGTCCTCAAGATCGCCAACGAGTGCAGGGTCCCAGTATTCCCGGTGGGCGGTAGGACGGGCCTCGTCGGGGGTTGCATACCCACCAGGCCAGGCATAGTGCTTTCGCTGGAGCGCATGAACAGAATCGAGGTGGACCGAGAGAACCTCATGGCCGTTGCCGAGGCCGGGGCGACCCTCGGGGACCTCATAAGGGCCGCCGAAAGCGCTGGCCTCTTCTTCCCGCCACGCCCGGGCGACGAGGGCGCCCAGATCGGGGGCCTGATAGCCACTAACGCGGGAGGCATGAGAGCTGTGAAGTACGGCGTCATGAGGAACTACGTCAGAGGCCTCGAGGTCGTGCTACCAACCGGCGAGATCCTTAGATTGGGCGGGAAGCTGTTGAAGAACAACGCTGGCTACGACTTGATGCAACTGTTCATCGGTAGCGAGGGGACGCTCGGCGTGATAACCAAGGCGGTGATAAGGCTGTTCCCGAGGAGCCGCTACATGGTCACCCTGATCGCGTCCTTCAACTCGAGGGCAGAGGCCTTGAGGGCCGTCCCCGAGATATTGAGGTCCGGGGTCATGCCTCTAGCTATAGAGTACGTCCAGCTGAGGGAGGTCAAGAGGGCGGCCGAGCACATGGGTGAGAGGTGGCCCGTGGAAGAGGGCCAAGCGCAGTTGATAGTGGTCCTGGATGGGATGAGGTTTGAGGAGGTACTGTACGCCTGCGATGACGTCGCGAAGATATGCGAGGCCCACGGCGCCGTCAAGGTGCTGGTCATCGACAGCCCCAGAGAGCAGGAGAGGGTGCTCAGGATAAGGGGCAACATCTACGCGGTCATCAAGCGCGACGTCGTGGATGCCGTGGACGTGGCCGTCCCGCCAGCCAAGCTCGGGGACTTGATGGATGCCGTGGACGAGATAGCCTCGAGGTACGGCGTGGATCTGCCAGTCTACGGCCACGCGGGCGACGGAAACCTCCACGTACACATAATGAGGGACGTCGGGAGCCTGGAGGTCGCCGAGATGATAAGGCGAGAGGTCTACGTAGCAGCCGTCAGGCTGGGTGGGACCATAACTGGCGAACACGGCGTGGGGAAGGTGAGGGCGAAGAGCCTCGACCTAGTCCTTGGCGAAAAGCAAATCGAGATCATGAGGAAGATAAAGAGGATCTTCGACCCCAACGGCATATTGAACCCGATGGACCACCTCTAGGTCTCCTCCTCGACGAAGCCGTGAGCCCGCGTCTTTCGCACGTAGGATCCATGGCTTATGAAGGGCTGATGGGAGTTGGCGACGTCGGTGCCGCTGGCGTCACCTCGGCCTTCCTGATGCTCTCGCCCAACGCCGCGTACAGCAGTATCCACGCTATGAAATCCAGTATCGGGACGAAGATGCCGACTATGAACAGTATCCCCGCCACGAGGTATAATGGGTTCTTCTCTAAGTCGTTCAGCTTAAGCCCGAGTATCAGTAGGCCGACGTAGCCAATTATCGTTAATATCCAGCCAGCTAGCAAGATGAAGACCCCCACGACCACTATGAGCAGTACCGCTCCGATCATCATCAATACGATTCCCCAGAGCAACCCTATGTATATCAGAGTGCTGGAGGTCTCGAACTCGGGGTTCAGCTCTGCCAATCTGCGGACTCCAGGAACGAACTTGCCCCAAAGGCCCACGAGGCCTATGATGCCACCGATTACGAGGACCGCTAAAAGAGGGAGGAGCACCGCGATTGAAGCGAGGACCGCAGATGCCCTTTGCCCAGGCCCTGCAATTACGCTTGATCTAGGCGTGGCGAAAGCTTCCTGCACCGAGAAGGGCGCCCAGAATAAGAATGCTGTTAAGAACGCTACGATGACCCCCGAGCCTATGAGCAAGAAAGCTATGATGAGGTAGAGCGCGCCCTCCTTCATCTTTCTATATGCGTCGACGTAGCCGGCCCTGCTAGTAACTTGGGTCGTCACACCCTCTCACCACGAGCAAATTTATTTGATGTTAGTACTTTTAAGTGTTCTGAGCCGACGAGCTTTGCGAAGACCTCGCAAGGAGGGCGGCTCATCCCTTCGCAAGCTGCCTCTTGAGCTCCTCGAGCTCCTTCTCCAGCTCCTCGAGCTCGCCCCTCATCCGCTGTATGAGCTGCTCGAGGCGCTTTATCCTGTCCTCGAGCGTCGTCTTGCCCGTTTCGATCGCACTGGATGGTCCGGCAACCAGCTGGAGCAAGTGGTCGGCCGTCACGTTGCCTCTGGACCGGAAGTCCCACTTGGTCACGTCTATCGAGGTGACGGTGCCCGTCTTAGCGTTGACCAAGGCCACCAGCACGAGCCCCCTGAAGTCGTTCGTCACCACGGCCACCTTCCAGTAGAGGGTGTCGTTGACTAAGAGGGGCGTCGGCTCCTCAACCGCGAGCTGGCTCCAGTCGAACATCGGGTTGTACTGCTTTACGTAGCTCTCGACCCTGCTAATGCCTATCATCGGCGTCGAAAGCGTGTAGGCGTACACTACAGGCCTTAATTCGCGTGGATCCACGTACATTATGTACTTAGCACTATAGGCCTCTCCAGGGGGCTCCGCGACGAAGACCCACGCCGTCCTGCCGTCCTTGTTTAATGACAAGTAGGGTTGCGGGTTCGTCCCGACGTCTCTGATGACGTAGGTGTTGCGGTATAAGTAGAAGTCGACGAAGCCCACGTGGTACCTCCTGATTTCCACCCAAGCCCTGGCGATGGCCTCCGGGACTACGGGCACGTCCTTGAACCTTGGGTCTTTGAGGGCGTCCTTCGTGCCCACGAACTCTATCATGCCGTCCTCGTGGACGACGGCGTAGCCGTGGAGCAGGGGCACGCTGTGCAACAGGCCGCGGTCCCACGTCTTCACGGGTATTAATATCAAGAGCTCGCCATCGTATGCTAACTTGATGTTGTCCTCCATCAAGGGCTCGTACTGGAGCCCCACGCGAAGCACTATCTGCCTGTAGAGGTTGTCGAAGAAGAGCCAGCAGAACCTCGTGTTGTGCAAGCCCCACGCGACGTCCCTCTGTACCACCTCCACCTGTGGCGGGTAGACGTCTCCGTAAACGAATATGAAGCCCTTTGAGGGCTTGGTGAGCTCGTTCCAGAGGCCCTGGGGCTCAATGACCCAGTTGTAGACACTCCTCCCGTTGGCGAAGTAGACGTAGCTATCCTTAGAGTATATCGTGTGAGTAGGTATCTGGAGCCTGTCGGCGGCGTAGGCGTGGGCCGTCATCAATGGTATGAAGCGCTTGAGCGCGTTCACCTCTGGCGGCCTGTCTAGCTCCACGAAGTCTATGCGCGAGCTGGAGGCCACGGGGGCGTAGAGGGCTAGCGGTATGTAGATCACGAGGAATATCGCGAGGAATATCAGAGAGGTCTTCGAGAACCTCGTAGAGGTTCGAGATTCCTTTACCCATATGTTAGCGATAGCGGATGACACTGCCACGATGAGGTACAAGACAAGGGCCGCTATGTTCGCTAACGCGTACAGCGCCAAAGCCAAGAAGAGCGCTAAGAAGAGGCCGAGCAAGAGCCCTCTGCGCGCCCTCAGTACGAGTAGCACGACCGGGCCACCCGTCACCGCGATCGCGAGAGCCTCGAGGAGGAGCACCATCACGGGCTTGGAGGCGAGTGCTATGGCGACGTGGTTTAGGTAGATGACGAACCCTCCCGACGCCAGCGAGAGGAGTATCAGCACGATGAGGGCTCCGGCAATGGCCTCGATAAGCCTGCGAAGGCTCTTGGGATTTGCACGGGGCATGTAGCTCACCTTTGTGATAACTACGGTGACAAGGCCGAAAGCAACGACGATTGAAGTAGTTGGCGGAGTTCTATAATAAAGTTTGCTCGAAGTTGTGTAGAAAGTAGCAGGGTGCTAGACCGTGAGCCCCGAGTCAAAGATCGAGTACGATCTCCAGCGGGAGGCTCGCGGGGAGACCGTGAGCCTCCCCGCGATCGCGCGATTCGCAGGGAGCTTTGTCACCGCGCAGACCCTCGAGGACCCAGGGGCGAGGGTCCCGACCATAGGGCCCACGCCGATCGCTACCACGTCCTCCGGAGACAGGGGATCTGTCCTAGGCCTCAGCAAGTCGTAGGCGAGCTTTATGCTGGCCCCGAGCCCGCCAAGGTAGTTCTTGGCCAAGTCCAAGTCTAAGGGCTTCTTCTCGACCTCGCCCTTTGCTCAGGTCGACGTAGAGTACGCTGCCCGCGTACCCGCCCAACTTGCTCATCTCGGTCGCGCACCTCCTTGACTCCCCAACGCGCCGTACGTACAGAGCCCAGCGCAGGCGCACATCCATCGCAACCTTCGGTGAAGGTCATCTCCAGCTCGTCCCCCCGCGAACTTGATCGATATCCTAGCCGAGGAGAGGTGAAGACCTTGTGATGTATAAGCGAGCTGCGAGCTGGCAGATCAAGCAACCCGTGCATCTCTTCGGGGCACACCAAAATCGTCATGCCCTTAGACGTAACCGATGACGTCTCTCGTCGTAATATATTGATAGCCCTTGACGTCTTAATCCTTAGGCTAGGGACGTATCGCGGTTGACGGCTGGATGGCGCATCGCTAATTCGCTAACAAGCTTTTAAATAGATGCAGGTCGCTCAAAAGAGACGCGGATTTTTGTTGTGATCTTTGTTTTGCTTATGCTACGTACATCTTAGCCTCGGATTTCCAAGACACCCCTTGACATCCCTTAAGTGTTAAATATCAAGAAGAATTTGGGGCGTGCATAAAAAGCGTCACTCTCTTACCTCTTCAATCGTGATGGTGATGCAGCTCACGGCGGGCGCTCAGCGGTAGGCTTATCGCTCATCAGTCGCCACATGGAATCCCCATCATCGCGCCCGTAGCTCGTCCGCTCCCCAGCCCTTAAAGCTTAGGGTTTAAAGGGCGCTCGGCTAGGGAAAGCCCGCTCACTGCTCGCCCGTGGGTCTTGCGCTCACAGCGCCCAAACTCCTTTCAGGTCTCTGGCTTAAAGGTTCTTCTCAGCTAGTCTGAAGAACTATGACTCAAGAAGCGATGCAACTCTAAGGGAGTAGCTCTTCTCCTCTTAGTCTTACGATCCAAATCGTTTCATATAATATTTCTCAAAGCTCTCGGTTCATTTAGCTCTTCATGATTTGCTGAGAACTTTTAAACGACTCCTTAGAGGTATACTCTGGTGCACCAATATGAGCGTGACCGTCTCCATTAAGGTCCGCAGGGAGCTCGCTGAGCTCGCCGACAAGATGGTCAAGTACGGCATCGCTAGGAGCAGGTCCCATGCCTTCAACATCATGATCGAGAAGGGCTTAGCCGAGGTTCTCAAGGAGGTGGAGTTCTGGGAGGGCGTGTACAGGAGGGTCGAGGAGCTCGAGAGACAGGGCTTCAGGTTGAGGCACGGCGGCTTGAGCGAGCTGTTGTCAAAGGAGAGGGGACGTTAGGGGTACTAGTGCGCATGATGTACTTGGACACGAACGTCATCGTGTCTTGCGTTGACGAAAGGGATCCGAACCACGATAGGGCGCGAGGGCTTTTAAGCAGGTTGAAGGGCGAAAAAGTCGTTTCCAAGCTTACGTTGGTCGAGCTAACGGCGGTCTTCTCGAGGGCTGGTCTGCAGGAGCCCATTCCGCTGGCTCTCTTTTCAATAAAGAGCGTGGGAGCGAAGATCGTGGATGTGGACTTTGAGGAGGTCTTGAAGAGGGCGCTCTCGTATGCCGTCGAGCTAAGGCTGAGGACCTTGGACCTCTTGCACGTGGCGATAAGCAAAACGATTGAGTGCAGAGGATTTGCCACGCTCGACGAGGACATTGTCAAGAGAGCGAGGGACATGGGCGAGAGGCTAGGCATAGAAGTCGTGACAGCATAGACGGGGGAGCTATGTGTTTATGGGTAATGCTACGCGACGACCCCCTTCTAAGGTCTACTTAGCTCAAATCATGGAGGTGCTCTCGAATCGTTTATTCTCACGACGCATAAATGTATGGCCTGTAACGTTCAAAAGAGGGACCATGACGTCAGTCCTAAACGTCAACGGACTTCTACGCTCAAAAGCGACCAAGGCTAAGACGTCAAAGTACGCTCGTAGTCCTAAGCGCTTTTACGTATCGCGAGGCTTTACTCAGCAATTCCTCGTCGTCGGAGACTAACGTCAAGCCATCCCTCATCGCTATGTAGAGGTATGCCGCATCGTACGCCGTCAAGCCTTCTTTGGATGCGAGCTCGAAGACCTCTGCCTCGTAACCCTTGGCGCTCTCCAGTGGTACGGAGTCGAAGATCCCTTTCAAGAGCTCCACGAGCTCCTTAGCTGTCTCTAGGTCTATGCGGCCCAGTACTTTGTGCTCCTTCCAAACGGCGTTAAGGGACTCGTATACTGCTAGATCCAAGGTAACGCCATCGATGAGTGGCTTGAGAGCCCCCTCTTGACTAGGTTCACGATCGCGCTCGCGTCGAAGAGGTACACCTACGTCCTCCTCTCCCTATCCTCGCGGATTAAGGAGGCCACCTCCTCATCGCTTATGTGGGAGGGCCTCTCGCTAAGGGCCTTGGCCTTCTCCTCGAGCTCGCTCAGCGCGCGCCTCCTCACCTCTTCTTCGAGGGCCTTCCTTATGATCGGTCCCGGCTTGATGTTGTACTTTTCCAGGAGCTCTTTTAATCGCTTGGGGATCTTAGCCGAAACGGTCGCATAGCCCACGAACAAAGCACCATGCGGGTGGTTATTACTGGGTAGACATATATAAGGTTTACATTCTTCCTCCCTACGTCTTGAGGATCCTTTAACGATGCACAAAGAGGTCTTTGCGACGTACTTCGCGAATGTGGTAAGGGGTCATCGCACGATCGCAACGTTTAAAATGAGTTCTCGACCGACCAACTGCTACATGAGAAATGAGAAGTCCCCTCAATGCGCTAAATGTCCATTAAAGCCCTGTCGTAGCGATCCAGAGGCGAAGAAGCCCGCCTTCTGCCCCATGCTCGTTTACCCCGAAATCATCAGAGAGTCCATGAAGGAGTACGAGAACGAGTTCGTCAAGAGGGTCCACCGCTCCGCAACGCTCGTGGAGAAGGAAGGCTACGGCGTCTGGCCCAGGATCAGAGAGGTCGTCGAGCTTTGCAAGAGGCTTAGCATCAAGAAGGTGGGGCTCGCCTTCTGCGTTGGGCTGAGTGAGGAGGCCAGCAAAGTCGATGAGGTGCTTGAGGCGTGGGGGCTCGACGTCTACTCAGTAGCGTGCAAGTGCGGGTCCATAGACAAGACTTGGCTCGGGCTTGAAGAGAGGGACAAGCTGAGGCCGGGGTCCCACGAGCCCATGTGCAACCCAGTACTCCAAGCTATGTTGCTGAACCACGTGGGCACGGAGCTGAACGTTGTCGTGGGGCTGTGCGTCGGTCACGACGCCATATTCATGAGGTACTCGAAGGCCCCCGTGGTCTACTTAATTGCCAAAGACAGGGCGACAGGCCACAACCCGGCTGCTCCGCTGTACTCCTTGCACTACTTCTCGAAGCGCGTCTTACCGTGACGGACCGTCGGGCCAAGGCACCGAAGGCTCTAGGGCAAATGTAGTGACCTAACCCTCACTTTTTACAAACCAGTTGCGTGAAGGACGTTCAACGAGCTCGTCTGCGAGGCCTAGGCCCTCTTGAACGCTATGTCCACCCCCTTGGACCTCAAGTAGATGTCGTATTCATCTTTGAACTCGGCCAAGTCCTCCAGCGGCCGGACCCCGCTTCGCACCTTGCCCTCGTACACGAGCTTGGCGGTGTAGGCGTGCACGAGTGCCGTGAACGTCGGTATCGCCGGGCTCTCGGGGGTCCCTCTCAGCGTCGCCAGCTCCGATATCTCACCGCGAGGGCCGCTTACTCTGACGTAGAGCACCGCCAAGCACTCCACGTCCTTGGGCGTGCGAGCCTCTAACAGCTTGGCCAGTAGCTCGGCGGGCCGCACCTCGACGTCGCCCACCCTCACCGCCTCCCTGCTCATTAGGCCGAGGTCCCTCCGCAACTTCCTCTTGCTAAGGTGC